>Ga0187855_10000640_pt1 | contig 29844 bp, 28 predicted proteins | sample June2016WEW_8_10_2_FD_132969 | JGI IMG/M metagenome (GOLD analysis project Ga0187855, IMG submission 132969) | Peatland microbial communities from SPRUCE experiment site at the Marcell Experimental Forest, Minnesota, USA - June2016WEW_8_10 | ecosystem: Environmental > Terrestrial > Soil >...
TTCGGCGACGGGCACACCTTAACGCGCATGTCGGGCGAGAGCGCCCACGGCGAACTGAAGTTCGCCGCAGCACGCTGAAGCGTGCGCCACGACAACGCGGCTAAAATAGTGGCCATGGAACTGACGACGGTCCGCCTGGAGATTCCCGAAGGCGGCAACGTGATCCTGGGACAGACCCACTTCATCAAGTCCGTGGAAGACCTGTACGAGGCGCTGGTCAACAGTGTGCCGCAGATGAAGTTCGGCATCGCCTTCAACGAAGCCTCCGGGCCGTGTCTCACGCGCGTGGATGGCAACGACGAATCCCTGAAGGCGCTGGCCACGCGCAATGCCACCGCGATCGGCGCCGGCCATTTGTTCGTCATCGCGTTGCTCCAGGGCTACCCGATCAACGTGCTGGGCCGCATCAAAGACGTGCCCGAAGTGTGCTCCATCTTTTGCGCCACCGCGAATCCGGTAGAGGTGGTAATCGCCGAAACGGAGCAGGGACGCGGCATTCTCGGGGTGATCGACGGCTTCCCGCCCAAAGGCGTCGAGACCGAAACGGACGCCGGCATACGCCGCGATTTCCTGCGCAAGATCGGCTACAAGCGGTGAAGTGGCGCGAGAAATTACGCGCAGGCGTGGCGATCCCCGCACATCCGCTGGCGTTGACTTCCGCGCGGAAGCTGGATGAGCGGCGCCAGCGGGCCTTGACGCGCTATTATCTGGCAGCCGGCGCGGGCGGAGTCGCGGTCGGCGTGCACACCACGCAGTTTGAAATCCGCGATCCACGCTTCGGGCTGTTCGAGCCGGTGCTCGAACTGGCTGCCGAAGAACTGCGCGGCACGGATGCGATCAAGGTCGCAGGCATCGTCGGCCGCACTCCCCAGGCCGTACACGAGGCTGAGCTCGCCGCGAGCAACGGCTACCATGCCGGCCTGCTGAGTTTGGGCGCGCTCGCCGACGCATCCATTCTGGAGTTGCTGGCGCATGCCCGCGCGGTCGCCGAAGTCATTCCACTGTTCGGCTTCTATCTTCAGCCGGCGGTCGGCGGCCGGGTTCTGCCGTATGCATTCTGGCGCGAGTTCGTTGAGATCCCGGAGGTCGCGGCTATCAAGATCGCACCCTTCAACCGCTATCAGACGCTGGATGTGCTACGCGCGGTTGCGGAATCCGGCCGCGCGGACGAGATTGAGCTTTACACCGGCAATGACGATAGCATCGTGACCGATCTGCTGACTCCGTTCCGCTTTGGCGAACGCACGTTGCGCATCACCGGCGGGCTGCTGGGGCAGTGGGCCGTATGGACCCTGTGCGCGGTGAGGTTGCTCGAACGCATCCATGCTGAAGACCGTGGCGAAGGGCCGGTGGCAGCATCCTGGCTGACGCTGGCGGCGGAAATCACCGACGCTAACGGGGCGTTGTTCGACGCCGTGAATCGGTTTCGCGGCTCGATTGCCGGCATTCACGAAGTGCTTCGCCGGCAGGGGCTATTGTTGGGCCGATGGTGCCTCGATCCGAACGAGGATCTTTCTCCGGGTCAGGAGACCGAGATCGACCGGGTCTGGCGCGCGTATCCGCACCTCAATGACGATGGTTTTGTCCGGGAGCACCTGGACGAGTGGCTGCGGTAAGAGCAGGAGCAACCGCCGATGCACGCCGATACACGCCGATATCCGTGCGCGGATACGGAGAACGCGAGTGGCTGCGGTAAGACCTTGGCAGGCGAAAGCGCCTGCCCCACCGTCACTCGCCGGTTGTGTGCTGGCATTTGCCGAAAAACACAGGACTTAGATCCGCCTGGCAGGCTAACCTACGATCAGGGAGAGCAGATATGGAAGACCAGAATCGCAGTGCCGGGCAGTGCACGTCGAATCCCAGTGACGGCAGCGTAACCCCCGGATTGATCTTCGGGCTGGCGGTCATCGCTGTCGGCGTGCTCTTCCTGTTGGACAACTTTGGATTTCCCGTTGGGGTGGTCTGGCGCTACTGGCCGGTGATCCTGATCGCGGTTGGACTATCCAAACTGGTGGATTCGCGGGAAGCACCGGGACGCACCGGCGGCGCGATTATCATGCTTGTCGGCATAGTTTTGATCGCCGACGAGATCCATTTGCCTTTCATGCGCAACGTCAGTCTCTGGAGTCTCTGGCCTGTGGCGTTGATCGCTTTCGGTGTTATGTTGTTCTGGGGCGCGCTGGAGGGCAAGCACGTCGTTGGTGGATTGAGTGGATGGAGCGGTTCCCGGTCCCCCGACCATATCAACACTATTTCTATTTTTGGCGGCTGCAACCGAAAGGTGACCGGCGACTTCAAGGGCGCCGATCTGCTGGCGATTTTCGGGGGCGGCGGGCTGGATCTGCGGAACGCGACGATGGGCGGCGACGAAGCCGTGGTCAACGTCAACGCCGTTTTCGGCGGATTTGAGATCCGCGTTCCGGAAACCTGGCAAGTACAACTCGCAGTGACCGGCGTGTTCGGAGGGAGCGACGACAAAGCGCGCCAGCCGGATCCGAGGCTGGTGCCCAATCCCAAGAAGCTCCTCATTCGCGGCTCGACTATTTTCGGTGGGCTCGGCATAAAAAACTGAAGCATCCCGATGCACCCACTTCTCGTTTCCGGGGCCGCGCTAGCGATCTATCTGGCCGGCTGGGTGCCGCTGGCCGCATTGCTGGTCTACGTACTGGAGGCCTCCGGCAGCCTGGGCTGGGGGGCCAGCGCGGCGATTGTGGCGCCGGCCTGCGTGGTCTATGCGTTCGTCTGCCTGTCGCCCTGGTATGTGGTGCGCATGCTGCCGCTGGGAACCGCCGGGGTGCCTCGTATCCTGCTGACCAATTTCTCGGCGGCGATCGCGGGCAGCATCCTGTTGGTGTCGATCGCCCGGGCCATGGCGGTGGCGCTCACCCGCGTTGCTCCCGGGCTGCGTCCGGACCTGCTGGCTCCTTCCATCGACCAGCGCTTCCGGCCGCACACCCCGCTGCTGTTCGGCATGGGAGTGCTGCTGTACCTGCTCTCGGCCGGGGTGCATTACATCATGGCGTCGGCGGAGGAATCGCGGGAGGCGCTCGAGCGCGAGATGCAGGCGCTGGTGGTGGCGCGCGACTCGGAACTGAAGGCGCTGAAGGCCCAGATCAACCCGCATTTCCTGTTTAACAGCTTGAATTCGATCAGCGCACTGACGGGCGTCGACGCAGGCCGGGCGCGCGAGATGTGCGTACGGCTTTCCGATTTCCTGCGCAGCAGCCTGCGCATGGGTGAGCGCGAGGCGGTGCCGCTTCGGGAGGAATTGGCGCTAGCGCACAGCTATCTGAGCGTGGAGCAGGTGCGTTTCGGAGAGCGGCTGCGCGTGGAGGAGCACATCGAACCCGGCTGCGAAGCCTGCTTGGTGCCGCCCCTGCTGCTGCAACCGCTGGTGGAGAACGCCGTCAAGCATGGCATTGCCAGCCTGGTGGAAGGCGGCACAATTCGACTCGCCGCGCGGCTGCAGGAAACCGCGCTGCTGATCGCGGTAGAGAATCCGTTCGATCCGGAAGGCGCGGCGGGCCGCAAGAACGGCCTAGGGTTGCAGATTGTGAGGCGGCGTTTGCTCGCGCGGTATGGCGACCGCGCGGATATGATCGCCGAGAGCGGGGAGAACCGGTACAGGGTGGAGATTGTGCTGCCGCGGGAGACGGAGGAATAGGCGGCGGGAGGTTGAGATGCGCCGGAGCGGACTTTTGGCGGGCGCCGCCGCGGGGGAATCGCGCTACACGCCCGACAGGAGTTTGGGCTGGTTCCGCGCCACTCGTCGTGTTGACTCACGGGCCGAATGCGATGTATATTCCATGTAGATACATATGCTGAACGATACTCAGGTTTCCAAATGGGGAAACAGCTTGGCGGTGCGGATCCCCCAGGGGATCGCGAAGGAGGCCCGCCTCGCTGAAGGCGATCGGCTGACGCTCGATCTTGCAACAGACGGCAGTATCGTGTTGCGATCGGCCCGCCGCAAGTACGAGTTGCAGCAACTGGTGTCGCGAATCACCGCGAGGAACCGGCATTCGGAAACAGACTGGGGACCGCCGGCGGGCAGGGAATCGTGGTGATCTCGCGCTATATTCCCGACGGTCGCGACCTCATCTGGCTGACGTTCGATCCTCAGGCGGGGCATGAGCAAGCCGGGCGACGTCCCGCGCTGGTGCTCAGTCCGAAGATCTACAACCAGAAATCGGGTCTGGCGCTGGTTTGTCCCGTGACAAACCAGGCAAAAGGCTATCCGTTCGAAGTAACCGTTCCGGCCGGCTTTGGCGTGTCAGGCGTCATCTTATCGGATCATCTAAAGAGCGTGGATTGGAAGGCTCGCAGGGCGGAGAAGCTGGGGATCTGTCCCGTCGAGGTGGTGAACGAAGTGCTTGCGCGGCTGGCACCGCTGCTTGGGTATTGACTCTCCGTTTAACCCGCCGGGGTTCGCAGCTCATCGCCGCTGCCGCTCCAACTCCTCCAGCAGCGCGGAAAGCTGCGGCGCCGCATCCGCCTGTCCGCCGAAGCGCAGCGCGTTGTACGCGGAAGTGAACTGGAGCACCAGCATGCCCACTTCGGACGGCGGCAGCGAGCAGGCGAATTCGTACGGTGTGAACCACTCCGGCTTCTGATAGCCGCGCCGCTTCAGGAGCTTCAACATGCGGTGGTAGAGCAGGGTGGCATCGGCGACGCTGACTTGTCCGCGGCGCAGCCGCCACACGCCCATGCGCATGCGTCCCAAATGCCAGAGCTTCGGCGTGAACCATGCGCCCAGTACGCCGGCGGCCAGCGCGGCCAACGACCAGAGGCCGTAATTCAACAGCCAGGATTCCGCGCGCGGCTTCCAGTACGCCGCCAGATCGATCATACGATCGAGCCAGCGGACCCCCACGCGGCGGCTGGCTTGCTCCATGCGATCGGCCAGCGTCGCCTGGTGGCCGAGGTCGTAGCTGACCACCCACTCCTGCCAGAAAGTCTCGGCCGCATCCGCGTAGAGAGCGAGCTTGGTGAGCAGCGAGCCGGCGCTGGGATTAGGATCCGGCGGCGTGGGATCGAAGGTCACCCAGCCGCGGCCGGGAAGCCATGCCTCCACCCAACTGTGCGCATCGGAAGCGCGTATGACGTAGAGCTCGGTCAGCGGATTCCAGATGCCGCTCTGGAAACCCGTCACCAGGCGCGACGGAATGCCCAGGGTGCGCAGCATCACCGCCATGGCCGATGCGAAGTACTCGCAGTGGCCCTTCTTGCGCTCGAACAGGAAATACGCCAGCGGGTCGGGCACTTTGCGGGAGGGCAGTTCCAGCGTGTAGCCGTAGCCGCGGCGCAGGTGTTGCTCGACGGCCCGGCTGCGATCCGCGTCGGAGTTCAAACCCTGGGCCACCTGGTGCGCCAGCTCCGGGATGCGCCGGTCCAGCAGGCCGGGCAATTGCAGGTAGCGGCGCCTTTGCTGGCTGCTCAAGAAATCGTCGGCGACGGCCGCCGAATCGGGTCCTCCCAGAAAGCTGTAAACATCGTAAAAGAAGCCCTCCGCGAACGGGTGTCCGAGCCGGAAAGTGCCATCGCCGCTCGAGAGCAGCGTGGGTTGCCGGATGTAGACGGTCTCCGGGACGCCGGCGAAGAACAAAACGTCCGAGTCGATTCCATTCACGTTGACGCGGTAGTTCAGACGCGGCCCCAGTCGCCGGAGCTGTTCATCGCCCGCGAGCTGCAGTCTTCCGCCTTTTTCGGCGGGCATCTCGTGCAGGTTGCCGGCGGACTCAAACCACGACGTGCCGTTGAAATCGCTCAGCGCGGAGCCGCGCCATTTCAAGTTGGGTGGAATCGGGCCCCGGAGAGGCCACACGTGCATGACCGGCCGCGAGGTGGTCTTGATCTCGCCGATCTCGCCGAGCGTCACCTGGTTGGAGAATCCCGGCAAATAGAAGCGCTTGTTCACCAGGCGCCGGAACGCGGCATCGGCCGTGCGCGGCAGCATGAAGAACAGCCCCGCGGTGAGCGCCAGGATGCCGAACGTGATGACCGCCGTCAGCGCCGCCAAGCGCGGATGAAACCTGCGCAATCCGCTGCGCGCCACCGTTTGCGGCTTCTGCATGGAGCGCCGGATTTCCGAGCTGGTGAAGGCGGCCATGGCGAACAGCAGATAGAGTGCCAGGAAGAAGAAGAAATTCGAATTACTGGAAAGAATGGCCGCGGCCAGCAGCTCCAGAAACGCGATGGTGGCCATGAAGAAGTAATCGCGATTGGTGCGGGAGGTGAGGATTTGGATGACGGCCAGGAAGAACACCAGGTGCACCGTGGATTCGATGAAGGCGCGCGAGAGGAACAGATAGTCCAGCGGGAAGAAGCCCACATAGACGAGCGTCAGCGCAGCCACCAGCGTGGGCGAAAGGGCAAAGCGCAGCACTCCGGCGATCATCAGCGCGCGCAGCAGCAGTCCGGCGCCCGTCAGGACGATGGTGGGCTTATCGAGGTAGCCGGAGCCGGCCACGGCCAGATAGCCGCTGACCACCAGGCCCCACAAGGCGAACTGAAAGAAGCGCTCGACCGAAACCGCCGCATTCGCGACCGGGCGGGACATAATTCTATTGTAGCCGGGCGGCGCTGGAAGCCGACCGGCCATTCCTTAAGCATCCACCAGAAGAAGTCTGCTAACGCATGCAAGGTACGGTTAGCGCGTCTTTCGGCAAGTGGGGTCACACCGATCTACACATCGCGACGACGCAGGAGCTATTTCCCAAAAAGCACCTTGGGACATGACAGAGATGGCGACGTTCGCTAAGCCGGCGGCGGCTTCCAGGCTGGTAATGGACTCCTGCAAGCAGCCCTTTTGAAGTAGTGCCAAACCATCGCGAAATGGAGCACGCCAGTAATCGGGATAGAGGTCTACCGCCGCTGCGCCATGTTCGATCGCACGGCATGACGGCGCTGACAGTAAAGAGCAAATGCGAGGCTGACGTGAACCATCGTGGACAGCGGATCGGTTTCGAGTGCCCACCGGGTTCGAGAGCCAAGAGGATTAGCAGATCGACGCCCGAACGGCGGCAAAACTCGACGCCGCCAAAGCCGAAGGCGGCTTTGGGCAAGGTCGCCGCCCCACACGGGCCAGCGCGGGACCCGAAGGCCGGCCCGCATTTCTACCCTCCGCTCAGGCCATAATAAGGTATGCCCTTCGTCTCGATTCCCCAGGCGATTGACGAGATCCGCGCCGGCCGCATCCTCATAGTGGTGGACGATGAAAACCGGGAAAACGAAGGCGACCTGACCATCGCGGCGGAGAAGGTGACTCCCGAAATCGTCAATTTCATGGCGATGCATGGGCGCGGCCTGATCTGCCTGGCGCTGACCGCCGAGCGCTGCGATGCGCTGCGCCTGCCCCTGATGTCCGCGCACAATACCTCGAACTTCGGCACCGCATTCTGCGAATCGATCGACGCCCGCGAGGGCACCACCACGGGCATTTCCGCGGCGGACCGTACCTGCACTATCTTGACCGCCATACGGCCCGATTGCCGGCCGGGGGACCTGGCGCGCCCCGGCCACGTCTTTCCGTTGCGTGCGCGCGAAGGCGGCGTGCTGGTGCGCGCCGGGCAGACCGAAGCCTCCGTGGACCTGGCTCAAATGGCCGGTCTGACCCCGGCCGGCGTCATCTGCGAGATCATGAACGAGGACGGCACCATGGCGCGCGTGCCGCAGCTCCGGGAGTTCTGCCAGCGGCACGGCCTCAAGATGATCTCGGTGGCCGAGCTGATCCGCTACCGCCTGCAACACGAACGCTACATACGGCGGGTCGTCGAAGGCTGCCTCGAGACGGAGTTCGGCGGCTTCCGCACCGTCGCCTATGCTAGCGACCTCTCCCCGGAGCTGCACATGGCGCTCATACGCGGCGAGGTAGCAGGCAAGGAAGGCGTGCTGGTGCGGATGCACTCACACTGCGTCTATGGGGATGTCTTCGGCTCGCTGGATTGCGATTGCCAGAAGCTGATCCGGGGCTCGTTGCACCGCATCGCGGAAGAGGATTTGGGCGTGCTGGTGTACTTGCACCAGACCGGACAAGGCTTCCGCGTCCAGAAGAACGCCGCCGGAGCGGATCGCATGGTGTCGCATGGCCGCGACTTCATGCATTATGCCGGCGCCGCCGGGCAGGTGCAGTTGCAGCACGAAAGCGGCATTGGTGCGCAGATTTTGTCGGATCTGGGCCTGCATACCATCCGACTGTTGACGAACCATCCGCGGAAGATCGTGGCGTTGGAAGGGTTTGGAATCGAGATCGTGGAGCAGGTGCCGGTTACGGTGGCGGGTCTCTAGGGGCGGAAGTCCCAAGACACCGATTACCGACGTGCGCGGCTCCGTAGATTCGGCGTTTGAGAAATTGGTTGGCAGGCGGAAGCGCCTGCCCCACCCCGATCTGCTACACTACAAGTTTCGCCGTTACAAACGCATAGGATGTTGCTCGCCAGGGAATTCATCGCCTATCTCTCCCGTGAATTGGTCAAGAAGCTGACGCCGATTGCGATTGAGACCAGCAATCCGCAAGCTGTCGCGGATATCATCACCCATGTCATCACCGAGGAACTGGCGATCGAAGACCGTCTGAACGACGAAGTGCGGGAAATCCTGCAGCAATACAGCGATTACATGCGCCAGCAAGGCGTCAGCTACCAGGAAATGTTCCGGCGCATCAAGAACACCATGATCGCGCAACGCAAGGTGATCCGGGCCTCCGGGCGCGATACGCACGACCAGATGAAGCTCTCGCGCGACAAAATCACGGACATGTCGCACAAGATCGTGGTGGCCTTGCGCAAGGCGCGAGAGCTGCGCATCAAGAAGGAATTGAACGACGTGCGGCTGGAAATCGTGCGCGACATCACCGACGTGCTCACCGCCGAAGAGAAGGTTGACCGTCTGGCGCGGCAGAAGATCCGTTCGCAGAAGCGCGAGATCCCCGAGGGCAGCGAGGAGTGGGATCTGCTGCACCGCAAATACTATTCCGAAGAGCTGAAGAAACTGGGCATCGATCTGGCGAGATGAAACCTGCCCTGGTGGTGGCCGGCAGCCTGAACATGGATTTCGTGGTGTCGGTGGATCGCCTGCCGGTCCCCGGCGAGACGGTGCTGGGCCGCGATTTTCAGATGATCCCGGGTGGCAAGGGCGCCAACCAGGCGTGCGCGGCAGGGAAGCTGGGCGCCGGAGCGGTCGCCGTGCGGATGATCGGGCGGGTGGGCTACGATGTTTTCGCCGACCACCTGAAGGCCAGCCTGGCAGCCGCCGGAGTGGATGTCAGCGCGGTGCACGCCAGCCGGTCGCAGCCCACCGGCGTGGCTTTGATCTGGGTGGACCGACGGGGCCAGAATTCCATCGTGGTCGCTTCGGGGGCCAACCACGCGCTGGCGGCTGCCGATGTGGAAGCCATGCGCCACGTATTTCGCGGCGCCAGCCTGGCGCTGTTCCAGTTGGAAACCCCGCTCGATACGGTATCGGCGGCGCTGGCCCTGGCGCGCGAAGAAGGCTTGCGCACGATGCTCGATCCGGCACCCGCGCAGCCGCTCTCCGCCGATTTGCTGGCGCGCGTGGACATCCTGACGCCCAACGAAAACGAAGCGCTGATGCTGCTGGGCCGGCCGCCGGCGCGCGTTTCCTGCGATAAGGCTCCGGAACTTGCGGCGTCCTTGCGGAAACTCGGGCCGCGCAGCGTGGTGTTGAAACTGGGCGACCAGGGATCTTACTATTCGGGCGATAGCGGCAGCTTCCACACGCCCGCGTTTCCGGTCGCCGTGCGCGATACCACTGCGGCCGGCGATACCTTCAACGCGGCGCTAGCCGTGGCGTTGGCGGAGGGGCAGCCGATGGAGCGTGCGGTCTTGTTTGCCAACGCCGCCGCCGGAATTTCGGTCACGCGTGCAGGGGCGCAAGCTTCGGCGCCCACGCGGGCCGAAGTGGACCGCTTAACGGAGACGCGACCGTCAGGGAGCGGTCAGGGTTAACTGGGGAAGGGACAAAACGGGCTCCGCGCGCTCCCGATACGAGCGGAGCGCGGCGGAGCAGGCGATACCCGCGGGGCGCGGGCATCGCTCAAATTATCTACTGAAGCGTGATCTTATAAGTGCCGGTGACCGGCGTGTCCGAACCAATCCTCGAATAAACCGTGATCGTCGCCGGACCTGAAACCGGAGCGACGCAGGTCACCGTAGTCGGTGTGCAGTTCCCAACGCCAAACGCCACATCGAAGGAAATAGCAAGGATGTAGCCGTCCAGACCCGTATTCTTGCCCAGCTTCACGTACCCGCTGTCGTAGACGTAAGACGTGCCCTGTTTGACTACGACCTGGGCCGAAATCTCACCGCTGGTGGAGTTGTCATCCTCAAACGTCCAATAGACTTGGCCGCAGGGAGCAGTGCTGCTCACGCCGGTGCAGCTAGTCAGTGGCCACGTATACACGGGGAAGCCAAAAACGACACCGCCCGCCGGTATGGTGGAGCAATCGGCGGAGTTGGGATTCGAGCCGCCGCCTGTAAAACAGGGCCAATAAGCGTTTCCGTTGGGATCCGCTGGCGGAAGTACTCCCATAGTCGTGACCCCCTGGTACAACAGGCTGGGCGAGGCATCGGGCGTGACAGGATGCGTCGGGGCTTTGCCGACGACCGAGAGCGTGGTGCGCGAATTCTGCGCCTGCGCTTGTTGCCCGCAGACGCCGAAAGCCACGATTACCGCGAGTGCGGCAAACATAATCATGCGAATTTTCATCATTTGATCTTGATCCTCCATTTGGAATTGCGAAATCGCCGGACGCAACCCGCGGATTCCTCTCCCCTCCGAGTTTCCGGCGTCTGCCAGTATCATCCGGGATGCCTCCTCCTGTCAACGGTGCATTGCCTCGGAGTTTTCGTGAACCGGGTTCGGGTTCTGCCTAGACCATACAGGACCAACTCAGGATTGCACTGCCACTGTGCCGCGTGACCCTTGACGTGCCTCTACTGGATCGAGGACTTTCGCTGAAGTTCAAGGACTTGGCGCCTGGCGTTTATCGCCTGCTGCGTCGAACCCGGATCGTAACTTTACAGCCTGCAACGCCTCGTCGCTCCAGGCCATTGCTTGCGCAAAGTCGTTCCGGTGAGCCATGGCCAGAGCGGATCGATCCGCATTGTATGCATGCTCCCAGCCGTAGCCTCCGTTCCTTTTCCGCGAAGTGTCGACCGATGCCAACCACAGCGGGCGTGCTTCCTCCGGATGCCCGGTTGATCGCAGAATTGAGCGGCGCGGCCGTATTTTTCGGCGACCTCGCCGCTGTCATCGCCAAGACGGCGATCTTCAGCTTGAGCACTTGACGCCTAATGGCCAACGCGGCAGCAAACTGCTCGGGCGACCGCAAAAACACGTTCTTGGACTCCTCCCGTGAAGCGCCAGTCATGGTTGCTGACACGGGTCCCGCGTAGCTGCCAACTCGCGGTACTGCGGTCGTCCCGCAGAGGCGAAACGCCTTTACCTAACGCATGTGGGGACCTGCCCGACGATTCGTGGACCTCAGCGTGCATACCTCCCCACAAATGGCCAAAGGTTCTGTCTTCATCACCATCGAACGCTGCAAGGGCTGCGGCTTCTGTGTCGAGTTTTGCCCCACCCGCGTATTGGCACTCTCCTCGGCGTTCAACTCTAAGGGATATCACCCACCGCACGTCGTAGCTGCTGAAAAATGCAGCGGTTGCGACCTTTGCGGGCTCTATTGTCCGGATTTTGCGATTTTCGGATCTCGCCATGCATGCTGATCCGAAAGGCGTTCTAACAGGGGCTCATTTTCTGGATGGTGACCACGCCTGCTGCGAGGGCGCCCTAGCCGCGGGTGCGCGATTTGCCGCAGGTTACCCCATTACACCCTCTACGGAAGTAGTGGAACGGTTCGCCGCGCGCATCCCCACCATCGGTGGAACCTTCATACAGATGGAGGATGAGCTGGCTGCCTCCATCGCCATTCAGGGGGCCGTGTGGGGCGGCGCCAAGGCCTTTACGGTCACCTCGGGGCCGGGCTTCTCTCTAATGATGGAGCATATTGGCTACGCCGCCATGACCGAAACGCCTTGCGTCTTCGTGAATGTGCAGCGCGGCGGTCCTTCCACGGGCCTGCCGACCCTGCCTGCGCAGGCCGACATGATGCAGGCGCGCTGGGGTTCCCACGGCGATTACGGTGTTCTGGCGCTCTGCCCCAACTCGCCGCAGGAGTGCTTCGACCTCACCATTCGCGCGTTCAATCTCTCCGAACAGTACCGGCAGCCTGTGTTCGTGATGATGGATGAATGCGTGGGCCACATGACGGAGAAAGTCGTGATCCCGCCGGCAGAAAACATCGAGATCTATCCGCGGCGCCACACCAGCCAGCCGCCGGCTGACTACAAGCCATACCAGCCCATGGCCGATCTCGTCCCGGAAATGGCGCACGCCGGCGAAGGCTACCGGTTCCATGTCACAGGCCTGACGCACGATGAGCGTGGTTATCCCAACATGAACGTGGAGACGCAGGATCGCCTGGTGCGCCGCCTGGTGGCGAAGTCAGCGAAGGTCGCCAACGAGGAAGCTCTGTTCGAGACGGAGAATCTGGAAGATGCCGAAGTGGTGCTGGTATCCTACGGGATCACCTCGCGGGTGGCGGAAAAAGCCCTCCAGATGGCCCGGGCGCGGGGTATACGCGCGGGGAAATTCCGCCTCATCACGGCGTGGCCCTTTCCGGAAGAGCCACTGCGCGCGCTGACCGTCGGCGCGAAAGCGTTCGTCGTGCCCGAGTTGAACCTGGGCCAGATGGTGCGTGAAGTCGAGCGCGCCGTTGCAGGGTGGGACAGGCCCTTTGGCCTGTCAAAACCGCGCGTGATTCCCGTGACCCACGCGGGAGGCAGCGTGCACGCACCCGAGCAGATCCTGGCGGCCCTTATGGAGGCAGCCCGATGAGCGATTTCCCGATTCACAACCCGGTCGAGCCGTTCCTGCGAATGGATCGTATGCCGCACATCTGGTGTCCCGGTTGCGGCATAGGCACCACCGTGAACTGCTTCACACGTGCGCTGATTGAGTCCAAGGCCAATCTGGACCGCGTGGTGGTGGTCTCGGGCATCGGCTGCACAGGCCGCGTGGCTGGATACGCGCATCTCGATTCGTTCCATACCACGCACGGCCGCGCCATTCCTTTCGCCACGGGATTGAAGCTGGCCAATCCGTCGCTCCAGGTGGTGGTGTACTCCGGCGATGGAGACTTGACGGCTATCGGCGGCAATCACCTGATCCACGCCGCGCGGCGCAATATCGATTTGAAGGTGATCTGCGTAAACAACATGATCTATGCCATGACGGGCGGGCAGACCGCGCCGACCACGCCGGGCGGGGCCATCACCTCGACGGCGCCATATGGCGCTTTCGAGCCGGCCTTCAACCTGGTGCAGCTTGCCGAATCGGCGGGCGCTTCCTACGTGGCGCGCTGGACCACCTATCACGTCAAGCAGCTCAGCCGGTCGATGGCCGAGGTGCTGAACAAGAAGGGCTTTTGCTTCATTGAAGTCCTGTCGCCTTGCCCAACGCTTTATCAGCGACGCAACAAGTTAGGGGACGCTCTGGAGACCATGAAGTACTACAAGGCAGCCAGCAAGATTCGGCACGGCGTGCCCACTAGCGAAGCGGCGCTCTCTATGAAGGGCGAGATTATCGTGGGGAAATTTGTGGACCGCGACCGGCCCGATTACCTGGAGCTGATGCGCCAGCAGTTCCGGGAGAGTCTGGGCGAGCGCTACCAGGAGAGCCCGCTGGGCGCGGAGGCGATGTTATGCGGCTAAGCGAAATCCGCATCGCCGGATTCGGCGGCCAGGGAGTAATCCTGGCGGCCACCGTGATTGGCAAGGCGGCTTCTATCTATCAGGATGCTTACGCCACCATGACCCAGAATTTCGGCCCGGAGGCGCGTGGCGGCTCTTCGAGCGCCGCGGTCATTCTTTCCGGCGAGCCCATTGCATACCCTTACGTGACGCAGCCGGATGTGCTGGTGGTGCTTTCGCAGGAGGCCTACACGCGGTTCGTGCCCGAGTTGAAACCAGGCGGCACGCTCATCGTAGAGCGGGATTTGGTGCGCGTGAACGGTGTGCCCAGCGGCATGCGCGTATTCAGTGTGCCCGCCACGCGCTTGGCAGAAGAGTTGGGCCGCAAGATGGTGCTAAACATCGTGGTCGTGGGCTTCTTCGGCGCGGTGACCGCGCTTGTGGACCCCGACGCGCTGCGCCGGGCCGTAGCCGACTCGGTTCCGGAAAGTTTCCGCGATTTGAACCTGCGGGCATACGACAAGGGATACGAGCACGGCGCTATGCAAGTGCACGCGAGGGCCGAAGGCAGCGGAGATCTGGAGGAGTGGCTCGAGTCCCTGGAGCGCGAGTGCTAGCTCAGTGACCGCTTGCTGCACTGCGGCTCCGATCGGAGCCACGACCGTGAGGGAGTGGTCTTAATGGCGTACGCGCTATGAAGCAGCATGCCGCATCTTGATGATCTATTGCACATGGGCAGCTTACCTGGGTGGGCTTGTCTTTCTCGGCGCTCGCGGCATGTGGAGCTTCGCGCTTGCCCTCCCGCTGCGCCTGGGGCAACGCCAGGTGGGCTTCCACGCATCGCGGGCCTTGGAACGCCGGGATCAGGCGACCTTCTTGCTTCTCGGCCGGCCAAGCCTAATACGCATGTCTACCTTGAGGCCCGCGGAGGCCAGCATATTGACGAGCGTGTCTAAAGTGAACGACCCGATCTTACCGCGCATCAGGTCGGAAATCCTGGGCTGCGAAACGCCCATGATCTTGGCGGCGCTGGCTTGACTGATCTTTCTGTCCTGGATATAGCCGCTCAGGGCAATCATCATCTCGGCTCGCATACGGAGGTTCTCGGCTTCGGCTGGTGGAAATCCGCAATCCACAAAAACATTCTCATTACCTTTGGTGACCCGCATCACTTCCGCCTTTCCAGCAGTTCACGATAGCGCTTCCTGCCCAACGCAATGTCGAGCGAAGATGACTTCTGGCTCTTCTTGACGAAGGCGTGCAACACGTAAACGGCTTCCTCGAACTTCGCCAGGTAGAAGACCCTGTACTCACTCTCCAAATGAATTCGCACCTCGATCACGCCGGTCCCAACAAGTGGCATCGGTTTCCAGTCCTTCGCACGACGTCCGGCCTGAATCAAGCTCAACTGATAGCCGGCATCCCGGCGCGCCGCTTCGGGGAACCGTCGCAGGCGGTCAGGGCTGTCTCCAAGCCAGCAGATCGGCTTGCGAAGATCCTTCGATCCATTCGATCATATAGAATTTTTATGACCGAAACCAACTTGTTAGTGGTCCGCTAAATGTCAGCGCACTATCAAATTGTTCGTGAAAGGCTTACCCGCCGAGCTGCTCGACGGTTGTCGCGTGGCGTGGAGAGGCAGTCGGGCAGCAATTTGGAATCCCGATCCGCTCCACGCTACACCCCCACAGGCACCGCCGCATGTCGCACGGCGCGCGCCATGAACATCGCCAAGTCGCGGAACATCTCTTCCGCGCCGGCCTCCCGCTGCGCCTGCGGCAATGCCAAGTGGGCTTCCACGCTGCGGCGCATGTCTTCGAGACCTGACGGATCGGCAGTCGCGCGCAGATGGTCGAACAACAGGCGATGCGCGCCCTTGCGTTCCATCACCTCCAGGCCGTCCAGAATCTGGCGATGGCAGGTGCCCTCCCAAATGGTTAGGACCATTGCCTCCCGGAACCAGCGCTCCACCGGGAATTCCGCCAGGACGCCGAGCGCGCCGTGCACCTCCATGGCCCACCGGGCGATGTCCGGCGCCACGTCCGAAGTCCAATATTTCGCCAGGTGCGCGATCAGGCGAAAAAGGCGATAGCGGTCCGAGTAGGGCATCTTCTCGCGCCACACCTCGTTGAGCCTCACGACACTCTCCCAGCCGAGCGCGAAAGCATCCTGCAGCGTTTCCACGTGCTCGTCGAACTGCTTGCGCAGCAGCGGATGCTGGAGGACCGGCTTGCCGAAAGCGATGCGTTGCTGGGCGAAGCCGGCCGCCTCGGCCAGGGCGCGTTGGGCGATGGCGGCGCTGCCGACCGAGTTCGTCGCGCGCGAGAGGTTCAGGACCTCGAGGATGAGATGCACGCCGTGCTCCCGGGAGCCGAGCAGCCAGGCTTCGCTATCGCGCAGTTCGATCTCCCCAGTGGGCACCGAACGCGTGGCCGTCTTATCTTTCAGACGCCGGATAGTGTAGTTCAGCTCTCCGTTTTCGCGGCGCCTCGGCAGCAGGAACAGGGCCAGGCCGCGCACGTTGTGCGGCGCGCCTTCGGGCCGCGCTGCCACCACCGCCAGATCCGCGCCGGCGTTGCTTGCGAAATACTTGTCGCCGGTGAGCAGCCAGCGATCTCCGGCAGGCCGCGCCACGGTCTCGACGTTGGCCCCCAGATCGGAGCCGCCTTTGATCTCGGTCATCCAGGTGGCGCCTTGCCAGACCTGGTCGTCTTTGCATAACAAGTGCGGCAGGAACCGCGCCTTCAGCGCCTCGCTGCCGTGCTGATCGAGTGCCACGGCGGTGGCCAGAGAAATCACGTAAGGGCAGGTGAGTCCTGGATCGTAAAAGCAGGTGATGTAATCGAGCAGCGCGCAAGTCAACAGCGACTCTTCCTCGAAGGCGCGCCAGACCACGCCGGCGCGGTATCCATGGCGCAGCGCGCGCCAGTATTCGGGCGCGAACAGGACCTCGTCCACGCGACGTCCGCCGCGGTCGAACATGCGCAACCAGGGCGTGCCGGCGCGATCGGTGGCATCCGAGATGCTCCGGCCCTCGGTTTCCCACCAGGATTCGAATTCGAGGAGCGCGCGCTCCTGGGGCAGCGCGCCGAGCATGTGGCGCAGAAAGCGCACGGGGGAGCGGAGAATTTCCAGTTCCATAAGGATGATCTTCCGGACTCTAACTATGGCGCGACCGAGCGATTTTGGCAAGCGGTGGCTGGCGCGCACAGTGCGCCAACATCGACAAAATGCGTCGATGTTTCGAGCGGGCGAGCGGGCGAAGCGGCGAGCGGGCGATCCGTATTCAGTCTTCTGCCATACGCTGCCACGCGCTGCTACAATCGCTTCAAATGGACGCGACGGCTCCTATTCAATACTGCTCGGAATGCGGCCAGCCCTGGCATCCGGATGAGCTTGCGCGCTTCGGCGACCGGCTCATCTGCGCGAATTGTAAGAACGCCTACGCCCAGAAACTCCGCGAAGGAGTCCCTGCCGCGGCCACCTTCACGTACGCCGGCTTCTGGATTCGTGCCCTCGCCATCCTGATCGATTCCGTCATCCTCTTCGTCGTAGGGATGGTCGTGCAGTTGCCGCTGGCGCGGTTTCTATTAAGCGGTCGCACCGATGTGATGTTAATGGCCATGGGTCTCCAGTATCTCATCGGCATGGTTATTGGAGCCACTTACGAGGGCGTGTTCATCAGCCGCTTTGGGGCGACTCCCGGCAAGATGGCGCTCGATTTAAAAGTGGTTCGCCCCGATGGAGGCCCGGTATCGCTGGGACGCGCGGTGGGCCGCTACTTCGCGAAAATATTGAGTGGGGTCATCCTCCTCATCGGTTACATCATGGCGGGATTCGATGCACAGAAACGGGCCTTGCACGACATGCTCTGCGATACGCGCGTGATCAAGGTGGGGAAGTAGCCGCCGGCGATGTCCATCCCGTGCAACCGTTGTGAACGGCCGCTGCCCAAGTGGGAACTCGCGCGGCAGGACGCAGCGCTGTGTCCGGAATGCGGCGCCTCGAGCACCGTGCGGGTTTTTCCGGCGCTCTTTGCCGAGACCGCTCCGGTGGCGACTGAGCCGGCGGCGGAGGGCGAGGCTACCTGCTTCGATCATCCCGGAAAGCGGGCGGTAGGCGCATGCGGCCACTGCGGCCGGTTTGTTTGCCAGCTCTGCGCGGTGGATTTCAAAGGGGGAGTGTGGTGTCCGTCGTGCTTCGCGGCGCGCGATTTCAAGGCCCCGGCGGCCGAGTTGGATAATTCGCGCACCTTGTACGATTCCATCGCGCTGACCGTGGCGGCGGCCCCTCTCCTGCTGTGGCCGTTCACGGCCCTTTCCGCGCCAGTCGCGCTATACCTGGCGATACGCTATTGGAACCGTCCGTTGAGCCTGGTGCGGCGCGTGCGATGGCGCTCAGCGTTAGCCATCCTGATCGCTTTGGGCGAAATCGCGGGATGGGTGTGGGGCACGGCCTATTTCCTGCTGAAGGCGAGGGCGTGACTTTGGCCGATGACCGCCAGCGCTATCGCAAGCTTCCCGGGCGCCGCCGCGGCTTCATCTTTTCAGCAAGCCTGTGGACCGCCGCGGACCATCTGTTATCGGTGAGGTCCGATCGATTCCAAGAGCAGTACAAGCGGTTCTATTTTCGCGATATTCAGGCGATTGTCATCACCAGGGTTCCACGCTATCTGGTCTCGACGCGCGCGCTGGGGACGGGCGCTTTGCTCCTTATCGCGATCCTGTTTCTGCGCGTGCGGGCACCGGGTCTCACGAACTGGCTTTGGCTATCCCTCGCATTGCTGACAGCCGTCTGGATTTACGTTTGCGCCGCGCACAGTTGCACATGCCGGCTTTATACCGCGGTCAGCCGCGAGGATCTGCCGTCGCTTTACCGCACCTGGACGGCGCGCAAGGCGCTCGCGGAGTTGGAGCAGCGGATCGCGCAAGTGCAGGGCACTTTTACGGAAAGCTGGGCGGAAGCGGCCGATTTTCGACCGCTCGGGCCGGGGGGGGCAGCCGTTCAGGCGCGTGCAGGCAGCCGGCGTGTGGCGATGCGCAGCCGTACGCTGGCTTCCGATATCTTCCTGGCCAGCATCTTCGCCGATGCGGTAGCGGTCATGTGGAACGTCCCGGCGAAACCGCTGCTCACGGGTTTATCGGCCGGTCTCACCGCGCTCCAGCTCGCGAGCGCGATCTGGATCTTCGTACAACACCATCGCGGCATACTGCGGACCGCCATCCAGAGACTGGCGATGGTGGCCTTGTTATTCATAGGCGGCGTCGCGTACGTGGGAATGCTTGTCGATTCCCTTGCAGCCGCCCGTGCCGGAGCTCAGCGACCGATCGTGACATCGTCTCATCCGCTGTCGCCCAGGATCCGTCCCGTCTACAGCGCCGGGCTCGCGCTGCTAGCCATCGTGGGAGTCGTGCTATCCTTCAAATCGACCGAACCTGAGCCACCCCCGGTTATTACCGGGCAGACGGGATGACGGGCCTCCTCATTCATCAGCGCTGCTGGAATCATGAGCTGCGGGAAGCGGTGTGCCGTTGTCCCTCCTGCGGCCGCCATTTCTGCCGCGAGTGCGTCACGGAGCACGAATCGCGGCTCCTCTGCGCGGCATGCTTACTGGCCCTTGCGCGAGCAGCTCCAGCACGCAGCCACCGCGCCCGCGCGCTGCTTACGCCCGTGGCGGCCTTGGGCAGCTTCTTTCTCGCATGGATGATCTTCTACATCGGTGGCGAGATTCTGATGGAAATCACGGCCCGTGTGGAGCAGACATGGCTTCTGCGTTAGCGCGGGCGAGCGCCATCGATCTCCTCGAGCAGGCCGTGCATACGCTCAGGGCTGCTCCGCTGGCGACATTGGTCTATCACTGGATCGGCAGCGTGCCCTTCGCACTGGGCCTGCTCGTTTTCTCGAACGACATGACCGGCCCGCGCGAATCGGATGCGGCCTGCGCGATGGAGTCACTGGCGCTGGCGGGTCTGCTCCTCTGGATGAATTGCTGGCGCGCCGTATTCGCGGGGCGCGTCGAACGTCAACTGGGGCGCCGTCCGGCTTTGCCGTGGTCGCGGCGGCGTATCTGGCGGCTGGTTTCGAGCCAGGCAGTCTGCGGCGGAACCAAGCTGCTGGCTCTGCCGCTGGCCGTTTCGATCACACTGCCGCTTGCCTGGATTGTGGACTTCTACCGCTACGCCGCGGTGCTGGCCGGCCACGAAGATCTCGACTTGGCGCGGCTCATCGCCCGGGCGCGCAAGCTCGCAGGCGTCGAACAACGGCAGAGCTGGGTCGTTCTTCTTATCCTGGCCATCCTGTATGCAGTTCTTTCGTTGAATCTAGCGATTATGATGGCGCTTCTGCCGCAGCTCGTCCGCATCCTCACGGGGTATGAATCGGTCTTCAGCCGCAGCGGGATCTATTTCGTAAGCAATTCGCTGTTCTGGCTCGCGGTGCTGGCACTGGCCTGGATCGCGTTCGATCCGTTCATCCAAGCCGTCTATTGTGTACGCTGCTTTCAGTTGGAATCGCGCGAAACCGGCGAAGACTTGCGCGCCGCTCTACGGCTTAGTGGGGCAGGCCTGCAGCCTTCCAACTCTTCCCGAAACCTGTTGGTCGTTGCTGTCATGCTGTTGCTGCTGTGCGCTCCATGCGCGGCGCAAGTCACGCCCGAGAATTTGGATCGATCCATCAAGGAGACTCTGCGCTCGCCGGAATACGGCTGGCAAACGGCGCCGTCCGGAACCGGGCGGGCTGCCAATGTCCCCAGGTTGGTGGCTGTAACCGATCGCATCGTGGACCACGCCAAACAAGCCCTACGCAGCGTGGGGAAGGCCATCGACCGGCTGGTGGACTGGCTGCGGGACAAGTTCGACCGCCCATCCAACACAGATCCCGCCGCGCCGCCGGGCGCCGCGTTGCACTGGAGCCTGTACCTTCTGATTGCCGCGTTGTTGGGATTGGCGGCGCTGATCGCGTGGCGCTTACGGCGGGCCCGCACCCTGAAACTGGCGCACATCATCGGCGCCACGAGTGCGCCCATCAGCTTGCAGGACGAGCATCTGCTGGCCGATCAGCTTCCGGAAGACCGCTGGATGGCGCTGGCCGAGAGCTGCGAACTCCAGGAGGATTTCCGTTCCGCGCTGCGGGCTCTGTATCTGGCGAACCTGGCGTGGCTGGGGCAAGGAGATTGGATCGGCATTCACCCCGGCAAGACGAACCGCGAGTACGAGCTGGAAGTCCGGCGCAGGGCGCGCGCATTTCCGGAGGCGTGCTCGTTGTTTACTGAAAACGTCGCCAGCTTCGAGCGCGCCTGGTATGGCATGCACGCGGTCTCGGCGGGCGACACTGAGATATTCCGGCAGCGTCTCCTGCAGATGAAAGACGAGATGGCGCAGGCGGAGATCGCGGCATGAAGAAGTCCGGTTCGATACTGCTGCTGGTCTTGCTGGCGGCTGTTTTCGGCGGGGGCGTTTGGTATCTCTGTGAGCTGCAGTATGCCGCCGGCGATGTCTATCCGGCATACTCCACGCTGCGCAGCGACCCGGCCGGCGCCAAGCTGATTTTCGAAAGCCTGAGCCGGCTGCCTGGCGTGACGGCCATCCGCAGTTACCGGCCGCTGGAGCGCCTGCTGGATCGCGACAGCACGGTCTTACTTCTGGGGCTGGAGCCGCGCGCCTTCGCCATGCAATCGCCCGCGGACCTGCGCACATTCGAAGAATTCGCCGCGCGCGGCAACCGCCTGGTGCTTAGCATGGGGCCAGGCTCCGGGCGCGCGCCGCCGCGGCAGACCGCGCTCGAGAAGTTATGGGGCGTCCGGTTCGGCCTGGATTTCGACAAGGATGGCAACGACATCCTGTATTTCGCCGCGGCGAAGAATTGGGAGGTTTTGAAACCGAGCGCGCAGGGCCCGCTGGTGGTCGAGAAGGCTTTCGGAAAGGGAAGCATCGTGCTGGTGGCTGCCGGCCGGCTGTTCGGCAACAAGGCCGTCGCCGAGGCTCGGCAGACCGCGCTGCTCACGGGCATCATTCGCCCGCAAACGACTGGCCCGCCTACGCGGATTCTGTTTGATGAAGCGCACTTCGGCATCGTCGAGAGCGGGAGCGTCGTGGCGCTGGCGCGTAGATTCCGGCTGCACGGCCTGGCGCTTGGGCTGGCGCTGTGCACGGTGCTGTTCATCTGGCGAAACGCTTCCGGCTTCCCGCCGGTTTCGAGTGTGGCCCCCACGGAGAAAGTCTTCGGCCGGACATCGGTCTCCGGCCTGGTCACGCTCTTGCGCCGGCATATTGCGCCGGACCGGCTGGTGCTTGCGTGTTGGCAGGCATGGCGGAAGAGCCACTCACGTGAGATTCCATCGGGACGGCTGATGGAAGCCGAGGCGGCGGTCCGTAAGTTGGCGGATCGCCCGGCGGAAGCCTTGCGCGAGATACAGGCTATTCTGCATGCGAAAAGCGGAGGCGCCGACAAGAGTGTCGGCGCGGCAGGCTGAGAGCCTGCGCCACGAAAGGAGCAATTTGACTCTCGATCAATTCCAGGCGGCCATCGAGCGCGTTACAACCGAGATCCGCAAGGTGATCATCGGCCAGCAGGATGTGATCCGCCAGTCCCTGGTGGTCATCCTCTCGAATCAACATGCGCTAGTCGAAGGCGTGCCGGGGCTTGCCAAAACGCTGCTCACGCGCACGCTCGCCCGCGTCATGGGCTGCGAGTTCAACCGCATACAGTTTACTCCCGACCTGATGCCCGCCGACATTACGGGAACCAACGTCTTCAATTTCGAGCGTCACGAATTCTCGCTGATCAAGGGCCCGGTCTTCACCGCCTTCCTGCTGGCCGACGAGATCAATCGCGCGCCGGCGAAGACGCAATCGGCGCTGCTCCAGGCCATGCAGGAGCGCACCGTGACCATCGATCGCGAAACGCATCGCCTCTCGCCGAACTTCACCGTGTTCGCCACGCAGAATCCCATCGAATCGGAAGGGACGTATCCATTGCCGGAGGCGCAGAAGGACCGCTTCATGCTCAAGATCTCGATGACCTGGCCGCAGCGCGAGGAGGAACTGGACCTGGCGCGGCGCAGCCTGGACGAGCATGCGCCCGAAGAGGTGCTGCGGCGCGGTGAAGTCCAACAGTGCCTTTCCGAGCAGGAGCTCGGCGAGTTGCGCGGCGCGTTGCAGCTCATTCAGGTGACAGACCAGCTTGTGGAGTACGTGGTGGAGGTGGTGCGGCGCACGCGCACCGACGATAGCATCCTGTTCGGCGCCGGCCCCCGCGCCACGCAAGCTTTGCTGGCAGGCAGCCGGGCATGGGCGGCGCTGAGCGGCCGCGATTTCGTCAGCCCCGACGATGTGCGCTCGATCGCTTTGCCGGCGCTCGAACATCGCCTGTTGTTGCGGCCCGAATCGGAGCTGGAGGGCGTGCGCACGGGCGAAGTGCTGGATCGCATTCTGCATGAGGTGCCGGTGCCGCGATGATCGTGCCGGGCTCCCGCCTCCTGCTCGCCGCGGCTCTGATCGTGTTGCCCTTGGCCACGCTGGCCGGCATCGTGCCTGGCTTAGCTCTGCCCTGCGCGGGAATCCTGGCGATCTGTTTCGCCGCGAGCGCGGTGGATGCGGTCCTGGGCCAACAACGGGCCGGAGCACTGCGCGCGCGGACCCCAGAGCTTCTGCGCCTCACCAAAGATGTCCCGGCGAATCTCGCGATCGCGTTCGAGAATCGCTCGCCTCGTGCGCTAGCTTTGCGAACTGGCGTGGTGATGCCCGATGGCGTCGAATCCGAACGGCTGACGGAGAGCGTCATGTTACCGCCAGGCAGATCGGCGATCGAATGGCCGTGCACGGGAACCCGGCGCGGCGATCATGCGTTGCGCGAGCTGCACGTGGAAACTCCCTCGCCGCTGGGCCTCTGGCTGGCGCACGCGCGTGTAGCCGTCGAGTGCAATTTGCGGGTCTATCCGAACCTGCGCGACAAAGCGACGGCGGCGCTGTTTCTGCGGGCGCCCAATGCCGGAATGCGGGTGCACCGCCAGGTCGGAAAGGGCCGGGAATTCGAAAGGTTGCGCGACTACATGCCGGGCGACAGCTATGAGGATATACACTGGAAAGCCACCGCCCGCCACCGCATGCCGGCGGTGAAGGTCTACCAGGTCGAGCACGCGCAGGAAGTCTACGTGGCGATCGATGCTTCCCGGCTATCGGCGCGGGAACAGATTCTGGAAAGCTACGTGACAGCGGCGCTGCACGTGGCGCTCGCCGCTCAGCGCCAGGGCGACCGCTTCGGGCTGATTACCTTCAGCGACCGCCCGCACCGCCTGGTGCCCGCGCGCGGCGGGATGGACCATTTCCGTTTGTGTCGCGAGGCGATATACAATCTGCAAACGCGCCGCGTCAGTCCCGATTTTCGCGAGTTGTTCACCAGTATGCAGCTCAACCTGCGCCGCCGCTCGCTGGTCGTCTTCTTTACCTCGCTGGACGATCCACTGTTGGCCGAGACCTTCGAACGCGAGGTCCGGCTCATCGCGCGCCGGCACCTGGTGCTGGTGAATGTAATGGGCACTGCCGGATCGCAGCCGCTTTTTCAGGGCGATCCGCCGGCCGATTTGGCGACCGCGTACCAGGCTCTGGCCGGGCAGATGCTGTGGAACAAGATGCGAGAACTGCAGATCGCGCTGCACAATCAAGGCGTGCGCTTGACCGTCGTCGACCGGCAGAACATCAAGGCCCAGGCTACCGCGGCGTATCTCGAAATCAAGCGGAGGCAGTTGCTGTGATTCTGGACCTGCCGCGCTTCGTCATCGCGGAGCGCGCCTCGCAGATCGCGTTGCACAATCAAGGGGTGCGCGTGAACGTCTTCGAGCGGCAGAACATCAAAGCCCAGGCAACCGCGGCATACCTCGAGATCAAGCGGAGGCAGTTGCTGTGATTCTCGACCTGCCGCGATTCGTCACCGCGGAACGAGTGTATTGGAACGAATTGCAGGCGATGCTCGACAAACTGCGCGTGGAGCCGGGCTGGCGACTGTCGATCCCGGAAGTAGAGCGGCTCCATTACCTATACGAGAGGTGCTCGGCGGACCTGGTGCGCCTGGATACCTTCGCCACCGAGCCGCAATTGCGCGCGTACGTCGAATCGCTGGTCTCGCGGGCGTATGCCGAGATCCACGAAACCCGCGCGCGGTCCGGGAAGGTCCGCTGGCGCGCGGGTGTAGCGGCCTTCCCGCGGGCCTTCCGCCGCCATATGGGCGCGTTCCGCCTGGCAGTGGCCTTGACGATCGCGGGATGCGCTTTCGGCTGGTTTGCCATACGCACCGATCCGGAGGCAAAAGCGGTGCTCATGCCATTTCAGGGGCTGCAGGAAACGCCCGCAAAACGCGTGGCCCAAGAGGAGAGCGCCGGAAGCGCCAAGTTCGACCGGCTGCACGGCCGCAAGGCCTCCTTCTCGGCAGATCTCATGACTCACAACATTCGCGTCACTTTCCTGACGCTGGCCGCCGGCATCACCTGGGGAGTGGGCACGGTGATTCTGCTGTTCTACAACGGCGTGATCCTGGGCGCCGTTGCGGCGGACTACGTGGGCGCGGGTTACGGGCAATTCCTGGCGGGCTGGCTGCTGCCCCACGGCGCCATTGAGATTCCGGCGATTCTGGTGGGCGGCCAAGCCGGACTGGTGCTGGCCGGCGCTCTGATTGGCTGGGGCAAGAGGGTCTCCCGCGCGGACCGGCTGCGCGCCGTGGGACCCGACCTGCTGGCGCTCGCGATGGGCGCCGCAGGCCTGCTGGTGTGGGCCGGCATCGTCGAAGCGTTCGTTTCCCAATATCATCAGCCAGTGCTTCCCTACAGCCTCAAGATCGCCTTCGGCACATTGGAATTGGCGGCGTTATCTCTGTTCCTCAGCCGGGTAGGACGCGCATGAGCCCGGCCCGTACATCGTCGTTGCGCATCGAGACTCCCGAAGGCGTGGTGTTCTCACTTCAGTTGGCCACGCCGGTTTTGCGGGGGCTGGCGTGGAGTGTGGACGGCGCGGTCATCCTGGCCGTTTCCTTCGCGATTGGAAAAGCCTCCGGAACGCTCGCGGTGCTGGGCGTGGACTGGGCCAATGCCCTGGCCGGTCTGCTCTACTTCGTGGCGTCCATGGCATATGGCATGGCTTTCGAATGGTACTGGCGAGGGCAAACCCTGGGTAAGCGCCTGTTCGGTTTGCGCGTGGTGGATGCGCAGGGCCTGCACTTGCGTCCGGCGCAAGTGGTGCTGCGCAACCTGATTCGCGCGATCGACATGCTGCCGCTTGCGTATCTGGTGGGAGTAGTGGCCTGCCTGCTCAGCCGCAAGGGCCAGCGGCTCGGAGACCTGGCGGCGAACACCGTGGTGCTGCGGGAAGCCAAGCTGTTGGAACCCGACGTGGAACACATCGCCCCGGCCAAATACAATTCTCTGCTGGCCTTTCCACACCTGGCCGCACGGCTGCGCAGCCGCGTCGATCCGCAAGCGGTGCGCATTGCGGTCGCGGCCCTGGCGTCGCGCGACGGCTACGAGCCACCCGCGCGCGTGGAACTATTCGGGGAGTTGGCTGGCTACTTTCGCGCGCTGGTCGAATTTCCGGAAGGCGCGGTGGAGGGCTTGACCGACGAACAATACGTTCGCAGCGCCGTGCGCGCGATTTACGGGGGCACTGGGCGGCCGCTCCAGGCGAATGTCAGTTAGAGGACTCTCGGGACACGATGATGAGGTAGAGCAATGGTTGAGATACAGCCAATCCGTGTCGAACTGGACCGGGAGGAGGATGGCCGAATCCTAGCCTCAGTGCCCGACCTTCCAGGGTGATGGCCTGTGGCGCCAGCGACGAAGAGGCGGTGCGAAAGGTGAAGTCGATAGCCCTTCAGGTATTGCTGACATGATCGAGGGCGGCGAGGAGGTCCCCTAACCGCTAAAGTCCTATTTGCCGCGTGAGCACCTGGCGCGCCACTAAGGCAAGAGAGTCTCTGCGACCCTCGTCCAACTTCACATTCTGCTTTCACGACGGCGAAGAAGTTGGCCCAGCCGCGTTCTCCAAGACCGGGAAGGACACTGGGCTTCGCCCTGAAGATCTCTGATCCTGGTTAGGGTCGAACCACCGCCATCGATTCGGCGATTCCGCCGCTTCCCGAGCAGCGAGTTAAGTCATTCGCGGACCAAGACGTATGATTTTAATGGCTCTGCCTAGAAGGGCACATCAGCACCACTACGGAGAGGTGTTGGGAATATTCGGGGTATACGGTCCGGTAAAGCATTGTAAAATCTTCAGGTACTCGGCTGCGCGTGCACTCGCCAAAATTTCGCATGGTACCGTCTAAGCAGCTTATTTTAAACAGGTTATAGGACGATACGTAAAACTGCGAGCTGGTTGGCAGCTTGTTTGCTAGTGCCTAAGCTCACAATTCAAAGCGAAGCTGGCGTGAACCCGGCAATCTCGGTCCAGCATGCGCAGTAACTGAAAATAGAACGAAAACCGGAACTGAGGCAAGAAATCAGTGTTCGAAACCAAAATGACCCAAAATCCCCTGCTGCCCTCTTCGTCCCGAAGTTGTGCCCGCTGTGGAAGTCGGTTCCTTACCTTCGGAAGGGAATATCTTTGCCATACTTGCCGCAAGCCTAAAGCGCCGGTCCGCATGCCAGCCGCGAACCGCCAACTCTCGTTCCGTGAACAACAGATCGTGGATCTAATCGGCCAGGCGAAGACAAATAAGGAAATTGCATACGAGTTATGCCTTACCGAGGGCACGGTAAAAGAGTATCTCCATCATATCTTCCGGAAACTCAAAGTGACGAACAGGACTGAGTTGGCGCTACGTGCACACCAGGAGGCTTCGCTCCCGCGGGCGTGGCCCGAGGAGTTCTCATCGCCGCAACATACTGGTACTTATTAACTAGAAATCCTAAAAGATACAGGACCACTAGGCGGTACTCGACATCAGGCCTTTAGCTTGGGTGCTTCGATTCGGGGCCGCCCGGTTGGCTGTTCGGTGGGGATACAGAACACTAGTTAGTCTGTTCCGCTGGCAAGCCTCTTCCCAATTCGTCGAAAGGACCTGCGGACGCCTCATCCTGGGCCCCGCGGACCCGGTAAGTCGGTATGTGCCCCGATCCCCGCGCGCCAACGGCAAAATCCGAAGAAGACCACGGCCTTACAAATTTCTGCGCACGGTGTGAAGAGAATACGTGTGACTCGGCCGCGCAATAAGAAGCTAACTAAACTCAATGTTGAGCGCCGACTGGTAATCTGCGTAACATGGCCGTTCAATGTTCATCCGCAAGTCAACCTGCGCAACTGCAGCTATTGTGGCCCTTCTATCGGGCGTCCCGGCTTTCTGTCACCGGAGTGAATCAGAGAGAACGCAGTCGGATTCCGTGGCTCTGTCCTCGGCCTCGGTAGCCCCGGGCGGTACCGCTACTTTGAATCTATCGTTGACATCTCCTGCCGGGAGCCAACCGGCGGGCCTTCAGTGGACACTGACCTACTCGCCGGCCGACATAAGCTCCATTACAGCTAGTACCGGCGCGGCCGCCGTGGCTGCGGGAAAGTTCCTTTTGTGCAGTGGAATCCCCGGTTCCTATACGTGCTTGTTGACGGGACTAAACACGAACATTATCCCAAATGGTGTGGCAGCGGTCGTCACTGTGACGATCTCCGCGAACACCACCGGGACCTCCATAGGTGTTGCGAACGCGCTGGGCACGTCGCCGGCGGGCGATACGATCCCGATCGCGGCAACCGGCGGCTCGATTACGATTGTCGGGTCAGTCACATTGACATCACTAAGCTGCTACCCGAGCGTTCTCAATTCGCGGGCCTCGTCGGCGTGCGCTGTGGGCCTTAGTGGCACGGCTCCGGCGCATGGTTTGGCTATAGCGCTTGCAGACGGCAATGCGGCTCTGACCATTCCTGCATCAGTCACTGTGCCCGCGGGGAATACTACCGCCAACTTCATCGCCAGTACAGGAACCGTTACGGTAAATCAGACGGTGGTTGTTACCGCCAGCTTGAACGGTGTGTCTCGGAGCTTTACGATTTCCCTGGTGGCTCCCGGAGTTTCCTCGCTCACCTGCAACCCCGCTACATTGCTCTCCGGAAGCTCCTCCACCTGCACGGTCACTCTGAACCAGGCGGCCTCTGGCGGCGCCATGGTCTCGCTTTCGAGCAACAATCCCGCTCTCACCGTGCCCGCCTCGGCCATCGTGGCAGCCGGAAGTTCCACGGCCACATTTACCGCAACTGCTGGCACGACCTCCGACGGAGCTCAATCGGCTACGCTCACCGCCACGCTGAATGGTGCGTCCCAACAAGTCTCGCTTGTCGTCGCGTCCAATCTCGCTCTATACTCACTCGGCTGCAACCCTTCCACGCTCGCATCCGGCGAATCGACCACTTGCGTCGTTAAACTCAACCGGAAGACATTAGCCGGCGCAACCGTCCTTCTAACAGGCCCTCAAGCCCTGCTTACGATTCCGGCATCGGTCGCGGTGCCTGCCGGGCAAACTTCGGCCACCTTCACGGCCACAGCCCGCGAGCTTGCCACCAGCCAGAGCGCTACTATCACCGCGACCTTGAACGGAACCTCGCAAACCGCCACCTTAAATCTGGTGGCCTCGCAGCAAGTCTCCTCGCTGGTCTGCTATCCCACAAACCTCAACGCAGGCGCTAGCGGTACTTGCGCCGTCACTCTTACGGCTGTAGCTCCGAACGGCGGTGTCACGGTATCGCTCTCCGATAACAGCTCTGCCGTGACAGTGCCGTCTTCAGTGATCGTGCCGGCCTCCTCGTCTACCGCCATCTTCCCGGTTGCGGCGGCGAGTACAACGCCCAGCGGTGAGGCAGCCGTTGTAATCGCCGCCACGCTGAATGGCACATCCAAATCGGCGTCGCTTACGGTGATGTGCCCCTGCTCAGTCTGGTCCTCCACCGCACAACCCTTGGCTCCCGCTTCCGCCAGCAATCAGGCCATCGAAGTGGGGATGAAGTTCAGTTCCGCTGTTTCCGGATATGTCACCGGCGTGCGCTTCTACAAAGGATCCACCAACACCGGAACCCACGTCGGCAATCTGTGGTCCTCCACCGGAAAA
>Ga0187855_10000648_pt1 | contig 29743 bp, 28 predicted proteins | sample June2016WEW_8_10_2_FD_132969 | JGI IMG/M metagenome (GOLD analysis project Ga0187855, IMG submission 132969) | Peatland microbial communities from SPRUCE experiment site at the Marcell Experimental Forest, Minnesota, USA - June2016WEW_8_10 | ecosystem: Environmental > Terrestrial > Soil >...
CTCGGATAATGTTACGGGTTACTCAACGTTGTATTACGCCAACCAGACCGGCAGCGCGTCCCTTGCTCCCCTGGTGATAACCATTCCGCCGGCCGGCGCCACGGGTACGGGTAGTCCGACGGGGACCGCCTCCAACGCCGATAACTTTGCCTTCGCCACCCTGGATGGGACCATCTCGTATTGGAATTTCAACACCAAGCCCGTTACGAAGGGGCCGAAGTGTGCAGGATGTCATGTGACCACCGCAACCATCATGGTGAACAATTCCGCCAAGGGGGCGTCGTATCAGGGTCTGACGGTGGCAAAGAATGCCACCAGCGGCGCGCAAACCTACTACGCAGCCAATGCCAACGGCGGCATCGAAGCTTATGACGCGACGTCGTTCAGTCCGGTGACATTGCCGGCAGGCGCGTTCACGGATCCTAAGATACCGAAAACCTATAGCCCCGCCGGCATTCAAGCCATTGGCGCCAGAATATACGTGGCATACAATGCCATCGCGGGCGGCGGTACCGGCTATGTGGACGCCTACAATACAAACGGCAAGCTCCTGCTGAGATTGCAACAAGGGTGGTTCAATCAACCGTGGGGGGTCGCACTGGCGCCCGCGTCTTTCGGCGCGTTCAGCAGCGCGCTGTTGGTGGGGAACACAGGCAGCGGCTGGATCGGCGCGTACAATGCGTCCAACGGGGATTTCCTTGGTTTTTTGGACGACTCCACCGGCGCGACAATTACGATCCCCGGGCTGTGGGGGATTGAGTTTGGCAACGGCAACGCCGAATCCGGCCCGACCACCACGCTTTACTTCAATGGTGGCGGCAACTACACAACCGGGGTGTTTGGCGCAATAGCCGCGAATTAGGCTCCGCACCACAGCCCGGGTACCGGCTTACTTCTTGTAAACGTGTGGATCCTTGAAAAGCCGGTTGCCGCCGATGTTGCGGACCGCCCTGCGTACGCCGTTATCGATCCGCATGACGATATCCGGCAGCGTCTGATCGGGCCAGCCGCGGAACGAAGTCACGTGATAGGCAGCGTCGCGGCCGGCCGGGCGCGGTGAGAAATAGTAGTTCGAGAGGCAACAGCGGCGGCCTTCGCGCAGAACTTTGCTCACGGAATGGACAAGCCGGGGCGTGCGGGAGCGCGCGAGCGCGTCGACTGCGTGCGAGCCTGTAACGACCCACAGGGACACCTTTACAGTTTACGGACCGCCCGGTGCCCATAAGGCGATCCGGCGTGGGAATCACTGGGTCGGCTCGCCGGACTGCTTCGACGCGATGCTCGATTCGACTCACCCAGGCTGGCGGCTGCACGTTGGGCGAACATTCGCCGGGCAAGAGTGGTGGAGGCAGCCGCTAGGAAAACGCTGCAAGGTGGACTAGTGTCGTTTCTTAATCCATATGCTGCCGCCACGATGCTGAATACACAATGGCATAAACTCGGCGAACAGTTCACAGTGACACTTATAGATCCAGTCAGAGAAGTAGAATACCCGAAATGTCTGATTGTACTCTAGAAACGCCCTGAGCAGGTACGCCTCGTTCCATGACCGGTTTTCGCCTACAATCCACGCCGCTGGGTACTCAAATGGGAAAAAAATATCGTGAATGTGAAGTACGACGCCCGCCGAGAGAACCGGCAAAATACGAAATAAGTAATCCAGCACGTCGCTTCCGGTCTTAGCGACATGCGATGAGTCAATGAACAGGATGTCCCCGGCACTCAGTCTTGTGAACATCTCAAGTGGCGCATCCTGAAGGCTGACGCGGTTCAACCGGTCCGCATACTGTGACGCCGATCCTACCAACTTCAAAAACGTATCTGGATAGGGATCAATGAAGTCCATTTCCACATTCCCACCTAAATATCCTTCGTTAATGTCGATAGCGGCACATGAAGAATATCCACAGCCAACTTCTACGTATCGTTTCGGTTTTTGCTCAAGCATGATCCCGAGCAATGCTAAAGCGTCTGCGAGTGGGAAGTGGGGATTCGCGTAGTTATACTTCGAGTTGCTTGACGGCTGCTCTGGAAATGGATTCGATTCGTAGTGCCGGCTGATTATTGCGAACCAAGCAAGCATCTCCTGTTCATCGAGTCCGAGCGAACTGGCCGTCGCCAAAGGGTGTGCCTCGTTATCAATCGCCTTTCTGACATGAGCGTCGGTCGGATCGACCAAAGGTGAATAAAAGTGACCGTGTGGAACCCATGGTTCTCGTTGGCTAACCATATGATTTTCGAAGTGTCCTCGGATCCGTTCGGCTGCGTCAACCTCTTTATACGTAGCACTCCAATGGGCGCGGTTGCAATCGGCGTTGGGCGTCAAGAGGCCCCAAGCATCTAGTGTTAGCGCCGACGCAAAGGAGGAAACACGCGGACTTGTTCCGCGGGAGGTGCAGGATGCGGTTCGGTGCCCACCACCAGCGTTTGGCGGCGCTGCAGGAGGGCGCTTGGAGTTCGCGAGTCTGCGCATGGAAGATCGCAGGCCCGCGAGGCTCGCCCCAAGTCCCGTGGCGGCCCGCCAGCGCCGGCACCAAGCCTACTGATTTGGCAGTAGCCTGTAGTGGTAGACGGTGACGGGGTATGGCGGGGACTTGTTCCGCCAGATAAGAGCGTCTCGCCATTGCTGTCCTGGTCGGCGGAGGCGGAGCACGAGCGCTCGTCCGTTTGCATAACCACCAGCCGGTTGAAGCGGTTATGAATCGTGGCGCTGCGTTTTTCCGGGGCCGTCGTCCCAAGCTCGAGGGGTCCTCCGAAATCGCGGCGGACGTAATACAGAGGGTTCAGTACGCGGTAGTTGACGCGGTCTTTGTCGTGTGAGTTGTCCAGGTGGGGATTGAGATACTGCCCCTGAGTCATGAGACTGATTCCGCCGGCGTAAAGCTTATCGTCCGGGAGTAACTCGGGGATGCCGGTGATGGAGCCTATGGCGCGCACTACACGGGGGTCCTGGAAAGCATAGATCGCCTCCTCCAGCAGCGGATCGTACGTCCATCTGGTATCCCACGTATTTCAACTGCCCCGGCGTTCTCTTCGGCACGAGGCGCTCGATCGGAGGGAATGCTTCGTAAATCGCCCGCGCGTGCTCCCACGGCAGGACGTCCTCCAGCGTGATGCTCGGAATTCCCTGGCCGCCGAAACTCTGAAGCGGCGCGCTTCTGCTCCTGGTCGAGCCGTTTCAGTACGAGATCCGCAATCTGCACTCGTGACAGGACGGATGCCGCGTCCCTGGTAGACATTTGGAAATGAGTATACCAGGCAGGCGCTATCGCCGAGCCGGCGGGGCAGACCCGCTCAGCGCCAGATCCACCGAAAACGCGCCCGATCCGGAGATCATAACGGCGGTCGTCATGGCCAGCACCAGCAGGTGATATTCGAAGCCTTCGCCCTTCTGGTTGCCGCCCCAGTTCATGAAGAAGCCGTTGGCGGCATGCACCTTGGCGATGGCTACCAACATGTTGCAGGTGATGCCAAAGGCGGCTACCCGGCCGAGCAAACCCAGGATCAAGCCCAGCCCGCCAAAGAACTCCGCCGCGATCGCCAGAAAGGCGAACACCGTGGGAATCCCGCTGTGCGTGAAGTGCCCCATGGTTCCGGTGAAGCCGTAGCCGCCAAACCAGCCCAGCATCTTCTGCGCGCCATGCGCGAAGAACACCACTCCCAGCACCAGCCGCAGGACCGCCGGCACTGCCTGACGATTTGTGTGAATCAATTTGCGCCACATAAGGATATGCTATCGTTTGTTTTACGATTATGGCATTCGATTCTCTCTCCCGCCGCGCGTTCTTCGCGTTAACCGCGGCCGGCCCCATCGCGTCCGCCGTGGCGCAGGACAAAAGCACTCCCGTCGGCCTGGAACTATACTCCGTGCGCGACGAACTGAAACAGGACCTTATGGGTACGGTGCGCGCCGTGGCCAAGATGGGCTACCAATGCGTCGAGTTTTTTTCGCCATACTTCGCTTGGACTCCCGACTACGCCAAACAAGTCCGCGCGCTCTTGGACGATCTAGGAGTCCGCTGCTACTCGACTCACAACGATACGCGATCGTTCACTCCCGAAGGTCTTCCGCACGCCATCGAGCTTAACCACATCATTGGCGCAAAGTACATCGTGATGGCCCACCCTGGCAGTGTGAACAGCCTCGACGGATATAAGAAGGTCGCCGACATTCTGAATGGAGCCGCCGAAAAGATGAAGCCGGCTGGATTGCGCCCCGGGTACCACAACCACCAGGCGGAGTTCAAGCCGATCGACGGCAAACGGCCGATGGAGGTGCTCGCCGCGAACACCATCACAGACGTCATGCTGCAACTGGATGTGGGCACGTGCATCGAAGCTGGTTCCGACCCGGTCGCCTGGGTCGACCAGAACCCCGGCCGTATACGGTCCATGCACTGCAAAGACTGGTCGAAGGAGAAGGGCTACAAGGCGCTGCTGGGCGAAGGTGCCGCGCCATGGCAGAAGCTTTTCCAGGTAGCGGAAAAGACCGGCGGCATCGAATTCTACCTGGTGGAGCAGGAAGGCAGCGACTACCCGCCGCTGGAGACGGCGCAGCGCTGCCTGGCGAATTTCCGCAAGCTGCACGGGTAGGCGCGACGGAGCCACGTTCCCCGGCGCTTCGGCAATGCTAACGTTTGAAGTTGCACCCAAAGCAGCCGGACGTTTCGCATAAATCAGTTCGCACAATGGATGGGAATCCCGATTTAAGCGGAACCTGGACGTTGACCGGCGATCGCTCCCGGAGCCGCTTCCTTCTGCTTGCTCTTGCCTGCGCCATTCTGTTCCTCGGCGCGATCCGTTCGGGCGACCTCGCGGGATATGACGACGCGCTCTATGCGACGGAAGCCAAGAACGTCTTACGGAGCGGAGACTGGCTCAATCCAAGCATCCGCGGCGAGGCTGCGCTTGAGCATCCCCCGCTGTTTGTCTGGACGCAGGCGCTATGCATGTCGGTTTTCGGTATTTCCGACATCGCCGCGAAAGCGCCTTCGGCGCTGAGCGCCATAGGCACAGTGCTTTTGGTGTATTGGCTGGCGCGGCGCCTACTCCGCGACCAACTCGCGGCGTTGGTTGCCATGTTCGTCATGCTGGCAACCCCGTATTTCATCAAGTACGCGAGCCATGCGATGACCGACGTTCCGACGACGCTTCTGTTTGTTTGTGCCATGTGCGCCTGGTCCTTGGTGGATCGCGATCCGCGCTGGTGTCTGGCCGCCGGCGCTTTCACCGCCATGGCTCTGATGACGCGAGGTCTGATCGGTTTTGCCCTCCCGGCGATCTTCGCCATCGACCTGATGGTGACCCGATCCTTCCCGCCGAAGCGCTACCTGATGGCGGCGCTGTTGATCGCCATCCTGCCCTTGACATCCTGGTATGCGTACGCTTGGCTCCATCATTCCGAGTTCACCGCGGATCACAGTGGCTGGCTGGAAAGGGAGGTCTATGGGCCGTTTACTCCCTCCTGGCGGCGTTACACCGGGCCGATCGAGACTGCATTCATGCTCGGGAAGTCCTACTGGCCGTGGCTGCCCGCCATGGTGGCAGGTTTGGTGCTGGTGATTCGCCGCCACCGGCGGGAGCTCTACTCGCTGCTGAGTTGGGCGGCTGTCGTTTTCCTTCTGTGCTCTATCGCGCGCAGCAGAGTGCTGCGCTATTTGCTGCCGGCGTATCCGGCCTTTGCGATTCTTTCCGCTAGTGCGATCGCGAAGTTAACCCCGCGCCGCTTTCTGGAGCGGGCGATGAGTTGGATTCCGCCAGCGTCTGTTCTGGCGGCTGTCGGGCTCGTCGTGCTGCTCAGGCCGATCTGGCACGCCTCTGAGATCCTTCCGATTGCGCGCGCGGCTAGTCATCCGCCGGGTCAGACGGTTGGCTTTTACGACGCCAGCCCGCCTCGATGGGACGAAGCCAATCAGTTGGAGTGGTACGGCGACTGCGTGCCACGGATGATTCGGACACCCGGAGATCTTGACCGGGCCCTCAGGACGCTGCCAGTGCATACTTTTGTGGTCGATAAGCCGACGTATGAGAATGTGCTGAGGCAGCTTCCTCATGACGTTGTTGCGGAGAGCGGTCACTTGGTCTGCGTGCGGTTGCGATAGGGGTGGTCCGGCGGAAAACATCGTTGTTAACTTGCCTCTAGTGGTTCGAAGCCGGGACCTTGGGATGCTGTGCTGGGACCCTTATTGAAGCACTTCTCCGCGCGGTTCCTTCATCGGACGGTCGCCAAAACAAGCATCACTGAATGGTCACATTGACTGTGTTGGCGGGTGGAATAAACGAGCGGACCGCCGTCCGGACTGAAGGGCAAAGGATTGGGGCCGATCAGGCGTTTACGTCATTCCAAAGACGTGCATCCACGAACTGGCGAAGATGGCGGGGATTGGTGGTGACGACAATGGCCGCCGGGAACGAGCGCCTGGGCGGCAAGGATGACAATCAATGTCGAGGTCGAGCGCCGGGCCGTAGGGCGTCCCTGCTGGCAGGCTTTTGCCCAAAGCTCGGCTGCGAGCCTCGTCGGTCAGAGCCAGATATCCGTTCGGGTCGCTCTGCGCGAAGGCATCCAGACGGGCGAGCCCCGAGGCCTTACGTGCGCGGAGCAATTCGCGTCGCAGTTCGTAGTAAATGATGGCCGGCACCAGGACGGCGTCGCCGCTCGAAAGGCGGTCGATCAGCCAGTGGTTCATCGCCACGACTTCAGGGGAGATCCTCGGCTGCGTCACGAGTCCGAGCGGGCCGGAATCGAGCAGAAGGTAGCGGCTCACGGGAAAACAGGATTGTCAGGCGGACGATTCCGGTTGAGAACAGCCTTGAACTGGGCTACTCCTGTTCCGCCTGGGCAATGGTGGCCGGATCGTCTGTAGCGTCTTCCCGCGCCCACTGCTGGAGAAGCGCAATGGTACGTGAGTTGTCGGGGGGCGTGGTCCGCGTCACGCTCTTTGGCGGAAGCGCAGAGTCAGACTGATTTGCGCAGTGTTGTGGCATTCGTCACGCGCCTTTCCGGGCAAGCGCTTCTCTACCATGATCCGGTAAAACGCTTCGATCTGCAATAGGCCCGGCTTTGCAAGCCCAGATGCTTGTTAACGGGCATGCGCCACCCGCCTGGGCATACAAGGAGTAGCGCATGTGGTTGGACCTATTTGCTTTTCAGTCCTGTTAATCCCTTCAGAGGGCATTACCGCTCTTTCAGGCCTGAATAGCTATTAACCGAGCCTCACAACGCGGAATCGGGGTTGAACAGGGCCTGAGGATCACTGCTTGTAGAGGCTCGCAAATTGCTGTAGTTCGCCGATGCCCAGATCGGAGACGGCCCAATAGGTCATCCCTGCGCCGTTCCAGTGGATGGTGTGGTATCCGTTGCGCGCCGTCTCCGCGCCGCTGCCCGGCGCAGCCCCGGGCCACGTAAAAAGATTGATGACATGTTGGCGGCGCTGATACACCAGGGCGGCTACAGCACGGCCGTCCACATAGTCGATCCGCCCACCGATGAGCGGGAAGCCCTGGCTGGCGAAGTCTTTTACGTCGGGCGAAAAATCCAGTTTGCCGTTGAACCACGGCTTTACCGTGTGCCGGTCCGAGGAGGGTACATCCAACAGGTGAGTTCCGATAAGCGAACGTATGTGGCTCGAAAGCACATCCTGGGCAGTGAGAGCGGCGCTCGAATCGCGCGACTGGAACCGTGCAATGTTCCAGACGAGCGAAACGGCCAGGAGAATCGAAGCTGCAATGGCTATCCAGCGCCAAGGCTCGGCCGCGCCGCTGTCGGCTTGCCGTAAAGCGCCGCGAATCAGATCGGGAAAGTGAGCGGGCGCGTTGTAATACGGCGCGTGGGCGCGAATGTCCGCCCGCTGTTCCAGATATTGCGCATGCGTCTGAGCGCACGATGAACAGTCCGCGAGGTGCTCCTGGACGTGGCCTGCTTGGGCCGCATCCAATTCATCGTCGAGGTATGACTCAATCAAGGGCTTTGCCGACTCGCAGTTCATTTGGACGCTTCCTTCATCCGCACAGTCACACAGTCTTGCAGGCGCCGGCGGGCGCGAGACAGGCGCGACATAACCGTGCCAATTGGCCTGCTTGTAACAGCCGCGATCTCATTGTAAGACATTTCTTCGAGTTCTCGCATTACCAGCACTTCGCGGTACTCAGGTGGAAGTAACTCGAGGCAGTCCCGTAAGCTTCCAGTCATAGGTTTCTCGACTAACTGGACGGAACCGTGGGTCTCTTCGTCAAATGGCACCTTGGCGACGCCTTTCTCGCGGCGGCGCCACGTCAGATAGGTATTGCGCACGACCGCCAGCAGCCAGGCCTTGCCGTCGCCGCCCTGAAAACCATCGAAATAGCGAAAGGCGCGCAAGTATGCTTCCTGGACGATGTCTTCGGCGTCCGGATCGTTCCGCGTCAGCCAGCGAGCCAGGTTATAGGCCGCATTCAAATGAGGAAGTATGGTCTGTTCGAAGAGCGCCAGCTTTGCGGGCGATTTCATGAATATTAACAATTGTAGCCCCACTAGCAGGAGTAAACACGGATCTACGGAAGCGCGGGCAATTGGAGGGCAGTATTCGAATGCAGGCCGGTACAGGCGCGGTGTAGAGCATCAGTGGCGGCTTGGTGAGCTCGCGCGCATTTGGCAAGCCAGCGCGTGCCGGAGGCGCCAAGGGAGATCTGACCTCGTGATCAGCGATAGCCACATAGGATTCAACAAGCCTGCGAGTCCCGGCAACGGTAGAGAAGATCAATGCGCTGCGCGAGATGAGTTAGCGGGCTTGCTGTATGGGATTGCCGGGGCCAGCGCAGCGCCACGTCGGCTGAGAAAACATTATTATGGGCCGCCGATAAACGCTGATGGACGCTGATATTCCTTTGTTTTCATCTGCGTTGATCGGCGTTCCTCTGCGGCTCATAATCCTCCTGTTGCAGCGGCAATATCCCGGAGATAGACTGGAGTAAGGCCGCGCTATCGGGAGATTGGAGTCCCAAAACCCGATTTGCCCGCCGGTGGCCTGCAAGCTGCCTCTAATCGTAATGCTCCGGTGAGCCGATGATCTCTTTTGGGGGATAACGCTCTTGAAACCAGTTCGCGTCTTTAACGTGATCCCGTCCCTGCCCGAGCCGTTGGAGCACTTGCGGGAGATCGCCTACAACCTGCGTTGGGCGTGGGATCACGATAGCATCGAGCTTTTCCGACGGTTGGATACCGACCTCTGGGAGGCCACCGCCCACAATCCGGTCCGCCTGCTGGGCAGCATCGACCAGATGCGGCTAGTGGCCGCCGCGTCCGACGATTCCTTCCTGGCGCATCTGGAGCGCGTCTGGCGCGACTTCGAAGCCTGCCTCAATGGCCAGAGTTCCTGGTTCCGGCGCAACCATCCGTCCGCCGACAAGCTGCTGGTGGCGTACTTCTCCGCCGAGTTCGGGCTTACCGAATGCCTCTCGATTTTTGCCGGCGGATTGGGCGTGCTGGCGGGCGATCACCTCAAATCCTCCAGCGATCTGGGCGTGCCGCTAGTGGGAGTGGGGCTGTTGTATCAACAAGGCTACTTCCGCCAATACCTGAACCATGCCGGGTGGCAGCAGGAAGCCTACGAGGATAACGATTTCCACAACCTCCCGTTGCGCCCGCTCACCCAGCCGGGCGGCAAACCGCTGACCGTCGAAGTACAGTACCCCGGCCGCACGGTCTTGGCGCGCATCTGGCGGGCGCAGGCCGGCCGGGTGCCGCTTTATCTCCTGGACACCAACCTTTCGGGGAATAGCCCGGCGGACCGCGACATCACCGACCAGCTCTACGGCGGGGATAACGAAATGCGCCTCAAGCAGGAGATTCTGCTGGGCATTGGCGGCTACCGCGCGCTCGAGGCGGCTGGCGTCCAGCCGGTCGTCTATCACATGAACGAAGGCCACTCCGCATTTTTGTCCCTGGAGCATGTGCGGCGTCTCATGGAGCGCTACCGTCTATCCTTCCCGGAGGCTCACGAGCTGGCTTCTCCCAGCCTGATCTTCACCGGCCACACGCCGGTGGAGGCCGGCCACGACTACTTCGCTCCCGACTTGATGGACCGATACTTCACCGAGTATGCCCGCTCCCTGGGCCTTAACCGGAGCGATTTTCTGGCGCTGGGAAGGCGTAACGCGGGTGACGATCGCGAATTGTTCTGCATGACCGTTCTGGCCATGCGCATGGCAGCCTCCCGCAACGGCGTCAGTAAGTTGCACGGAGCGGTGGCCCGCCGTATGTGGCAGGGCATCTGGCCCGGCGTGCCGGTTGAGGAGGTGCCCATGGGCCATGTAACCAACGGCGTGCACTTCCGCTCCTGGATCTCCCATGACATGAACCAGTTGTACGACCGTTATCTGGGCCCGCAGTGGCGCGACGCGGTCAACGGCGTTTTGTGGCAGCGCGTGGAGACGATTCCAGCCGAAGAGCTTTGGCGCACGCACGAGCGGCGGCGGGAGAGGCTGGTGGCGTTCGCCCGCAGGCGGTTGCACGAACAGTTGAAGCGCCGCGGCGCTCCCCAGTCCGAAGTCGAAGCTTCCGAAGAGGTGCTGGATCCCGAGGCGCTGACCATCGGCTTCGCGCGGCGTTTCGCCACCTATAAGCGCGCCACTCTTCTCCTGCGGGATGCCGAACGCCTGGCGCGCATCCTCAACGATATCAAGCGGCCGGTGCAGATCATCTACGCGGGTAAGGCGCATCCGCGCGATGGCGGCGGCAAGGAGCTCATTCAGAAAATCGTGGCCCTGGCCCGGCAGTCGGACTTCCGGCGCCGGGTGGTCTTCCTGGAAGATCAGGATATGGCCATCAGCCGCTATCTGGTTCAAGGCTGCGACGTCTGGCTGAACACGCCTTTGCGTCCGCTGGAGGCCAGCGGGACCAGCGGCATGAAGGCCGCCGCCAACGGCGCGCTCAATCTGAGCACATTGGACGGCTGGTGGGATGAAGCCTGGCGAAGCCCGCGGCCCGAATCCGAGCTGATCGGCTGGGCTATCGGCAACGGCGAGCACTACGACGATCCGGCTCAGCAGGACCAAGTGGAGGCCGAGGCGCTCTACGATCTGCTGGAGCGCGATGTGGTCCCCGCGTTTTACGAGCGTGGGCCGGACCACCTGCCCCGGCGCTGGATCGCGCTCATGAAGGGGTCTCTCAAGAATCTGTGCCATACGTTCAATACCCACCGTATGGTGCGCGAATATACCGAGCTCTTCTATCTGCCGGCTGCCGGGCGTTTCGCCAGTCTGGAGGCCGATTGTGCCGCGGCTTCCCGTGCGCTATCCGCCTGGATGACTCTGGTGCGGCGCGAATGGCCGCAGGTGCGCGTCCTGGCGATGGAAGACGGTCCGGCGGCGGACGCCAAAGTGGGTGACACGGTCCGCGTGCGGGCGCGCCTGCGCCTGGGCGCCCTGGCCCCCGCCGATGTAACCGCGGAGTTGTATCTTGGGGCTTTGGATGCTGCGGGCGAAATCGTACAGCCAGCCAATTTCCCCATGCACCACGCTAGCAGCCTGGCCAACGGCGACCATGTTTTCGAGGCCGGCAGCGTCCCCTGCTGCCGCAGCGGCTTGCAGGGCTATACTGTTCGCATTCTGCCACATCATCCGGACTTGGCAGAGCACTTTGTACCTGGTCTCATTACCTGGGCTACCCCGTAGCGGCAGCGCCCCAAAAACCCGGCACCCCCCGCCAGGGTACACTGGAGTCATGGGAGCCGCCAAACAGCCGGAACTGCTGAGATCCGGTCATCGCGCGCCGGATTTCAAGCTGACACAGTTGGAAAACGCGACGCCTCCGGGGCCCGTGAGGCTCGCCGACCTGCTGCCAACCGGTCCTGTACTGCTGGCATTTTTCAAGAGCAGTTGTCCGGTGTGCCAGATGACGCTTCCTTACCTGGAGCGTATCCATCGCGGCCGGATGCCCAAGTCGCTGACCATCTACGGCATCTCACAGGACGATCCGGAAACCACCCGCGAGTTCACCGCGGAGTTCGGTATCACGTTCCCCATGCTGCTCGATACCGAGGAGAGCCAGTATCCGGCCAGCAACGCCTATGGCCTCTCGCACGTCCCTTCGCTCTTCCTGGTGGAGCGTGACGGCACGATCGCCTGGAGCCTGGAGGGATTCAACAAGAGAGAGTTCGAAGCCGTCGCTGCCAAGGCTGGGGTGCACCCATTCCAGCCCGGCGAAAACGTGCCGGACTGGAAGGCGGGTTGAGGCTCCAAGAACTGAGCTCCCGGCGGGAGCAAATTTGCCGAGGTGGGGCAGGCGCTTCCGCCGCCAACTAATTTTCACAGTTCCAGGAAGCGGTATAACTAGAAAATGGCGAACACACTCGAGGAAATACTGGGATCGGCAGCCGCAATCGCCAAAGGCATGGGGGTCACCTTCAAGGAGATGATGTCTCCCACGGTGACGGAGAATTATCCCGACGAGCCGCCCAAACTGGAACAACGCTATCGCGGCGTGCACGTGTTGCAGCGCGACGAGGACGGCATGGAAAAATGCGTGGCCTGCTTCCTGTGCGCCGCGGCCTGCCCGTCGAACTGCATTTACATCGAAGCCGCCGAGAACACCGAAACCGTCCGCATCAGCGGCGGCGAACGTTACGCCAAGGTGTATAACATCGACTACAATCGCTGCATTTTTTGCGGCTACTGCGTGGAGGCCTGTCCCACCGACGCCATCACCCATGGGCACGGCTTCGAAGTGGCGAGCTTCAACACCGCGACCCTGGTGATGCGCAAGGAGCAGATGCTCGCGCCAATTCCGGAAGGGGCAAAGCCGCCGGTGATGGGGACTGAAGCAGGGGCGGGACACTGATCCCACTTTGGCTGCTGCCCATCGCCTCATTCGTAATTTCGTTTTTTACGTCGATGGCCGGCATCTCCGGCGCGGTCCTCCTGTTGCCCTTTCAGATGAGTGTGCTGAGTTTCGTGGGTCCTGCCGTCAGCCCCACGAACCTGGTCTTCAACATCGTCGCCATACCCAGCGGCGTTTATCGCTACCTTCGCGAGAGGCGCCTCCTGGGGCCGCTGGCTGTGCTCGTCGTAGCCGGAACCGTCCCGGGCACCATATTGGGCGCCCTGATCCGCCTTTTCTGGCTGCCCGACCCTGTACGCTTCAAGGCCTTCGTGGGCTGCGTCCTGCTCTACATAGGCGCGCGCCTTCTGCTCGACGCCCGGCGGAAGACCGCGGCGCCCAACGATCGCCGCTACCAGATTCAGGTAGTCGAGTTCACGCGGCGGCGCCTGGCCTTCGACTTCCAGGGCCGGCCGTATCATGTCAATACAATAGCCATTCTCGGGCTTTCGCTGGCGGTCGGAATTGTAGGCGGCGCTTACGGAATCGGCGGCGGGGCCATCCTTGCTCCTTTCCTGGTCGCCATCTTCGGACTGCCTGTCTACGCGGTGGCCGGCGCCACCCTGCTGGGAACTTTCGTGAACTCGGTGGTGGGAGTGGCGTTCTACAGCGGCCTATCCGTTGCGCCGAACTGGAAACTGGGGTTGCTGTTCGGCTTGGGCGGCATACCGGGCATGTACCTCGGCGCGCGCACGCAGCGCTTTGTGCCAGCGTTTTGGCTCAAGGCGATGCTGGGCCTGATCCTGCTGGCCCTCGCATTAGGCTACCTTTACTCCTGGCTGCATGCTGCCGTGTAGCCGGTTTCGGGCGGATAATATAGCCAGGAGTTGACGGCATGAAAATCCGAAACGTGTGGATTGCCTTCGCCGTGGCGCACTGCGCCTTGCCTCTGGCCTGGGCGGTGAAACCTGGCGAGGAGGCCCCCGACCTTGCCCTGAGAGACTGTTCGGGATCTGAAGCGCGGCTCTCCGCCTACCTCCACAAAAAGTACGTCGCGGTTCTGGCGCGAGCCCCCGAACGACGCTGCCTGCGGCGGTTCTCAACGATGCTTGCCGCCGCCTCGAGGCGCTGAATACCGTCCTCCTTTTCCTGGCGAGTGACTCGCCGGAAAGCCGGAGCTTCCTCGAAAATACGGCATCCGCCACTCTCTTCATCGATACGGGCGGCGTGGTGCGCCGCGTGCTCTCCGGACAGGTTCTGACCGGGCCGGAGCTTGCCGCATTTGTAAAGCTCTGGCAATCCGGTAAGATCGTCTTTGAGACCTCCTGCGCCCGCTGCCACGGCGCGGATGGCGACCTGAGCATCTGCGAGGACGTGAAAAGGCTGGCGGGCATCGGCAAGCGCTTGACGGAAGCCGAGATTCGCGAACGATTGCGAATCGGACAGGTCAATGACCGCGACGTGATCGTCCGCGGCCAGATCTACAGCCGGCTGGACGTGGATGCGGTGGTCGCTTATGTAGCCGGCCTGTAGGGCGAAGGCGCCGGTAACGATTCCCCGGTACTAGACACGCCCTCGCCCCCCACCCCTTGCACCGAGCGCATCGGGTCTGGTATAAGGACTAACTGACTTACTCGCTGAGCTGCTGGGCCCCGTCATGCCCGTAAAGAAGAAGACGCCGACGCCGAAGAGTGCCGAAAAGCGCGTTCCGAAAGCCTCGCCGACCCAAATGGATAAGAACGGCCAGACCCCCCGCAGGATGCCCGCCGCTGTGAAGAACACGGCCGCGGCCGCGCCGCCCACGCCGGATCGCAGCCAGATGGATTCTTTCCAGAAGGGCATGCGCCTGTTCCATGCGCGCCAGTTCCAGCAAGCCAGGGAGTTGTTTCTGGCGGCTATGAAAGGCCCGGATCGCGCCGTATCGCACCGCGCCGGGCTGCATGCCAGCATGTGCGAGCGTCGCCTCGATTCTCCTCGCGTGGTCCTGAATACCCCGGAGGACCACTACAACTATGCCGTCACCCTCATCAACTCCCGAGACCTCGCAGCGGCTCAAAAGCACTTGCGAACCGCTCTGGATGCCGATTCCGGAGCCGATCACGTGCTGTACGCGCTGGCCGCCTGCCAGGGTCTGGCTGGAGATTTGCCGGGCGCTTATGAGAACCTGAAACGTGCGATCGATTTACAACCCCGTAACCGGCTGGCCGCCCGTCAGGACCCCGACTTCGCGGCCCTCGTCGACCAGCCTGCGTTCGCCCGGCTGCTCTACCCGGACAAAAAGTATTAGCGTTCGCGGCGTCGCGGCGTCGCAGTGTCGCCCCGTCGCCCGCTCGCCCGCTCATCTCCGTGTCTCCGTGTCTCCGTGTCCCCACGTCGCCGTGTCTCTTCGTCGCCGCGTCGCAATCCGCCATGCCTGACTTAGGACCATTGCGCGTGGTCGCCATCGGCGGGGGCACCGGCCTGTCCGTCCTGCTCCAGGGCTTGAAGCATTACAGCTCGCCCGCCCGCCGTCCGCTCGTGGACATCACGGCTGTGGTCACCGTCACCGACGATGGCGGCAGCTCCGGCCGCCTGCGCCGCGACTTCGACGTGTTGCCGCCGGGCGATATCCGCAATTGCATGGTGGCCCTCTCCGAGGACGAAGCCTTGCTCTCGCGCCTGTTCCAGCACCGCTTTCACACGGGCTTGGGCCTCAAAGGCCACAGCTTCGGCAACCTCTTTCTGACCGCGCTCACCCAAGTCATGGGCGACTTCCCCGAAGCGGTCAAGGCTTCCTCCGAAGTGCTCAAGATCGTGGGCCGCATCTATCCCGCGACGGTTGCCAACGTCTCGCTCGAAGCCATCCTCGAAGACGGCACCCGCGTGACCGGTGAGACCCGCATCAGCAAGAGCCGGAAGCCGATCCGCACCATCCGGCTCCGGCCCCGCAAGGCCCGTCCCCTGGCCGATACGCTTACTGCCATCGCGCAGGCCGACCTGATCACGCTCGGCCCCGGTTCGCTGTTTACCAGTGTGGTTCCCAACCTGCTTGTGGAGGGAATCTCCGCCGCCATCCGCCGCTCGCCCGCCATCAAGGCCTATTTCGTCAACCTGATGTGGCAACCGGGCGAAACCGTGAACTATACCGCTTCCGACCACATTCGCGCCGTTCACAAGCATGCCGGCGGCAAATTGATCGACTACGCCATCGTGAACGTCCGCCCCATTCAAATGGCTCTCCGCAAGCGCTACGCCAGGCAACAGGCCTTGCCTGTGGAGAATGACCTCGATCGCATCGCCAAGATGGGCATCAAGGTCGTGAAGGGGAATCTGCTGCTGGAATCCACGAAAATCCGCCACGATCCGGAACAGACCGCCGCGGTGGTCGTGCGCCTGGCTCAGGAGGGCCGGCGGCAACGGCTCCGCTCGGGAAGGAAAAAATAGAAGCCATGGAAACGCCTTTGACGGTTGTCATTCTCGCGGCCGGACTGGGTACGCGCATGAAGTCGCGCAAAGCCAAGGTGCTCCACCGGGTGGGGGGCCGCAGTTTCATCGAGCATGTGGTCCGCACGGCGCAGGCCCTCGCGCCGCCCGAGCGCATTTTTGTCGTAGTGGGCTACCAGGCCGCCGACGTTCGCGCGGCAGTCGAGCAGGTCACGCCCGGTGTCGGCTTCATCGAACAGCGGGAACAGAAAGGCACGGGTCACGCCTTGATGGCTGCGGCGGAGAGCCTCTCGCACGTGGACGGCCTGCTCGTAATTCTTTACGGCGACTGCCCGCTGGTGCGCGCCCAGACCCTCCAGGGCCTGGTTGCCGCGCAGCAATCCTCGGAGGCCGTCGGTACCATCCTCACCGCCATCATGGACGATCCCACCGGCTACGGCCGCGTCATCCGCGATAGCCAGGGCCACGTCACCGGCGTCGTGGAACAGCGGGTCGGCTCGCCGGAGCAACTCGCCATCCGCGAGGCCAACATGGGCCTGTATTGCTACCGCGCCGCGCCGTTTTGGAAGCACATTCGGGAACTCAGGCCGGACAATCCGGCGCACGAATATTATCTGACCGACATGGTCGAGGTGCTCCGCCGCGCGGGCTACGGCATCAACGCCTACCGCATCGACGACCCGCGCGAAGTGCTGGGCATCAACGATCGCGAAGAACTGGCCGCCGTCGACCGCCTCCTGCGCGAGCGCAAAGTGCGGGAGCTGATGCTGGCGGGCGTCACGATCGAGAAGCCGGAGACGGTGACGGTGGATCCCGATGTGCAGATCGGCATCGATACGATTGTCGAGCCGTTCGCGCAGATCCTCGGCCACAGCACCATTGGAGAGAACTGCCGCATCGGCGCCTGCGCCATCGTGCGCGATTCCGAACTGGCCGACGAAGTGGAAGTCGGACCGTTCACGATCATCGGGGCCTCGCACCTGGAGCGCGGCGCGCAGGCCGGCCCCTACGCCCGCCTGCGATTCGGAAATCACCTCGAAGCCGGCGCGCACGCCGGCAATTTCGTCGAATTGAAGAAGACCCGCTTGGGCGCCGGATCGAAGGCCATGCACCTGGCCTACCTCGGCGATTCCCAGGTCGGTCCGCGCGTCAACGTCGGCGCAGGCACGATCACCTGCAATTACGATGGATTCGGCAAGCACGCCACCAAGATCGGAGCCGGCGCCTTCATCGGCAGCAACTCCACCCTGATCGCGCCGGTGGAAGTCGGCGACGGCGCCTACCTGGCGGCAGGTTCCGTCATCACCGACAACGTCCCCGCCGACGCTCTGGCTGTCGGCCGCGCCCGCCAGGTGAACAAAGACGACTGGGCCAGGAAGCGAAGGCACCTTGCCAAGCGTGACTGACGGCCATTTGCCCAATTCCGTAAGGTAGGCGAGCAAAATGCGCACAGCCATGCGGCCCCTGCAAATTCAGCTACTTGGGCTTTGATTGTCAACGACGGGGGGCAAGCGCGGCGAGCCAACAAACAAAACCCTGCCCCCCGACCCCGCCCCCGGCAGAGCAACGCTCGCCTAAATGGCGTATAATTCGGAAACACGTACATCGCAACACCCAAGAGGGAAAAATCCATGTGGATACGAAAAGGACACCGTGACCGTCTGAAGGGCGTTGACTCGCCCGTGCCAACCCAACTGGTTTCCAACGAGGAATACATTCCGCGCCCCCAGTCGCAGAAACAGAAAGAAGTCGAGTATTGGACCGGCCAGATCGCCGACGAGAAGTCCAAGAAACTCGGCATGGACCGCCGCAAGTTCATGGCGACCCCTATGGGACTGGCCACCTGCTTCCTCGCCTCCAACAAGGTCTGGGGCAAGGTGTGGGACGTCGACGAGGAGGAAGCCGCCGACCAGGGCGCTTACGAAGAAAAGTTGCCCAAGGGCGAGTACTTCGTGATGGATGTGCAATCGCACTTCACCAACGGCGTTCCCATCGGCCTGCGCGGCCAGATCGGCCAGATGGAATTCTTCAAGAACATGGGTTTCAAGCTCAAGGAAGACAAGGACGCCTACAGCTTCCACAATTTCATCAAGGAGATGTTCTTCGATAGCGAGACTGACATGATCGTCATCTCCGGCGTGCCTGGCAAGGAACTGCAGCGCGATAAGGATGGTAAGGTTCTGGAAGGCGCCGCGCGCACGCCCGGCCTCAACATCCTGCCGAGCTGGCTCATGGCCCAGTCGCGCGACGAGATCAACGCGCTCGCGCAATCCAAGCGCGCGCTCAGTCAGGGCAACCTCGCGCCGAATCACTACTGGGATCGCGTCAGCAACAAACCCGACAAAGCCGCCACCATCGAACAGATGGAGCGCGAGCTGAACCTTTACAAAATCTCTTCCTGGAAATGGTATTGTCACACCGATCCGGGCCGTTCCGGTGGCGGCTTCCAGTGCGACGATGAAAACGCGCAGTGGTTCATCGAGGAGTCCCGCAAGCGCGGCATGAAGACCTTCAGCGTGCACAAGGGTTACTCATACCAGTCCCGTCTTCTGGGTCATCTGGCGAATCCCAAAGACATTGAAAAGGCGGCCTTGAACAATCCCGATATCACTTGGGTAATCTATCACTCCGCCATTCAGCACGGCTCCAATGAGCCTAACTGGGAGGACGCTAATAAGTACGATCCCACGACCGGCGACTTCGCCTGGCACAACATACTCATCGATATCAAGCGGCGCAATCCGAAAATCGACAACGTGTACCCGGAGCTCGGCAGCTTCTTCGGGCCGTTGGCTATCTCGAACCCAACCATGGCCATGCATGGAGTAGGCAAGAACATCAAGTACTACGGCGTGGATCATGTAATCTGGGGAACTGACTGCCTGTGGTGGGGCTCGCCGCAATGGGTCATCGACGCATTCAAGCGATTCCAGATCAGCGACGAAATCTGCGAGAAGTTCGGCTATAGCAAGATTACCAAGGAAGACAAAGCCAAGATCTTCGGGCTCAATGCAGCGAAGATCTACAAGGTCGACATGGATGCCAAGCGCAATCCGCTGCCGGCCGACGCGCTCTCGCGTCTGAAGACCGCATATGTGGGTCACGGCGGCGAACGGTCGAACGAGGCCTTCGGGTGGGTGCGCGCCGACGACTAGTCACTTACCCTAGCCTCATGCCTTTCCGCCCGGTGTGCCTAAGGAGCCCGTGGCGCAGGCACTCCTGCCTGCCCGCCGGCACTCTTGCCGGCGCACTGCTAGCCGCGAGCTTGTCAGCCCAATCGCACGCCGGCCAGCCCATCCCCAAATACGTCACAGGCGACGAATGCCTCTTCTGCCATCGACTAAGAGTGGCGGACACGTGGCAGGAAAACCCGCATGCCAGAACAGTGCACCCGCGGGAGACGACCGACCCACTTCCTCCAGATGTGACAGATATCCTAGGCGCCCATCCGCCCCATCGCGGGCTGAAACCAAACGGCTATGGAAAGTTCGACCTGCTGTCACGCGACAACAAGACCTGGGACAAGGAAGCCTTTGCCCTGCGCTGCGCCGGCTGTCACGCGACGGCTGTCGATCCGCAGACTCACAGTTTCTCCACGTCCTCGCTCGATTGCTACACCTGCCATGGCGTAGCCCCGGAAAACCATGGGACCGACACCTCACTAGTCTGGTTCTCAAAGAAACACTCCCGCGATCCGAAGCAGATTGTTTCCATCTGCGGCCAATGCCATCTGCGCGAAGGCAAGTCGAAAACCAGCGGCCTGCCTTATCCCGATAACTTCGTCGCCGGTGACAACCTGTTTGAAGATTTCCAGGTTGACTTCGCCAAGGCCGCCGATCAGAATCTGAATTCCGGCGACCGGCATATCGTCCGCAACGCCCGCGACGTGGTCTCCGCAGGAAGCGACGTGAGTTGCATTAGTTGCCACAAAATCCACGACCGTTCGTCATCCAAACATCGCCTGGTGCTGAGCGGCCCAATCTGCCTCGATTGCCACAACGCGGAAGGTCCCAAGAAAGCCGTCAAGACTTACACAGTGCACAGTGACTTATGCGAATACTAATGTCGCTCGCGATCGTCGCGGCAGCAGCCGCCCAAGAGCTCCCCAAAGCCCACTTCCACCACATACATCTGAACGCCACCGACCCCGCCGCGGCCATCGAGTTCTACACTCACAAGTTCGATTGCGAGAAAGCCAAATTCGCCGGCCAGACCGATGCGGTGTGGGCGCAAAAGTCGTGGATTCTGTTCAACAAGGTGAAGGAAGCGCCGCCGTCCGATATCGTGTCCGCCATCTGGCACTTCGGCTGGGGCGCGGAAGACATGCCCGCCGCGTATCAGAAGCAGCTCGATTCCGGCACTAAGTTCCAGACGCCGATGACGGACATCAGCGACCTGGTGGGCAAGCCGGCCGGAAGCTTCTACTTTGCCTATGTCGATGGCCCCGATCACGCATTGATTGAGATGAACACCGCCGCCCACCACCACTTCGGACACGTGCATCTGCTGAGTGAAGACCCCATCGCAGCCGGCCAGTGGTACAAGAAGTACTTCGGCGTAACCGGATACATAGGGCAGCGCACAGGGCGCGTATACCGCGGAGTCCACGTCGATCCTGTCGCATCGCTCACAATGGACAACGTCAACATCATCATCTTTCCAGTCGAGTATGCGCGGGATGCGATGCCTGACCTGTGGAAAAACCGCGCCGCCTTCGCATCCACGAAAGGCCGCGTGGTCGACCACTTGGCCTTCAGCGTCGATAACTTAAGGGAAACGCTGAAGCGTCTCCGCACCGACGGCGTCAAAGTAATGGATGATGGATTCATCGAGGGGCCGGATCATATTACTATCGAGTTAGTGGAAGGCCAGGCCAACAAGGAATAACATGGAACAGCCAATCTGGAATTTTGAGCAGGAGCCGTGGGTAGACGAAAATCCGGACGAGACCAGCATCAATCTGCGCGCCTACTTCGACCGCATGCCCGACGAAAAGATGCAACAGTACGCGCCGGAGTGGACTGGCGAGCAGGTAATCGAGTGGGACGGAAACTTCAAGGATGACGGAGCGCTGATGATCGCGTGTTGCGAGCGCGACGTGGACATCGAGGAGTACCGGCGGATCCTCGAACAAGCACGTCGCTACCGGAATCGGGTGCGCGGACAGTTGCTTCAGGCGAGCGCCGCAGCAAACCTTTCAACGAACCGGTAAACGTCCGGGAACGAGTTATACAGTGGCGCCGGCGCGACTCTCAGAATATCCGGCTCTCGCCAGTCGCAAACGACGCCATCCGCGGCGAGCCGTTCGCAGACAGCGGGCACGTTGCGGCCAACCCGGATCGAGAGCTGTGCTCCCCGGCGCTCTGGATCGCTTGGCGTGATGATGGAAAACCCGCGATCGGCATATCGCCCCAGCAGGAATTCCAGGTAGCCGGTCAACAGTACGCTCTTGGCCCGCAACCGTTCCATGCCGGCTTCATCCATGACGTCCATTGCCGCCCGCAGGGAGGCCAGCGACACGATAGACGGGTTGCTCACTTGCCACCCTTCTGCGCCGGGCGTGGCGTGAAACTCGGGTCCCATACGAAAGCGAGTCTCCGGATCATGGCCCCACCATCCGGCGAACCGCGGCAGATCCTCGCGCGCGTGGCATTCATGCACGAAGCAGCCGGCGATGCTTCCCGGACCGCCATTGAGATACTTGTAAGTGCACCAAACCGCGAAGTCGGCGTCCCAATCGTGTAGCTTCAAAGGCAGATTTCCGGCTGCGTGAGCCAGGTCGAAGCCTACCACGCACCCTCTTTCGTGGCCCGCCCGTGTGACTCCGGCGAGATCGTACGCGCGTCCGGAAGAGTAATTCACGCCGCCCAGAAGGATGAGCGCGACGGACTCGCCTTGCTGGTCGAGCACAGCCTGTAGCTCTTCTTCTCCCGCCACGGCGATGAGTGACTCCGCCGGATCATATCCATGAAACCGGATCTGTGACTTGACGGCATACTGATCCGAAGGGAAGGCATTCTCTTCGATCACAATCTTGTGGCGTTCGCGTGCCGGCCGGTAGAAAGAGACCATCATGAGATGGAGATTCACGGTGAGCGAGTTCATGACCACAACTTCCGAAGGCAGAGCACCCACCAGCCGGGCTGTTTGTTCGGTCAGCAGCTTCGAGTACGTCACCCACGGCTGGCGCGCGTGGAAATGGCCCGCCACACCAAGCAGTTCCCAGACCTTCATCTCCTGCTCGATATACGCGCGTGCAGTCTTTGGTTGCAGTCCCAGAGAGTGTCCGCAGAGATAAGTGCATTCGGCGCCATCGGCCGACTTAGAGAAATAGAAGCGCTCCCGAAAGGCGGTCAGAGGATCCGCTGCGGTCATGGACTGCGCGAACTCAGGTGTCGCATGAAAATCTGTCATAAGCCGTCGTGGCGCAGGCACTCGTGCCTGCCGCGCCGGGACTCCTGCCGGCGCACAAAATCTTCGAAACTCACCCGCGTCCAACAAACGGCATATTGGTGGCCATCACGGTCATAAACTGGACATTGGCGTCCAACGGCAGATTCGCCATATAGAGGACGGCATCGGCCACGTGCCGCACGTCCATCGAAGGCTCCGCCATCTTAGTGCCGTTCGCCTGGGGCACTCCGGACGCCATGCGCCGGGTCATCTCCGTAGCGGCGTTGCCAATGTCGATCTGGCCACAGGCGATGTCGTGCTTGCGGCCGTCGAGCGAAATGCACTTGGTGAGCCCGGTAATGGCGTGCTTCGTGGCCGTATAAGGGGCCGAGTTGGGCCGTGGCACATGCGCCGAAATCGATCCATTGTTGATGATGCGCCCGCCGCGCGGAACCTGCGCCTTCATGATCTTGATGGCTTCCTGCGCGCAGAGGAACGCTCCCGTCAGATTAACGGCCACGACCGCGCTCCACTGTTCGTAGCTGAGGTCTTCCATCGGGATGCCAGGTGCGCCGATGCCGGCGTTGTTGAAGAGCACGTCCAACCGGCCGAAAACTTCCGTGGTACGCGCGAACAGTGCGCGCACCGAATCCGGTTGGCCGACGTCGGTGGGCACGGCGAGCATCTCGCCACCGGAAGGTTGTGCGGCCGCGGCAGTCTTCTCAAGTTCCGCAGCGCGGCGCCCGGCCAGCACTACGGAACATCCCGCGGCCTGTAGGGCAAGGCTGACCGCGCGGCCTATGCCGCTGCCTGCGCCGGTCACGAGAGCGATCTTGGGCGAGGTTGGCATATTCATCTCCCGTGCGATGCAGCCTGCTGCACAGCCAGCAGCATGAAGAACACGAAATTGTAAGCCGCGTGCATGAGGACGGCTGCTTTGGTCGATCCGGTGCGGAGGCGCATCCAACCGAAGGACGCGCCTGCCAGGGTGATCATGAGGCCGTGGCGCCACGAGTAGCCGTACTCCGGCAAATGCATCAGGCCGAACGCCGCTGCAGCGAGCAGAACTCCCGCCGCGGCGCCCAGCGAACGCACCAACAACGGCTGCAGAAATCCGCGAAACAGCAGTTCCTCGCACAACGGCGCAAGCGTGGTCCCAAACACCGCGAGCAGCATCACAGATGCCTTGTCCGATAGCAATTCCTTCATGGGGCTGTTGATATCCGGGGTCCTCAGCAGCACGCTGGCCAACATCACTACAAATGCGACCACAACTCCGCTGGCCGCCAGAAACGAGGTGCTGACACCCGCGGGCACCCAGCGCAGCGATTGCCAGAACGGCCGGCCGTAGTATCGGCGAAAGATCACGGAGAGCATCAGGAGCAGGAAACCGTACAGCAAAAATTGCGCCGGCAGCGCCACGTAGAGGGGCTTAACGTGCACGACCGAGAGGAATGCGCTCACCAACAACTGGTCGGCGATCAACGCGAAAAGCGCGATGGCGACGAACGCGGCCAAATCCAAATAACCCCAGAACGGATAGCGCTCCGGCGGAGGAATCTCCGGCGGAAGTTCCGGCAGGGAAGGCTCCGGAAGCAAAGGCTCCAGCGGCGAAGGTTCTGGCGGCGCCGTAAGATCCGGCGGCGGCGGTTCCGGGCTCATGGCTCCTTTTCGATCAGGCAGGCGGCCAGCAGCGGCACCAGCAACTCATGGTGCCCCGTAAGTGCGTATCCCGCGCCGCCCGATTTGGCGTGCGGCCGCTCCACTACGTTGACCTTCGGGCGATAGTGCTGCAGGAAGTCCAGGTTCACGGTCGTGAAGCCGGCGAGCGGATGACCCAGGTTGCGCATCGCCGAAACGGCCTTCAGAAAAACCTCCGGCAATATCACCGCGGAGCCTACGTTCAGATAGACGCCGCCCTCATGGAGTCCGGTCGCGAGCGAGCACAGCAGGCGGAAATCGCGATGCGTGGCGCTGCCGATGGCCGCCGCGTCCACCGCCGGATGCATGTGCGGCGTGTCGGTTCCCACCGCCACATGCACGGTCACAGGCGTCGCGGCGCGCCAAGCCTGGAGCAGAAGGCTCGCCGGTGCGAAGGCCGGATCGGCGATCTGGTCGAGGCGCCGCCCCAGCGCTTCTCCAATTCCCAGTGAGTCGCGGTCGCCGGCCGCGATAGCCTGATTCATCTCGCGCCCGGTCTCCTCAGCGGCGCCGAAGCGCCCGTCGGGCAGGACAGCTTCCACATCCTCGCTCGTCTGCCCCGCCAACGCAATCTCGAAATCGTGAATGGCAGTCGCCCCGTTCATAGCGAAGGCGGTGGCGTAACCGCGGCGCATCAGGTCCACCAGGACGGGGGCCAAGCCGCACTTGATCACGTGCCCGCCCAAGCCCCAGATGATGGCGCGCTTCTGCGCACGCGCGGCGACCAGGGCTGCAACCACCGAGCGAAGCGAGTCGCCCGCCAGAATGTGTGGCAGGGAGTCCAGCCACCCTGCCAGCCCCGCGTCCTTTTGGTATGGCGCTGCGAAATCCGCCATCCGCACCTTGCCACCGCGAGCGTGCAAAGGAACGGTCTTCAGATTGGAAAAATCGATCGGCCGCGCGGAGTATTTGCTCATAACGTAGACGGCCCTCCGCCGCATCGCCGTGTCGCCGTGTCGCCGCGTCGCCGCGTCGCCCTATCGCCCCCTCGCCCCATCGCCCGCTCGCCCGCTCCGCCCCCCGCGTCCCCCAATCGCCGTGTCGCCGTGTCGCCGCGTCGCCGCGTCGCCCTGTCCCCGCCTCTCATATCACCTTGCGCAGCGCCTCCGCCGTGTAACTCTTCTTCGACTTCGCCACTTGCTCCGGCGTGCCCGCCGCCACCAGCCGCCCGCCGTATTCGCCGCCATCCGGCCCCAGGTCGATAATCCAGTCGGCGGTCTTGATCACATCCAGGTTGTGCTCGATCACCACCACGGTGTTTCCCAGATCCACCAGCCTCTGCAGAACGTCGAGCAGCTTGCGCACATCGTCGAAGTGCAATCCTGTGGTGGGCTCGTCCAGCACATAAAACGTGCGCCCGGTCTGCCGCCGGCTCAGCTCCTTGGCCAGCTTGATGCGCTGCGCTTCGCCGCCCGAAAGCGTGGTGGACGATTGACCCAGGTGGATGTACCCGAGCCCCACGTCGTTCAGCGTCTGCAGCTTCGGCCGGATCTGCGGAATGTTCTCCATCAGGCCGAGCGCCTCCTCCACGGTCTTGTCCAGCAGGTCGGCGATCGACTGTCCCTTGTACTTCACCTGCAGCGTCTCGTGATTGTACCGCCGCCCGCGGCACACGTCGCAAGTGACGTACACGTCGGGCAGAAAGCTCATCTCGATTCGCTTCAGCCCGTCGCCCTGGCAGGCCTCGCAACGGCCGCCCTTCACGTTGAAGCTGAACCGCCCCGGACGGTAGCCCCGCTCGCGGGATTCCGGCAGCATGGCGTAGAGATCGCGAATGGGCGTGAACAGGCCCGTGTAAGTGGCGGGGTTGGAGCGCGGCGTGCGGCCTATGGGCGATTGATCGATGCGAATCACCTTATCCAGAAGATTCATGCCCTTGATCGCCGCAAACTTGCCGGGGTTTTCGCGCGACCCGTAAATCTGCTGCGCCAGCGCGCGATACAGGATCTCGTTCACCAGCGTGGATTTTCCGCTGCCGGAAACGCCCGTCACCACCGTCAGCAGGCCCAACGGAATCTCCACATCGATGTTCTTCAGGTTGTGCTCGGCCGCACCGATAATCGCCAGCTTCTTCCCGTTCGAGGAGCGTCGCACGGCCGGCATCGGAATCGTCAAGGCGCCTGAAAGGTATTGCCCGGTCAACGAGCCGGCGTTTTCTGCGATGCCCTTCGGCGTACCGGCTGCAACCAGATCGCCGCCCAGCCGCCCCGCTCCCGGCCCGAGGTCGATCACATAGTCCGCCCGGTGAATCGTCTCCGCATCGTGCTCCACCACCAGCACCGTGTTGCCCATATCGCGAAGCTGCGCGAGAGTCTCCAGCAGCCGGCCATTATCGCGGGGATGCAGCCCGATGGAAGGCTCGTCTAGCACGTAGAGCACCCCGCGCAGCTTGGAGCCGATCTGCGTGGCCAGCCGTATGCGTTGCGCCTCGCCGCCGGAAAGCGTCGCCGCGGAGCGTTCCAGGCTCAAATAATCCAGGCCCACCGCCGAGAGAAACTCCAGCCGCCGGCGGATTTCATCCAGGATGCGCGCAGCGATCTGCATCTCGCGTTCGTTGAATTCCCAGTTGCGCACCGTCATCAGCGCCCGGGCAATCGGCATCGTGGTGAACTCGGCGATCGAGAAATTCTTCACGCGCACAGCTAGGCTGGAAGGCCGCAGCCGCTTGCCGTGGCAGGCCGGGCATACTACCGGCGACATGTACTCGGTGAGCCACTCGCGATAGTCTTCCGACGATTCTTCGTAGGTGTGTTGCAGGAGTTTGAGAATGCCTGGAAATCCGTTGCTGCCTTCGAGGAGCGTGGTCTGCGCCTTCTTCGGGAATTGATCGAATGGCTTGGCCAGGTCGATCCGCAGCTCCTTGGCCGCCTCGGCCAGGCGGTGCCGCATGTACGCCGATCCCGCGCCCGGCCCCAGGCCGCCCTCCAACAACGGGCGCGAGAAATCCACGATCACTTTGCCGGGATCGAACGCCCACTTGTTGCCCAGCCCGGTGCATTCTTCGCAAGCGCCGTAAGGGCTGTTGAACGAAAACGAGCGCGGCTCAAGCTGCGGGACGCTGGTGCCACACTCCGTGCATGCCAGTTTCTGCGAGTAGAGCCGTTCTTCACCGTTCACCACCGCGATCAGCACCACGCCGCCGGCCAGCTTGGTGGCTGTTTCGATGGAAGCTTCCAGGCGCTTCTCGATGCCCGGCTTCACCAGCAGCCGGTCGACGACCACCTCGATGGTGTGGTTCCGGCGGCGATCGAGCGTGATCTCCTCGTCGAGCGAACGCAGGATGCCGTCGATGCGCGCCCGCACGAAGCCCTGCCGCGCGAGTTTCTCCAGGTCCTTTTTATACTCACCCTTGCGCCCGCGCACTACCGGGGCCAGCACCATGATCCGGTCGTCCGGACGCAGCGCCAGCACGTGCTGCAGGATCTGCTCGGTGGTCTGCCGCGAGATCGGGTTGCCGCACAGTGGGCAGTGCGGCGTACCGATCGAGGAGTACAGCAGCCGCAGGTAGTCGTAGATCTCGGTGATGGTGCCCACCGTGGATCGCGGGCTGCGGCTGGTGGTCTTCTGCTCGATGGAGATTGCGGGACTCAGGCCCTCGATGGAATCCACGTCGGGCCGTTCCATCTGATCCAGGAATTGCCGCGCGTAGGTGGAGAGCGTCTCCACGTAGCGCCGCTGGCCTTCGGCGTAGATCGTATCGAAAGCCAGAGACGACTTGCCCGAGCCGCTCAGGCCGGTGATTACGGTGAAGGTGTTGCGTGGAATCTCCACGTCGATGTTTTTCAAATTGTGCTGGCGCGCACCGTGCACGGAGATTCGGTCGAGCATAATAATACTGTTCGGGGGAGCGGAAGGCTAACTTCTATTGTCACGCGGGTTGAGTTGTCCGCGCAATTGTTGTATAAAACAAATAACGTGTTCCATTGCCCGACTTGCCGCGGGAAGTTGCGGCGCGTACACCGGACCTTCGCGGAGAAGTTCCTGTACGTGGCGATGTACGAGTGTGGACAGTGCCATACGCGAAAGCCCGAGCCGCGCTGGTACGCACTGTACCTGGGCGATTACCCACGGTGTCCGATGTGCGGCACCTATAGGCTCACGCGGCTGGCCACGCCCGACCGCATCGATCCGATGTACAAAGGCGCCCTCAACCTGGCGCAACGTATTTTCGGCGCGGACTTGTACCACTGCCGCTACTGCCGCGTCCAATTCTACGATGTGCGCGACCCGATCGCGCCGGAAGTGAAGGACAAGTCGAGTTCTGCCGCGGCCATCGGCGGCGAGGCCAAGCCGGCATAGCCGGCGGCCGCGCTAAACCAAACCCACGCTAGAATAGAAGCTTCCACGCGATGCTCGAAAGACAATTGTCGGACCTCGAATCCGGCGCGCTGGCCCGCATTCACGCCGCCTGTTCGCCGCAGGATCTGGAAGCGGTGCGCGTCGAAGTGCTTGGCCGCAAGGGTTCGCTGGCGCAGATCAGCAAAGAGATGGGCAAGATCGCGCCAGAGGGGCGCGCCGGCATTGGCAAGCTGCTCAATGCCGCCAAGCAGAACATCGAAGCGGCCTTGGAATCCAGGCAGCGGCAATTCGCCGACGCCGCGCTGGCAGCCCGCCTGGATGCCGAATGGGTGGATCTGACGCTGCCGGCGCCAGGCCCACCAATGGGCCATCTGCATCCCATCACCCAGATCCAAACCGAAATCGAAGATCTCTTTACGTCGCTCGGTTTCGCGGTTCTCGATGGACCGGAGGTCGAAACCGAATACTACAATTTCGACGCATTGAACATCCCGGCCGACCATCCGGCGCGCGACATGCAGGATACCTTTTGGCTCACCGACGGCAACCTGCTGCGCACCCATACTTCGCCGGTCCAGGTGCGCGGCATGGAGCGCCTGGGGCCGCCCCTGCGCATGATCGCGCCCGGACGCGCCTTCCGCAACGAGAATGTGGACGCCTCGCACGAACACACGTTCTATCAACTCGAAGGCATGATGGTGGACCGCGATGTTTCGGTGGCCCATCTCATCTACTTCATGAAAACGCTGCTCACCGCCATCTTCAAGCGCGAAGTGACCGTGCGTTTGCGGCCGGGCTACTTTCCCTTCGTCGAACCCGGCTTCGAGTTGGACATACAATGCCTGATCTGCGGCGGCCCGGGTTGTGCGGTTTGCAAGCAGAGCGGGTGGGTGGAGCTGCTGCCGTGCGGGCTGGTGAATCCCAACGTGCTGCGTATGAGCGGCATCGATCCGGAGGAGTGGAACGGCTTCGCCTTCGGGCTGGGACTGACGCGTCTGGCGATGATGAGATATGGCATTGACGACATCCGCCTGCTGCAAGGCGGCGATCTCCGTTTTCTAAATCAGTTTTGACGTGGCGCAGGCACTCCTGCCTGCCGCGTCGACACTCTTGTCGACGCAAAGGATTTTTTGC
>Ga0187855_10000651_pt1 | contig 29654 bp, 18 predicted proteins | sample June2016WEW_8_10_2_FD_132969 | JGI IMG/M metagenome (GOLD analysis project Ga0187855, IMG submission 132969) | Peatland microbial communities from SPRUCE experiment site at the Marcell Experimental Forest, Minnesota, USA - June2016WEW_8_10 | ecosystem: Environmental > Terrestrial > Soil >...
GCTCTTCCTGGTGACGCCTGCCGGAGCCTGTCGCGGGGCTGGCGCTTTCGGCGCGGCCCACGTAGCGTAACTCGCGGCCGCTGGAGCTGAGCAACGGCTGAATCTGCTCGGCCATGAAGCGCCAGGGGCCCATGTTGCGCGGCTCTTCCTGGGCCCACACCGCTTCGGCGGTTAGCGGGTAGCTCAGCAGCGCGTCGTTGGCGTCGGACTCGGCGAACGGGTACAACTGCTCGATGCGCACGAGCGCTACGTGATGGGCCTTGCGCTCCTCGCGCGCGGCAAGAAGATCGTAGTAGATTTTGCCGGAACAAAAGATCACCCGCGAGACCTGCTCCGGTTCGAGGACGGCGGTATCCGTCAGAACCTCGCGGAAGCTGTGGCTGGTTAGCTCGGCGACGGTTGAAACGGCTTTGGGGTGCCGCAGAAGACTTTTCGGAGTGAACACTACGAGCGGCTTGCGCATGCCGCGGCGGTCCGCGCCACCGTACATCTGACGGCGCAGCAGGTGGAAATATTGGGCCGGAGTGGTGCAGTTGACGACCTGCATATTGTTCCCGGCGCACAAAACCAGGAAGCGCTCGATGCGCGCGCTGGAGTGCTCCGGCCCCTGCCCTTCGAAGCCGTGCGGCAGCAGCAGCACCAGGCCGCTGGGCTGCCCCCACTTGGATTCCGCGCTCGAAATGAACTGGTCGATCATGATCTGCGCGCCGTTGGCGAAATCGCCGAACTGGGCCTCCCACAGCACCAGCGTCAGCGGATCGGCCACGCTGTAGCCGAACTCGAAGCCCAGCACCGCGTATTCGCTCAGCGAGCTGTCAAAGACGTCGAAGCGCGCTTGGTCCGGCGAGACGTGCTGGAGAGGTATGTACTTCTGGGCCGTCTCGGAATCCCAGAAAGCCAGGTGCCGCTGGCTAAAAGTGCCGCGGCCCGAATCCTGGCCGCTGAGCCGCACCGGAGTTCCTTCCAGCACCAGCGTTCCGAAAGCCAGCGCTTCGCCGAACGCCCAATCGATGGGTCCGCTTTTCTCGATGACTTCGTGCCGGCGCTCGATGAATCCGCGCAGCTTGGGATGCAGGTGGAAATTATCCGGAAAGTGCGTGAGCGCCCTGATCACGCGGTCGACCGTGGCCTTGTTCACCGCCGTGCGCGGGCAGAAACTGGCGATGTCATCGCTCGAAACCGCGGCTAATTCCTGGCCTTCAAAACGTTCGCTGCTCTTCTCCGCGTCGTCGTAAGCCGCGGAAAGGCGCTCGGCGAAACCCTTGCGCATGCGCGCGGCCTCTTCACCGGTTAGCACTCCCTCGCGCACCAACCGCTCGGCGTAAAGCTTGCCCACCGACGGGTGCTCCTTAATCTTGCGGTAAAGAATCGGTTGCGTATAGCTGGGGTCGTCGGCTTCGTTATGTCCATGCCGGCGGTAGCAGAACATGTCGATAACCACGTCTTTCTTGAACTGCTGGCGGTAATCGAAGGCGATCTGCGCCACGCGGATGGCGGCCTCGGGATCGTCGCCATTCACGTGAAAGATGGGCGCTTGCACGCCGCGCGCTACGTCGGTCGAATATGGCGTGGAGCGGGCTTCGTCGGGCAGCGTGGTGAATCCGATCTGATTGTTGATGATCAGGTGAACCGTGCCGCCCGTGCAGTAGCCATCGAGCTGCGAGAGGTTCAAAGTCTCGGCCACTACGCCCTGGCCGGCAAACGCTGCGTCGCCGTGGATCAGAAGCGGGATCACGCGTTCGCGCTCTTTGTCGCCGAGCCGGTCCTGCTTGGGCCGCACGATGCCTTCCACCACGGGATCGACGGCTTCCAGGTGGCTGGGATTGGGCGACACGGAGACCAGGACCTCGCGGCCGTTGGTGGAGCGATAAACGCCGCGCGCTCCCAGGTGATACTTCACGTCTCCGGATCCTTGTGTGCTGGCAGGATCGAGCTCGCCTTCGAACTGCGCGAAGATCTCGGCAACCGGCTTGCCAACCACCGTGGTGAGCACCGTCAATCGCCCCCGATGCGCCATCCCGATGACCATTTCGTGAACGTTGCGTTCGGCGGCGCGCTCCAGGAGTTCGTCGAGGATGGGGATGGCAGTCTCGGCGCCTTCCAGCGCGAAGCGCTTCTGGCCCACAAAGCGCGCATGCAGGAAATGCTCGAATTCTTCGGCTTCGAGCAGATGCTGCAGGATGCGCAAGCGCGTCTCGCGGTCGAGCGGCCAGTTGTTGGCCTGCGGCTCCATGCGGTGTTGCAGCCAGCGCTTCTGCTCCGGATGCTGAATATTCATATACTCGCAGCCGATCTTGCCGCAATAGGTTTGGCGCAGCGTTTCCAGGATCTCGCGCAGCGTAGCCACCGGCTTGGGCCCCGCCTTAGGACCATGCTCGCCGATCGCTTCGCTCAGGCTGCCCGTCAGGAATTCGCGGTCGAGGTCCCAGATCGTCAAGCCGTAGGTGACCGGGTCGAGTTCCGGATGGTAGCTGGGCTCGCCGCCGAGCGGGTCGAGATCCGCGATGAGGTGCCCGCGCACGCGGTAAGCGTTGATGAGCTGCAGTACGCCGGCTTCCTTGGCGATTTCGGCGGTACGGCCGCTACCTCCCGGCAGCATCACGTGCTGGTCGGTTTCCCAGCGCACGGGCTGGTGCGGCATCTTCAAGTGCTCAAAGATCTCTTCGTAAAAACCGTCGCCACCGTCCAGCAAGGCCTGCACCTTACCCAGGAACATGCCGGATTCAGCGCCCTGTATAATGCGGTGATCGTAGGTGCAGGAAAGCGACATGACCTTGCCGATGCCCAGCATGGAGCGAGTCTCGGGCGCCGCGCCCTGGAATTCGGCCGGGTAGTCGATGGCACCTGCCGCGATGATGGCTCCTTGGCCGGTCATCAGGCGGGGGCTGGAGGCCATGGTGCCCACTGTGCCCGGATTCGTGAGCGAGATCGTGGTGCCCTGGAAATCCGCGGGCGCCAGCTTGCCTTTGCGGGCGCGGTCCACCAGGTCGTCGAACATGGTGACGTACTGCGCGAAGTCGATCTCGCCGGCGTTTTTGATGTTGGGGACGAGCAGGTTGCGGCTGCCATCCTTGGCGGCCACGTCGACGGCGATGCCCAGGTTGATCTGCGGATGCACGACGCGCACGGGCTCGCCGTTGACTTCGCCGTAAGCGTGGTTGAGGCCGGGGAAATCCTCGAGCGCCTTGAGGATGGCCCAGCCGATCACGTGCGTGTACGAGACTTTGCTCTTCCCGACCAACGTGCGGTGCTGGTTGATGATGCGGCGATTCTCGTCCATCACCTTGACGGGGATGATGCGCTGCGAGGTGGCTAGCGGAATGCTCACGCTCGCGTTCATGTTTTCGGCGATTTTTGCGGCGATGCCGCGCAGGGGCTGGAGGTTTTCGGGGACTCCGGGAGCTGCCGCTGAGCGGGCGAGCGGGGGAGCGGGCGAGCGGGCGAGGTCAGTTTGCCCGTTGGCGGCGTCTTCGAACATGTGTTTCCAGCTTTCGTCGACGGTGCTGCGGTCGTTCAGGTATTGTTGGTAGAGCTCGTCTTCGAGCCAGCTATTGATACCCAGGTCCGGGTCTGTTTTGAGGGGCATAGAGCGGGGAGGCCTTCTTATTTATCATACCTATCGCGGGATCGCGAGAACCAGTGGACAGGTGGACCGGCGACTGCCACAACGAGGCGCCTGGTGGGCCCAACCACCTCGGCGAAGGGCCGATTTAGGCCCCCCCAGCCCCGCGCGCGCCCGCGAAGGGCTCACCGGACGCAAGCAGCGCCTTCCACCCGATCACGTCGATGCCGTGCGACTCGCCCGGCGATGGCGCGGCGCAGCGCGCGTTAGACCCTGCTCCCGCGCGCGCCGGCGCGCCGGGTGCTACTGATGGCCGGCTGGCGGCAGTCGCCTCGACGATGGCGGATCGACCAAGAGCGAGCTCCCGTTGCCAGAACTCGCCCGCCGCGCTCGCGCTCGATCCGCGCCGGCGGAGATTCGGCGAGCGCCTCCGTGGCACGCCCTCGAGGCGGCGTTAGGCGTGGTCCAGGCGAACCACGAGTTTCGCGGTGGGCGGATACTTAGGCGCCGAAGCACTGGCCGCGCAGGTCGAGGATCGGGCGCGCCAGAGGTCGCTTTCTTTCGCGAGTAACGACTGGGTGCTGGTGAACCAACGCCAAATCATGTAGAATCCATCAACATGGCCACTTCAGTTGATCGACACCCTCTCACGAGCGAGCAGAAAGCTCTGCTTCGTCATGATCTCACCCTGATCGAGGAAAAACTCCAAGACATCTGCGTATTGATGCATGCCTGCCACGGCGACGATAGTCAGCCAGCGATTCGGGCTGACGAGACTGCGGCCGCATTGCAGCGCCTCAAATGGGAGTTGGAACGGGTCCTCCAAAAGGAGCATGCAGCTGCGGCAGGCTAACCATGCTTAGACGGCGATCGGTTTCGCCTCGGGATCGGGAGCCGCTCAATTTTGGTCGACACAATTCTCGATTAGGCCACAAGTCGGCGTAGATCGCATCATTGCCATCCGCCGCCGAGCGCCTTGTAAAGCTGAACAACTGTGAGCAATTCCTGGAGCCGAATCTGCGCCAGGTCCAATTCGGACTGGAACAAATCCCTGTCCGCGTCCAGCGCGTTGAGTTGCGTGTCCACACCCCCGCGATATCGCACGTAAGCCAAACGCAGCCGGTCTTGTAACACGGATACCAGGGCCTCCTGTTTTTCGCGGCTCTCCCGCACGCGCTGGTGAGCGATCAGGGCGTCGGAGACCTCTGTAAATGCGGTCTGAATGGCCTTCTGATATTGAATCAGCGTGTGTTCTCTTTGGGCTTGCGCCAGTTTGACGCCGGATTTCAGCCGCCCGGCAGTGAAGATCGGCTGCGTAAGCTGCGGTACCAGGCTCCAGGCGCTGCTCGGCCCGCTAAACAGGTTCGACAATTGGGTGCTCTGGCCGCCAAGGAACCCGCTCAGACTCAGCGTTGGGAAATACGCCGCCTTGGCCACGCCGATGTTGGCGTTGGCGGCAATCAGATCCTGCTCCGCCGCCCGGATATCGGGACGACGTTCGAGCAGCGCCGACGGCAAGCCGGCCGGCACTTCGGGGGGCAAATCCTGCTCTGTGAGACTGTGCCCGCGCACCACGCCGCCGGGATTCTGCCCGAGCAACAGTGTGATCCGATTCTCCGTCTGCTCGATCTGCCGCTCAATCGTGGGGATGGTCTCCTCTGCCGTGTACACGAGTTCTTCCGCCTGACGCAAATCGAGACGAGTCGCCACACCGCCGGTCTGGCGCTGTTTGGTCAGTACCAGGGATTCCTGGCGTGTTTGCAAAGTGCGTTTGGAGATCTCCAGCGTGTAATCGAGTTCCCGCAGTGTCAAGTAGGAAGTCGCCACGTCGCCGACCAGGGTGGTCACCACGGCTTTGCGGTTTTCCTCGGCGCCTAAAAGGTTGGCGCGGGCGGCTTCGGTCGCGCGCCGCAGCCGGCCCCAGATGTCGATCTCAAACGACAATAGATCGAGCGTGGCGGTGCCGAAGTTGCGGTCCTGGTGAGGCAGGAGTTCCGCCGGTATCGGTGTCTCGCCGTTGCGCGACAGCCGGTTGATGGCGACGTAGCCGCTGGCGCCGAAGTTCGGGTACTGGTTCGAGCGGGTGATCCCCAGGCTGGCCCTGGCGGCTTCCACACGGGTGATCGCATCCCGCAGATCGTAGTTCGCTACGAGCGATTTACGGATGAGTTCCTGCAGTTTGTCGTCTTTGAAGACTTCGAACCATTTGAGATCCGCGAGCGAGGCAGCTTGCGCGGGCGGCAAAGGCTGCGGCGCGCGAAAATTGGCGGGAATATCGGTTGCGGGACGTTTATAGTTTGGCCCCACCGTACATCCGGCGAGCAGAGCGCCGGCTAGAGCCAGGCAAACGCGGCGGCGCATGAATCAGTCTCCTTCTCCCGGCAAAGGTTGTTCGGGAAGGATAGGCACGGTCGGGCGCGACACCGCCCCGGAAAGCTTCTCGACCACGTAGAAGCACGCCGGAACCAGGAATATGCCGATCCCGCTGGCGGCTACCATTCCGCCGATCACCGTGGTTCCCATGATCTGGCGGGAGACGGCCCCGGCGCCACTGGCGATCCACAGCGGGACGCATCCCAGGATGAATGCGAACGAGGTCATCAGGATCGGACGCAAGCGCAGCCGCGCGCCTTCCATGGCAGCTTCCGCCAGCGGCTTGCCTTTCTCGAATTCGTCCTTGGCGAACTCGACAATCAGGATGGCATTCTTGGCCGCCAGGCCGATCAGCATCACCAAGCCGATCTGCGAGTACACGTCGTTCTCGATCTGCACCATATAAGCCGGCACAAAAAGCCCATAGATCGTGCGGCGGAGCCATAGAACGCCAAAGGCGCCAAAAACGGCGACGGGCGTACTCAACAAGACGCTGAATGGCAAGGCCCAACTTTCATAGAGCGCCGAGAGAATCAGGAACACAAAGAGCAGCGAGAAGCCAAAGATGACCCCAGAGGAAACGCCTTCCTGGGCCTTCTTTTCCTGGAAGGACATGCCGGAGTAATCGTAGCCCATACCGGACGGCATGGTCTGGGCGAAGGTCTCCTCGAGCGCCTTCATGGCTTGGTTGGTGCTGTAGCCGGGCGCGGCCCCCCCATTCAGTTGCGCCGACCGGTATTCATTGAAACGCATGGTGAATTCGGGACCATCCCGCGCTTCAAACCTGGTCAACGCGGAAAGCGGAACCATCTCACCGGCTGCATTTCTGACATAGAACTGGCCCACGTTCTCGGATTTGGTTCTATAGTCGCCTTCGGCTTCGATGTACACCTGCCATTGGCGTCCGAAGCGATTGAAGTAGTTGATGAACAGTCCGCCCATGAACGCCTGGATGGTGCGGTACACGTCGTTGATGGGGACGCCCTGCTTGATGACCTTATCGCGATCCACCAGGACGAACTGTTGCGGGACACTCGGCAGGAAGGTGGTGCTAAGGCTCCCGATCTCCGGGCGTTTGCGCGCCGCCGCCATAAACTTGGCCAGATTGTCCGACAGGAACTTTACGTCGCCCCCCGACCGGTCCTCGACAATAAATGTGAACCCGCCGGAAGTGCCGACCCCCGGGATCGCCGGTGGCGAGAAGCCGAAAGCGACGGCTTCAGGAAGTTTGCTCAATTCCGCATTGAGACGCGCTTTGATGACCTGGAACTGCTCGGCCCTGGTTTTTCGATCGCCCCACTCCTTCATGCTGACGAACCCGAACGCGTTGTAACTGGTACGCACCAGGCTGAGCAGACTGAAACCCGTAATGCTGGTGAAATGTTCTACCCCGGGTGTGGCCGAAACGATTTTTTGAATCTTCGCCACTACCGCTTCGGTGCGTTCCAACGAGGACGCATTGGGAAGCTGGAGATTCAGGTAGAAATAACCCTGGTCCTCGTCGGGAACAAAACTATCCGGCAGCCGGCCGCCGATCCACAGTCCTGCCACAGCGAAGCCGGCCAACAGAATGAGAGCGACCGCGCTCTTGTGCAGGAGCGCACCGGAGACGCGGACGTAACCGTTGGTCGCTCGCGTAAAGGAACGGTTGAACCAACTGAAGAATTTCGCCAGCGGTCCTTTGCTCCCGGTTTTTGGCTTCAGGAGGAGCGCCGCGAGCGCGGGGCTGAGCGAGAGCGCATTGAATGCGGAAAGAAGAACCGAGATCGCGATAGTGACGGCGAACTGCTGATAAAGGCGCCCGGTGATGCCTGGGATGAACGCCGTCGGTATGAACACCGCGGAAAGCACCAGCGCGATTCCGATCACCGGGCCCGAGATCTCCTCCATGGCCTTGAGGGCCGCGTCTTTGGGAGCCATGCCGTCCTCGATGTGGCGCTCCACAGCTTCCACCACAACGATCGCGTCGTCCACCACCAGCCCGATCGCCAACACCAGGCCGAACAAGGAAAGTGTGTTGAGGCTGAATCCGAACAACGGGAAGAAGACGAAAGTGCCAACGAGCGATACCGGCACCGCCAGCAGGGGAATGAGCGTGGATCGCCAACCTTGCAGGAAGAGGAAGACCACCGCCACCACCAGAGCGATGGCAATCAGCAGAGTCTCGACGATCTCCTTGATCCCCTCGTTCACCGCCCGCGTTGTATCGATCGGGATGGTGTAGTCGATGTCGTCGGGAAAGCGCTTCTTGGCCTCCGCGAACAGCTTTCTGACGCCGGCGGCGGTCTGGACGGCATTGGACCCCGGCAACTGATACACTGCGATGACCGCGCTCGGCTTGCCGTCCAGTTGCCCGACTATGCTGTAGTCTTGCGCGCCCAATTCCACTCGGGCCACGTCGCGGACACGCACAATCCCCGTTTCGGGCGTCTCGCGAACCACGATTTGCTCGAACTCCTCCGGCGACGACAGGCGGCCTTGTGCACGCACCGAGTAGGTGAACGGCTGTCCGCTAGGAATCGGTTCGCTGCCGACTTGTCCCGCGGGGTTGACGGTGTTCTGGGTCTGGATGGCGGAAACAATTTCCGGAACCGTGATCTGCAGCTTGGCCAGTTGGTCGGGTTTCACCCAAAGGCGCATCGCGTATTGGCCGGCGCCGAATATCTGGGTCGTACCAACCCCCTTCACGCGAGTCAGCGGGTCGTTCAGGTTGATATAACCGTAGTTCGCGAGGAACCTGGCGTCGAAAGTGCCCTTGGGTGAATACAGGGCGACCAGCATCAGAGGCGCCAGCACCGATTTCTGGACCGTGATGCCGTAATTCGTGACGTCCAGCGGAAGCTGCGACGCGGCCTGCGTCTCGCGGCTCTGGGCCAGAATTAAGTCCGTGTTGGGGTCCGTGGCGATGTCGAAATCGACGATCATGCGCATCTGCCCATTGGCGGTGGCGTTGACGGACCACATGTAATTCATGTTGTCCACACCGCTCATCTGCTGTTCGATGGGAGTGGCCACGGATTGCTCAATGGTCTGGGCGTCGGCGCCCACGTAGATTGCGGAAACCTGAACCTCGGGCGGCGCAATGGCGGGAAACTGGGCCACCGGGAGGCTGACCATCGTTACCGCGCCGACAATTACGGTGATGATGGCGATGACGATCGCTACGATCGGGCGTCTGATGAAGAATTTCGACATGGCGTCACCTCGCTGCGAACGGCTTCGGATCGACCTGCATTCCCTGCCGAACCTTCTGCAGACCTTCGACGACCACTCGTTCGCCGGGCTTCAGGCCTTCTCGCACGATCCAATCGTGACCGACGGTTTCGCCGAGTTGCACGGGCCGGATATCCACCTTGTTGCTGCCGTCGACAACCGCAACCAGACGAGTGCCTTGCAGTTCCATGACGGCTTGCTGCGGAACGAGCAGTGTTCCGGGCTGAACCCTGGCTCTGCGTACTCTTCCGTACTGTCCGGGCCGCAGGTTGTTCCCGGGGTTCGGGAACAATCCCGCGATGCGAATAGCGCCCGTCCTGACGTCCACCTGGCGGTCCGTAAAATCAAACTTGCCTTTCTGCGGATAGGTGGTGCCATCGGCCAGAACTAGCTCCAGGTCGAGCCGGCGGAGGTCGGCCTGGCGCAGTTCGGCCGTCGGAAAGTGGCGCGTAAAGTCGATATACTCCTGCTCGCTGACCGTGAAATAAACCTTAATCGGATCGAGCGTCGACACGGTCGTGATGGCGGGGCTGGCCGGGCTTACCAGCGCTCCTACCTGTAATTGCGCAATCCCCGGTATGCCGTCGATCGGCGAGGTCAGGTGGGTGAACCCCAGGTTAATCTGCGCCGTTTCGACCGCGGCTTTCGCGGACTGAACGGCGGCTTCGCTGGCCGTGATCTGCGCTCTGGATGTCTCCACTTGCGCGCGGGCCGACTGAAGCTGTGCTTTCGCCGCCATGTTGTATTGCGTGGCGTTGTCGAGATCCTGCTGGGTGATGGCTTGCTGCTGCGCCAGAGGGGTGTACCGGTCGACGTCTAGTTGCGTCCTGCGCTGATTGGCTTCCGCCACCGCTACCTGCGCTTCCGCCTGAGACAATTGCGCACGAGCCTGCGCCAACTGGCCCTGAGACTGGGCGAGTTGCGCGCTCGTTTGGTCCAACGCCGCTTGAAACGGCCGGGGATCGATTTGGAACAGGAGTTGGCCCTTTTTGACGAAAGAACCCTCCGTATATGCCTGCTGCACGAGATAGCCCGACACCTCGGCCTTGATGTCCGCGTTGACGAGCCCATCTAGGGTGCCGATCCACTCCTTATATATGGGGACATCTCTTTGTGCGGCTTCCACCACTCGCACCTCAAGCAGTTGGGGAGCCGTCGCGCCGGCTGTGCTGCGGGAGCACCCCGGAGCCGCAACGAATACACTGGCAGCGAGCAGCGCCAGCGCTGATTCCGAAGATCCCGTTCGCATCCGCAACATGAATCCCCTCCTCTGTAGCATCCGTTTTGGCGCGCATTGCCATGCACGCCGCGTGCCCTTTCTGATGCGAGACCATCGGCGCCCGATTCAGCGTATTATGCGCGGGGCCTATAAAAACTTGCGGCGTTCTGCGCGTCGAAGTGACGGGCGCTGTCCCGCCGGATTCGACACATGACACGGACCGCGGCCGGACATCAGGGCGCCACTGAGGCAGTCGCGTTCTCGTGGGGCCACGAAGGATTCGCATGACTTGGCGCCGAAGCCGGGCCGTGATTCCGCAAATCCGACCACATCGGCTGGAGATGGGAGCGCATTCGCAAATTGGCGCGAAATAGCCGAGTCTTGACCGCGGGCACCGTGAGCCCGAGCGTCCCAGCTACCTCTTTGAGAGATAAGCCCGAACCGGCATAGAGAGAAAACACTTCCCGCAACGGCTCCGGAAGCCTGGAAACGCCATCGGCGAGAGCCGCTCCAATCTCCCCGCGCAACGTGAGCTTTTCGGGAGTGAGCGCCGGCGACGTTAGCTTGTTCCCCGAACCGCTCTCGTAAAGGCTGTCGAAATCTACCCATCCCAGCCGGCGCTCAGGTTGGCGAAGGTGCATGTAGCACTGGTTCACTACGATCCGCCCGAGCCAGGTCTTGAACGTCGAGTTTCCGCGAAAGCTGTGCAGGTGTCGGAAAGCCGACAGGAATGCGGATTGTACGGCGTCCCGGGACTTCTCTTCAGAGCGCAGAATTCTGTTCGCCACGCGCAGACAAGACGAGTAATGCCGTCTGAACAATTCGGATATCGCGGCCCGGTCTCCACGTTGTTCGTCTGCGATCAGTTCGGTTTCCGCTTTTTGTTGCAAGTCTACGGTCTCGCAATTCGTACACCAAACTCGGGTGGTGGGTCGGTTGTGCCAATTGCCAATCGGCGCGCAGGTTGTCGTCCCGCCCCACACTCGGCTGGTGTCCAGATGGCGGTCAGACAGAAGTTTCCGGTACAATACGTGCTCACGGATGCCGAACGAAACGGGAGAAGACACCGATCGACTGAAATTGGCTGCGGCCGAATCCGCGGTTGGGCAGGTAAGAGATGGGATGATTCTCGGGCTGGGAACGGGATCCACCACGGCGCCTGCCGTGAAGATTTTGGGAGAACGGGTCCGCGGCGGTTTGCGCGTGACTGGAATCCCGACATCCGAGCGCACCGCTGCACAGGCCAGGGCGCTGGGAATCCCACTGTCGAATCTTGACGAATATCCGCAGATCGACATGACGATTGACGGCGCCGATCTGGTCGACGAGGAGAATTTGAACCTGATCAAGGGGCGCGGCGGGGCCCTCCTTCGCGAAAAGATTGTGGCGAGCGCCACCCGGCGCCTGGTCATCGTGATCCACGACAGCAAGCTGGTAAATCGTCTGGCTGTCAGCGAAGCTATCCCCGTGGAGGTCGTACCGTTCGGCTGGCAAACTACCGCGCGCAGACTCTCGGATCTGGGCGCGCGGCCCGTCCTTCGCCTCGATCCCGGCGGCAACCCCTTTATGAGCGACGGCGGCCATTACATCCTCGACTGTCCATTCGAGCGTTTGATCCCACCGGAAACGCTGGCCCGGGAGCTCGATCATGTGGTCGGCGTGGTAGAGCACGGCCTGTTCATCGGCTTGGCGTCGGAGGTGCACGTGGCAAGCAGCGGCGGCGTCCGCGTGCTGAGAAGCCGGCCAGCTCCTGAAGCTGGTTGAGCGCTGTCTTTGCCGGAGGGTCCGGCTGGCTTCCGGCCTGAGCTTCACAACGCGCTCGCGGCGGCGCTCATAGCCTTGCTCTGGGCGATCCCCAACTTCCGCATCCGATAAAGTAATGTCGTGCGGGGTATGCCGAGCTGCGCGGCGGCGACCTCCTTTCCGCCCACTACCCATTTGACCTCCCGCAGCACATTTTGGATGTGTTCTTTCTCGATGGCGGCAAGCGTCTGCATCGCGGACGGTGTATTGAATTTCACAAGGGGTTTCAGTTTATGCGCCGGGAGCCGCAATTCGGGACCCGTACTCAGGATAACGGCACGCTCAACGAAGTTTCGCAGTTCCCTGCATAGCTTCCCGCCTTGAGCATCGCCTCGATCAGGCGCAGCACCCGGCTGTCAGCTATTCTCTGGGCTATCAGCGTTAGCAGTTTCGCATGTTCCACCGACCCGAAAAAGTCCTTCAGATCGGCGTCTACGATCCACTCCCGTCCGCCTTGGATCTCCTTCCACACTTTGCGCATGTGGCCGATTCCATGGGCGAGCAGGCTGTGCGGGCGCTCACCGGAGTGAGGGCCGCGGTCACTGCGCGTGCGTGCCGCATGAGGCGCCGCCGGTAGATTCCAGCGCTGGGTTCGAGGATGCGGCGTCCGGCCATGAAAAACTGCGGGGATTGGCTCCCGGTCCCGCCTTGGCTGTGTCCGGCTTTCGCCTTCGTGCCCGTTTAGGCCTTTCCATACCTGCTTCCTCTCTCCCGGCCCGCGAGGCATTACTCCCGCGTTCGGATATGACGCTCCTCATCCGGGCGCCAGAGTGACTTCAACCCTCCCGATCAATGCGCTGCTCAGCGCACACTATGCCGCTGTGCGAGTCCCCCCTGCCGTGCATGTGGGCCTTAGATCTCATCGCCTTCTCCCACCGGTCCGCCGCCTCCCGGCCACGGACAGCAACAGGGTCTCTCGGTTCTCGCGTGCCCAGAGGGCCCCAGTTTCCATGCATGCGTGGGGTCTGCGACTCCGCAGGGCCTGCAGCGCACTCGCGTTCTGGCGCACGCCGCAGTGTTGCCTTCCGGTTCGCCTGACACCGTCGGCGCCTCTGATTTTGGCTATTTCGGAGCTCACAACTTCGGGATACCCAGCCTACATGTACCCCTGGCCAACGCTTCAAGTGCGTCGTTTCCGCCGCCCTCACATGGCTGGGGTCAGGATGGATCGCTACTCCTTTCCTGTTGACTCTTTCATTCACGACTTCACGCCGGTTTATCCCGACGCTATCCAGGCGAAACCGCCTGCCCCACCACCCCCGAGCAAGGCTCGCCAACATCGAAAAAGCCGCAGCAATCCGTTTTCGGTTCGCCCCACGCAGGTCCGCTCACTTGTAAACGTCGCGCTTCAAGTCGTCGGGCAGGTCGCTCAATCGTCCAAGCATCTGGTAAACCTTGACCACCGCGTTGTCCACCATGCGTTCACCGGTGCCCGGTTCCACCCAGGTGCTGGCGCTGGCCGCGCCGTAGCCGCCGCGGGATGCCGCCGCGATCGTCGGAAAGTAGCCGTTGTACCCGTTGGTGTAGCCCAGCAGCAGCGCGTGTGGCGCTGGGCAGCGGTCGCGCCAGTTCATCTGGAAATCCACGAACGGCTCACCGGGCATGGACATAAGCGCGATTTCTTTATCGATCAGCACGGTGGTGACAGGCAACTGGATTTCCGGCACGATGCGCGCGCCATAAACTTCCATCCCCTGCGGACCGAGGAACTTCAACAACGCGGCGCGGAACTTCTCCACGTCCCACCGCAGACGAACCGTCAAGGTCGATTCAGCGAAGTCGATGCTGGGGGCATCCGGGGTGCGGCTTTGGATCTCCTTGGCGACCCGCGCGGCCTCTTCACCAAGGCGCTGCCCGGTCCAATCGCGCATGCCGGCGGCGTCCTGTTCCAGGGGGGTAACCGCGTAATAGGGATTGATATCTCCGGGCGCACCCTGCAGAAAGAAGCTCATCGCGCGTCCGCCGAGCGCCTGCTCGACCACGCGATTCATGACGGCTGGAAAATCCGCGGAATAGCGCAGGTTGTCGGCGCCGAAGACCACGGGGTGACAGGCGTAGTTCACCAGAACGGCGAGCGGCGTTCCGTCGGCCTTATCGATCCGCAGCACCGTGACCGTAGGGTCCACAGGCGCGGTTGGTATGCGCGTCAGATTGCGTTCAAACCAGCTCACCGTGCCATCGGGGTTGACGCGCAGGCGGTTGTGTCCGATATAGGCGACGCCGGTTCCAACGCCGATGCGCGCCGGCTGCAATGCGGCCGTTGCATCCGCGATAGCGTGCTCGATCCTTTCCAGGGCGGCTTGCTCCCAAGCCGGCGGCGCGTCCCGGTATTCGTCGCGAATCACCGGCGCGCTGTGGGTATGCGAGGCGGCCACCAGAAGGCACGCGATGCCGCTGGAGCGCTTGGCCGTGTCGCGCAGGCGCGCGAGCGAACCCGGTCCGAAGCTGCGGCCCAGATCAAGCGTGACCAGCGCCAAGCGCGTGGGGGCGGTCTCAGGGCCCGCTTCCAGCACGAGCACGCGCGCGTACAGCGGATCGAGCGTGCCGGTAGCGGGCTGATGCCGGTCTTCGAAGCCCCACATCTGTTCTCCGGCGGGAGGCGTGATATCCACCTTGGCCACGCCGGCTCGCAGCACGGCGCCCGGTGCCACACGGGGGGCGAGCAGAAACGTGATTGCCAGGATGACGGTGAGGAGACGCATGGAACTGAGTCTAACTCAATCCAGGCTCGGTCACTTGTGCGAACGACTATTAATATCTCAGCGCGACCGTGGGATCCACGCGCAACGCGCGATGTGCCGGAATGTAGGCGGCTGCTCGTTTTCTCCACTGAAAACCAGGGGGCCATTCGCCTAGAGGGGCGCCGTCCTGACGGGAGTGTTACGGAGCGGTTAGGCTTTCAGGTATAGGAGTCGGACGAAACCTTCCTGCGAGAAGTGCCGGTCATTCGTAAGGATCTCCTGAATGTCTTTTTGACGCAATCGACGAGGCTGTATTGCTTGTCGGGCCGCCTCTCATACAGCGCCAAGCCAGCGAGGAACGATTCGTGCGACGGTGAAACCACCTCGATATTGGGATCGTTTAGAATCTCGCGCACCAACCGGCAAGCCAATCGCCTGGTGCGATCGCCGTGAGCGGACACAGCGGTAAGAAATTCAGCCAGCACCTCTTCGGTTGTGATCAGCAACGCTACCGAAACATCAGCCAAACGAGCCGTATCGGCCCATGCATCGCCCGGCAGAAAAACTGCGAGCCAGTAAAGCGTGTCGTCAAAGACCCGCCTCACCGTTTTGGTGTTCCGTAAACGTAGTGGTCGATTTGGCTGGAAAGATCCTTCGGAAACTGCTGCAACTCCCGATCGGGTATCATCCGACCCAGGCGCTGCGCGATTGGCGCGATGCGTGGCATTTTTCGAGACGCCCCGCCCCGCTTCCGGTCGGACGACGCGGCGGTCTTTGTCTTTCCAGGGGGGCGTGCCATGACAATCTCAGAATACCAGGGTGGCGGTTGATTGTGCTCCGAATCGGTCCGGCAGCCGGCGGAGGAAAGGCATTTACTCCAGTGGCCGAAAGTTGTGGCGGCCGGAGTGCTCTTCGATATCCGCCAGCGGGTTCATACCGAGGCCGGCTTGGTGGACGTGGCGGACCGATGGTGGACGGAAACGGCACTTGTGCGAACAACTATTCATATCTCAGCGCGATCGTGGGATCCACGCGCATCGCGCGACGGGCCGGAATGTAGGCCGCTGTCAGGGCAACCAGGATCAACAGGCACGCCACGGCGAAGAAGGTAAGTGGGTCATACGCGCTCACACCGAAAAGCAGCTTGGCCATGAGCCGGGTGAGGGCGAGAGAAGCAACGACGCCCACCGCGACTCCGATGAGGGCCATCTTGGCGCCGTTGCCGAGAATCAGGCGCAGCACGTCATTCCGCTGCGCGCCGAGGGCCATGCGCACGCCGATCTCATGTGTGCGCTGCCCGGCGAGATAGGAAATCACGCCGTAGATGCCGATGCAGGAGAGCACCAGTGCGAGGGCGGCGAAGGCACCCAGCAGGATCATGGAAAATCGCCGCGCGGCCAGGGAATTGGAAACGATCTTGTCCATGGTTTCGATTCCGTAGACCACGATTTCGCCGTTGACTTTCGCGAGCGCCTGGCGGATGGCGCCCATCTCGGTCTCGGGCGATCCATGCGTGCGCACCACGAACACGCCGCCGCGCGCGAGGAGCGGCATGAACTGGTCGGGAACCTGCGATATGGCCATATAGAACTGCGCCTGGACAGGCGAGTGGGCATCTTCAGCCAGGCCCCATTGCTTGACGTGTCCGGCGACTCCCACAATTTCGGCGGCGTGGTCAAAGATGGCAAGGTTCACGCGCCGGCCGATAGGATTTTGCCCGGGGAAGTACAGCTTGGCGAATTGTTCGTCGATGACGATGACGAAGGGGGAATGCTCATCGTCGGCACGCGCCAGGAATCGGCCGCGCTGCAGCGGAATTCCCATAGCCTTGAGATAATCCGGCTCGATGACATAAAAAAGCGACGTTTTCATTTCCGACTCGGTGGCGGGCTTGGGTTGGCCGTCAATCCAAAACGGCAGCTCGGAATCGCCGGACATGGGCATGGCGCCGGTGTTTAGGGAGGCCGCCTCCACTCCGGGAACGACGGAGACCGCATCCTGGATCTGGCGAATGGAGGCGCGAATGGCGTCGGGCGCATGTCCGAGGGTGGCGGGATAGGAAACTTGGAAGGTGATGACGTGTTGCGAATTGAAGCCGGGGTTGACGCTCCAGAGGTTGGCAAGGCTGCGGATCATCAGGCCGGCGCCGGCGAGCAACACGAGCGCCATGGCCATTTCGACGACGATAAAGAGGCCTTGCAACCGGTTGCGCGCGCCGCTGGACCCGCGGCCGCCTTCTCGCAGGGTGGCCTGGAGGTCCGCGCTGGACGTTTTGAGGGCGGGTGCCAGTCCAAAGAAAACTCCGGCGAGCACGGACGCGGCCAGGGCGAAGAGCAGGACGCGGGCATCGACATGCACGGACTGCGCGCGGGGCAAGGCCTCCGGCATGATCCGAATGGCGGCCTGAGTTCCCCATGCGGCCAGCAACAGCCCGAGGCCGCCCCCGGCGCAAGACAGCACGAGGCTCTCGGTGAGAAGCTGGCGTATCACTCGTCCCCGGCGTGCGCCGAGCGCGGCGCGGATGGCGAATTCACGAATGCGCCCAGTCGAGCGAGCCAGGAGCAAATTCGCGACATTCACGCAGGCGATCAAAAGAACGAATCCGACGGCGGCTAGCAGCACGAGGAGAAACGGCCGGATGTCGCCGACCACGTCTTGTTTGAGGGACCGGAGCGCGATTCCGCTGTCCTTGTCGGCATCGGGATAGATGGCGGCGAGACCCGCGGCGACGGAGTCCATATCGGCCTGGGCCTGCTGGAGGGTAACTCCGGGCTTGAGGCGGCCCACGGCGTCGGCGCCCATGCTGACGTGCCGATCGCGAAAGGTCGGATCGTTCCACTGGCCGATGGGGACATAGACGTCGCTGTTCTGGAAATTGCCGCTTTCATAGCGGAAATCGGCGGGAATCACGCCAACCACGGTGTAGCCGACGCCGTTTAGGACCAGCGTCTTTCCGATGGCGTCGGGCGACGAGCCGAATTTGCGTTTCCAGAATCCGCCGCCGATGAGGGCCACGGGCTGAGCGCCGACGCGGTCTTCCTCGGGACGCAGGAGGCGGCCGGCGACGGGGTTGACGCCGAGCACGGGGAAGAAATCCGCGGAGACCATTTCGGAGGGTACGCGTTCGGGCTGGCCGATGCCGGTGAGGTTGAGATTTTCCTCGCGAAAGGCGGCGATGGAGGAGAAGGAGCGCTGGTTGCGCACCCAGTCGAGGAAATTCGGATAGGAGATGGAACCCTGCGCGAACTGTGGCGTTTTTGAATAGATGGCAACCAGGCGGTCAGGTTGCCGGTAGGGGAGGGGATTGAGCAGCACGCCATTCACCACGGAAAACAGCGCAGTATTGGCGCCGATGCCGAGCGCCAGCGTGAGAATCGCAATGGCTGCGAAGCCGGGTGATTTCGCGACCATGCGAATCCCGTAGCGAATGTCTTGCAGCAAGGTATTCATCTTGTCTCCAGAGACGATCCCCTAGCCGTCTCACAAATTTGATACGGCGTTACTGTTGGTATTGTTCCTAAAATCAATTCGTTGCACAGGATGTAGATAATCCCGGCATAGCGTGGGCCGTTCCCGTCGCGGGTCGGTGTGGCGTGGATCGGCCGGGATCTGGAAACAACTCGTGCGGCGGCGGCGTCTACGGCTTAAATGCGATCGACTGCCTGTGCCTGCATGTGGACCCGGAGGAATGCGGCCTGATCGAACGCATTCAAGGAGATGCGGCGTTTGCGTACATTCCGATGGAAGGGCGGGCCGATCGCGCTGGCGTTCGTGGCGCTCGGTTATGCCCAGGTCCCATTCCCGGCCGACGTGCAACTCACGGTGCACGGACCGGACGGACACCCCGTCGCCGACTCGGCCATCGTGGTAACGAATGCCGACCGCAATCCTTTTCATCCCGATGTGCCGGTGACAACCACGACCGACGCGCGCGGTATCGCGCGATTCCAGGTTCGCGCCGGCGTTTCGCGGTTGTCGGTAGCGGCGCCCCACATCGGCTATGGAACCGTGGGTCTGACGGAGTTCGTCGCAGGTAAGACCGTCTCGCCGTATTTGCCTCCGCTCGTGGCTTATGGGAGCCTCGACGGCACGATCCCGCCAGAAGCCCGCAAGCCGGACGTCAAAGTTACGGCAGGCGACTATTTCGGCAACCGTCATCTTGTCACGACGCCCGACTCCGCTGGCCATTTTCACATTGTCGACGTGCCTTGCGCCCGATGGCACGTCTGGTCTGGAGCCGGAAAGGATCATGATTTTCAAACCGCCGGTCCCATCACCCTTCTTCCCGGCCGGGCAATCCGCAACATTACGCTCGCGCCCGTACCGCGCAGGCCGCTACCGCCTTTGCCACCTGAGATCCTCGGTCATGCGGCCGGCTCGGGGAAGCCGACCGTTTGGGCGCGCGGCACTGTCCGGGACGATCGAGGCCGTCCGATTCCCAACGCCACGGTATTCGCTCTAGCCACATACTTCGGTGGCCGGCGGATGAACGAGGCTCAGTCCAAAACCACCACCGGCACGAAGGGCGATTACGTTCTCGAAGGTGAGGGAGATCTGCCGTCATTTAGCGCCACCGTTCTGGCGACTGCGCCGGGCTGGCCACCCGCCTGGGCGTGGATCTCCTCTCCCATGCTAAGGGAACGCTCGGATACGGGCCCTCGGACGGAGGATCTGGTTCTGACAACTCATGGCTGCATGCTCGATGTAACGGTCCTGAGGGGCGGAAAGCCGGCGGCTGGCGTAGCGGTCGGCGCTTATCGGGACTACGCGAATCTTCGCGCGCAATGGGCGCTTCCCTTGGGCAATCCAGACGACCGCGCAGCCATGGAAGACGCGGCCTACCCGATCGCCACTACAGGCCCGGACGGTGTCGCGAGATTCGACCGGCTCCTTCCGGGCAGCTACCGGCTGATTGCCAGCGCCGCGGGAACCGGCTCGGTTCGCGGCCTGGCGCAGGGATCCCCCATCGTGACGGAGGCGCAGCCGTACGGCATCGGCGATGGCATCCCCGTTCGCACGGGTCAAACCAACACATTCCAAATGGCGATTGAGCGCCGCGTGCAGCAATCCACTTTCCGCATTCTGCGGTCCGATGGCACGCCGCTGACTGGAAACACCAACTTCAGCTATGGGAACTGGAGCACGAGCATCGATCTCGACCAGTCCGGCATGGGCAAGTTCGAGTTCGCGTCGGCGGGGCTTTGGCGGATCGAATTCCCTTTCCCGGGGTCGCCCTTGAACTCGTTCCCCACGCGCGAGCCGTATTTCCTGGCAGCCGGCACGCTGGCTGCGTCGAACAACCTGGACGCAGAATTTACCCCCACTTTCACTGCCCGCCGGATCGAGCCTGCCGCCGCCCGCATACAGGTTGAGGACGCCGCCGGCAAACCGCTGCGCGCCGCCGTGCAGATCGAACGCATAACATTCGATCCCGAGGCGTCCGGCGAAACAGACGAAAGCGGCTCCATTCGCTTCACCGGATTATTCACGGTAAATGACGATGTTGTCCGGGCTTTTGCGGAGGGATTCGAGCCGGTCGATCTCGGGGATGGAGAATCGCCGCTGCCCGCACCTGAACAACTTCGGAATCGCGTGGAAATCCTGGCCCAGCCGCTGGCCACGGAACGCAACACTGAAGCCCGGATTATCCTGCGTGCGGAGCCGGTCGGATACGCGTATGGCTCCGTGCGCATTCCCGCCGGCGAGGATGCCGAAAGTGTTCATCTTTATCTCGACGACGCGAGCGTGGCGGCTGGCGCTTGGGTTCACCTCCGCCCTTCGACCGGCGAATTCGCCGCGGGTCCCTTCCGGTCGGGCACGATTCGACTGCGGCTCGCGGCTGGCGAAGGTGGCGTGGAGATACCAATCTCCGTTACGATCCGCGCGGGCGAGGCGACCCACCTGGAGATGGGTGCTCCGGCCGCGTCGCCTGGGTCCGCTGGGCCTTCCGAACAAGTATTCCTCGGCATGGGAGGGATCTCCGCTCACGAGATGGGCGCGGATTCATTTGTGGGCCGGGTATTCCTGTCCGATGGAGTCACGCCGGCCGCGGGCGCGCTCGCTCTCTTCTTCAAACCAGGACGTCCGCAAGCTATCATCAGCGCTATTGCTGACGCGCTCGGCAATCTGCAGGCGCATGGAACCGCACAAATGCTTGCCAGCGTGCCTGCGGGAACTGAGCAAGGGCCGGCATCGCCCGTGGTGGTCGCTTTTCTCCCCGGCGCCTGCGGGGCCACCATACAGCCAATGCCGCAGCCGGCGCCCGAAACCGGCGAACCTGCGCGCCTCGTGCTTCCGGCGCCTGTCACGCTGCGCGGCCGGGTTGCGACTGCCACGCGCGCGGGAACGATTCGCGTGCTGGCTGCCTATCGGGATCGGGGATTCCTGAATGCGGCTCTCAGCGTCCAGGCCACGGCGGATGCCGCAGGCAACTTCACCTTAGCGGGACTCACTCCGGGAACGTACCAACTCCAGGCAGCGTTGGACGAGATCTGGCTCTCGCCATCGGTGACCGTTCGCGTGGTAGACCGAGAACCGGCGCCGGTCAACCTGGCCATCGCCGCGCCCGGCGCGCCGCTCGTTGTTCATCTGAAAGATCGCTCCGGCAAACCAGTCATCGGGGGAGCGATCGCGGTTGACCGGCCCGCAGGCCCGCTGGCGGAAGCTCTTTGGCCCCGAGTCTGGATCGCGGACGGAGCAGGGATCGTCTTTATCCCGACCCTCGAGGCTGGCCTGCGCACGCTCCGCAGCCCGAATTCAGAAAGGCCGATACGGGTGCAGGTTCCCGTGCTTCCGGCGTCATCGGTGGACGTGCGGATGACGATCGACGAGCCTGCGCATCCGTCCGCGCACTGACCACTGTTCTGTCTCGCCTAACTCTTTACAATCTCGACTGAGCCGAAGTGCGGCGGACGCCTCGTCCGCGCGCGACTCCGGCCGCGCCCTTGCACTCACTGTAAATTCTTACGTCTCACAGGCACTAGAGGCTAGCCAGAAGCACTACCAGGTCATTCCAACGGCGGCAGTTCCTCTCCCGGCACCAACACGCTGATCGACCGGGCCTGCCAGGGAACGCGGCTGATGAGGCCGCAAGCTTCCAGCCTCAGAATCATCTGGTGCACGGTCGGAGGCGTCACCCGAAAGTATCGCTGGATCTCCCACTCCGACGGCGCCTGCCGGTGCAGCTTGGTGTATGAAGCAATGAAAGCGAGATACTGTCCTTGCTTGTAGGTGTACTTTGCGGGCAAAGGGGTGCTCCGATCTAAGATTAAAGCATGGCGGACGATTTTGGGGAGTTCGGCGAACCGGTGCCCATCCCCATAACAGATATCTTCGATCTGCACAGTGTGCCGCCGCGCGATGTGCAAGGGGTGGTGGAAGCCTATCTGGAAGAGGCGCGGAAGATGGGCATCCGGGCCGTCCGCATCATCCACGGACGGGGCATCGGAGTGCAGCGCGAAGTCGTGCGCGCGGTTCTGGCCCGCACAGATTTCGTGATCTCCTACGGCGACGCGCCGCCAGAAGCGGGCGGTTGGGGCGCGACGATCGCCACGCTGCGGTTATGACGGCTGCCGCCCACGCACGCGATGGCCACTGCCAACGAACCCGCGCAGCGTTCCCCTAAGCGTGCGCGTTTTTTCGACCTGTGGCTTAGGCCCGGATGGTCTTCGGCAATGCCGGACAGGACAACGGCGCGCGGTCGGGAACGTCTTGGCCATCCGGATATGCGTGAGCTTGCGTGCATGCCGCAGCTCGCGCAAACTCATCTCCTCGGCGATCAACTGAGCGGCGCGTGCCTCGATCTTCTTGCGTTGGGGTGGGCGCAACTTCCTGATTATGTGATCCACGTTCGTGGCCATGATTATCTCTTGCGCATGGCCATGTTGATGCGCCCTAAACCGCGGCGCGCTTCGCCAGGTTCGCCAGCTTGTTCAACCCATCGATGTAAGCCTTCGCGCTGGCTTCAATCACGTCCGTGGAAGCGCCCCTCCCAACCACCTTCAGGCCGGCCTCTTCGAGCTGCGCGGTAACTTCGCCTAGCGCCTCCGTCCCGCTGGTCACAGACCGAATCTCATACCGCACCAGCCTGGCCGCGCTCTTCGTCACCGCGGATATGGCTTTGCACGCGGCGTCCACGGGGCCGTCGCCAATCGCGGCGCCTTCCCGCATCTCGCCGCCTATGCGCAGCCTGACGGTGGCCGTCGGTATGGCCGAGGTGCCGCTATAAAAATGCAGATACTCAAGCTGGTATGTTTCCGGACCGGGATGGATCTCATCGTGCAAGATGGCGATCAGATCCTCGTCGAACACTTCCTGTTTCTTGTCCGCCACGGTCAGGAATCTCTGGTAGGCCTGGTTGAGTTCCTCCTGCGAAAGCGCGTATCCGAGTTTCTTCAGCCGGTCGCGCAATCCGTGGCGGCCGGTGCGCGCCGTCAGGACCACACGGCTTTCCGTGATCCCCACATCTTCCGGACGCATGATCTCATAGGTCTCGCGCTCCTTCAGAAATCCATCCACGTGGATTCCCGAGCTATGCGAGAAGGCATTGCCGCCCACCACCGCTTTGTTGGCTGGAACCGGCATGCCGAGCATGTCCCCAACCAGCCGGCTGGTCCTGTAAAGCTCCCGCGCATCGATATCGGTATCGACGCCGAAGTAGTCGCGGCGCGTGCGTATGGCCATCACCACTTCTTCCAGCGCCGCGTTGCCGGCCCTTTCGCCGATGCCATTGATGGTGCCTTCCACCTGGCGGGCGCCGTTCAGGACGCCACAGAGAGTATTGGCTACCGCGAGGCCGAGGTCGTCGTGGCAGTGCACGCTGATGGTCGCCCGCGCGATGTTGGGCACGCTTTGGCGCACGGAGCGGATCAGGGCGCCGTATTGCTCCGGCACGGTGTAGCCGGTCGTGTCGGGAATATTGACCACGGTGGCGCCGGCTTCGATGGCCGCCTGCAGCATTTCGAAAAGATAGCTCAGATCGGCGCGGCCGGCGTCCTCGGCGTAGAACTCCACATCGTCCACGTAGCTCCTGGCCAGCTTGACTGCTTCCACGGCCATGGCGAGCATTGTGACCTTCTTCTCCGCCAGGTTTTTCCCATACCGTTCGTCCTGGAACTTACCCATGATATGGATATCCGAGACGCCGATCCCAGTGTGGATACGCGGCCGCCTCGCCTTGGCCAAGGCTTTCCCGCAAGCCTGTATGTCGCTGGGCACGGCGCGCGACAAGGCGCAGATGACCGGACCTTCGATCTCCTGAGCCAGCAGTTGAACGGCTTCGAAATCTTCCGGCGACGACGCGGGATAGCCGGCTTCGATGATGTTCACGTTCAACCGGGCCAACTGTCTGGCGATCATGAGCTTCTCGCGGCTGCCCAAGCGGGTGCCAGCGGCCTGCTCACCATCCCGCAGCGTGGTATCGAACACAGCTACTTTCTCGGACATGGCTGTAGCCATCCAATATAGCGCTGCGCATGGGGGCCGTCGAGCGTGCTTCAAGCGAGCACGGGCGGGCAAGGTCGGCGTTCGCTAATTTCCGGAGAGCCGGCCGGTCTTCAAAACAACCGCCAGCAGACCAACTGCCAGCAATCCGATCGTGGCGGGTTCCGGAACGCCGGAAGACGGAGTTCCGCCCGACATGGTTACCGTGCCGGTCACTCCCAATGTCGCGAGTACCTCGTCTGTTACGCCGGGGATAGTATAAGACAGGCTGCTGTCGGGCTGACTTACGTAAGCCCAGAAATCCTGGAGTCCGGTTCCATGCAATGTGCCCGCTGGCAGATACAACGTCGCCGTCACGTCCGGGTTGAAGTCGAACTCCGTCGCCCCGAAACCGATCTCCAGGATGTCCGGCCCAGATGCCGGATCCGTCAGCGTCAGCGTGGCGTTGTATCCAGTCAGGACAAGGTTAGCTAAGCCCAAGGCAATCTGGAGGTCCCCGGGCACGCTATATGTGGCCGAATCGGCAGTCGTATAGATCGGGGACAAACCTTGGTCGATCACGCCGGTGAGGGAGAAATTGATTCCGCTCAGGCCCAATCGGTCCGAGCCGAACAGCGCGGGTCCCAATGTGCCGCTGATATCGAGAGAAAGCGAACTGGCCTGAACCGGTATCGCCAGGACTGCCAATAGAAGAAAGAGAGTTAAGACTACCGGCTCGGAACTTCTCAGCTTCATTTACAAATGCTCCATTTCGATCGCTCAAGCGCGTCTTCAATTACTTCTCGGTAAACAGCCTGAGATCATGTTGGCTTGAGTGCGGGCGATTGTCAACGAAGCCCGTACTAAGGTTCGCGGCCTTCGGCAAACCGTACCTGCTGCCGATGGGTACCGTACTAAGGCAGAGTCGTAGCTTGCTCGGCTACTGTACTGTTAGAGATTCCGTGGTTGAAGTAGCGCCGCCCATGATGGACGTGATGGTTTGCTGTCGGGCCCGAAGGGTCGCGGTAGGGATGCCGGTTACCCGGCACGCCCCGCACAGATCCGTGCTGGCGCTCCTAACGCACACGGTTCTTACCTGGATGTGTTGCCACGCACAGTGATCCTCAGGATACGGATCGGCTGGACGTACACGTCCAGCCGCTGGTCCCGCTCTCCCGGCTCGGTGTCCGGCACGGGTTAGGCTCTTCCGCGTTCTCCTTGGTCAGCGGCCTTCCCTCCACGATCTCCTTCGGCCCTCCCCTGCCTGCGTTCGACCGCTTCGTGGGTGTCGGGTCGGAGGTGGCGCGCTGGCGCGCTGGCCACCGTCCGCCGCTCAAACTGTACGTGCAGTTTTCCCGCATACAGCTTTCACGAAGACTCACGCTTCCGGGATGCAATCGAAGGGATCAACTGAATCAAGTTCACCAGCCCGTACTCGCCGTACAGCTTGGTTTCCGGCAACTGTCGCCAGCCGCCGTTCCGCCACCGCTTGAATCGCTGCGACCGAATGCGCCGCACGATCCAGCCGTCGAGCCGGTGGAAGAGTTTTCGGACGTGGGCTCGCTTGTAGTGATGTCCCCAGCCCCGCAACACCGGATTCAGTTCCTCAATCAACTCCTTGGTCTTGAGCGGCACGCGTCGCCTGGTAAGCGCGCGCACCTGATCCATGAAACGGCGGACCGATTTCTCCCGAGGGATCGCGTGCAGCGCCCCCGATTGAGCACCACTGCGGATGCAACTGCACTCCCAACTCGTTCAGAATCCGAAGCGCCGCGGCCGCTGCCGCCCGCGCCTCTGCCCCCGACTTGCAGGTGACTACCCAGTCGTCGGCATACCTCGTGAGCTAATATCCCTTGCGCCTCATCTCCTGATCGAACGGCGTCAGAAGTATGTTACTGAGCAAGGGTGAAACCACCCCGCCTTGCGGAGTCCCGCGCGCCGTGGGAAACAGCCGCCCTTTGCCATAACTCCCCGCCTTGAGCATCGCCTCTATCAGGCACAGCACTCGGCCGTCAGCTATTCTCTGGGCCACCAGCGTTAGCAGTTTCGCATGTTCCACCGACCCGAAAAAGTCCTTGAGGTCTGCGTCCACGATCCACTCCCGTCCGCTCTGAATCTCTTTCCACACCTTGCGCATGGCATCCTTCGTCGATCGCCCTCGCCGATATCCGAAGTTGGCTTCATCCAATACCGGCTCGAAGATCGGTTCCAACCGATTGAGCAACGCTTGCTGGCACACCCGGTCATAAATCGTCGGGATTCCCAACGTGCGAAACTCCCCCGGCTTTCCCGCCTTCGGGATCTGGACCTGCCGCACCGGTTGAGGCCGGTAGACATCCTCTTTCAGTTCGCTCTGCAGCCGATCCAACTGCTGGTCGAGTTGCGCGGCGAATCCTTCCAGACTCTGCCCGTCCACGCCTCCACTGCCCCGGTTGGCCTTTACCATCTCCCAGGCCATCTCCAAGTTCTTCCGCTGATACACCTTGTCAATTAATGAATGGACCTTCCTTGCACCCGTCGGGTTAATCCAGTCCACCAATCTCCTCGGACGAGAATGTACGGGTATTTCACTCATGGAACTGTTCCACCTCCCCGCCCTTGCTCATCTGGTTTTCTTTCTCTGCCCAACCGCCGGCTGCCTTCCCCGGCCCACTTCCGCCGCCGGTTCCCCGGTCACGCGGCTTTCACCGCGCTTGAGGTACTACACAGCCGTCCGTCTACTGACAGAGCATCGCTCGCCAGTTCGCTCTCGCTTATAGGTCTGCTTACTCCGGTGCCACCCGCAGACCCCGCCAGTCCTCCTGAGGTCACGCGTCATTCTTCCGTACCGTGCCATCCGCAAACACCTTGGTGCGGTGGGTGAATGAGAACGCCTACGCCTTCATAGTGCAGGCTCGACTTGCCCCACCTTTGGCCGACCGGTTCATCTTCGGGGTAGCCCCCATCGATTACAGCCCGGTACTTCTCCTCATGCCCTTCGGATCCCACCTCACGATGGACACCCTGCCCTCCGAAAAACTGCGAGGATCGGCTCCAGGTCCGCCTTGGCTGTGTCCGGCTTTCGCCTTCGTGCCCGTTTAGGCTTCTCCATACCTGCTCCTCTCTCCCGGCCCGCGAGGCATTACCCCCGCGTTCGGATATGACGCTCCTCATTCGAGCGCCAGAGGGACTTCAACCCTCCCGATCAACGCGCTGCTCAGCGCACACTATGCCGCTGTGCGACTCCCCCTTGCCGTGCATGTGGGCCTTAGAGCTCATCGCCTTCTCCCACCGGTCCGCCGCCTCCCGGCCACGGACGGCAACAGGGTCTCTCGGTTCTCGGGCGTGAAGTTTCCATGCATGCGTGGGGTCTGCGACTCCGCAGGGCCTGCGGCGCACTCGCGTCCTGGCGCACGCCGCAGTGTTGCCTTCCGGTTCGCCTGACACCGTTGGCGCCTCTGATTTTTGCTATTTCGGAGCTCACAACTTCGGGATACCCAGCCCACATGTGCCCCTGGCCGACGCTTCAAGTGCGTCGTTTCCGCCGCCCTCACATGGCTCGGGGTCAGGATGGATCGCTACTCCTTTCCTGCATGACTCTTTCATTCACTACCTCACGCCGGTTTATCCCGACGCTATCCAGGCGAAACCGCCTGCCCCACCACACCACTGCGAATCAACAGGTTGCCATGTTAGGGGCAGGCATTCAGCCTGCCATCGACTTTTCCGTCTGCCTCACCAAGTCGTGAAACACAACCCCGGCCTCCGGCCCCAGATTCCCGCCCCCAGCGCGCTGTGCGCGCCCGCCATGGACTCTTTCCGCATCCTGCTAGAATGGAAGGCAACGGTATACTTCATGGTGGCACGCACTCCGTTGGCGCTGGCATTCGTCTGTCTGGCGCTGGCTCAATCCGGCCCGTCGTCCAAGCCCATCAAGGTCCAGGTCAATGAAGTGATCGTCCCGGTCACCGTCACCGACGACAAGGGCCGCTTCGTTTCCAACCTGGAGGCCAAGGACTTCCGCATCTTCGACGAGGGCAAAGAGCAGCGCATCGAGTTCTTCAGCCGCGACCGCAACCAGCCGGTGGTGGTCGGATTCCTGATCGACCTCAGCAACAACGCCCGGATTCACTGGAAGAACTATCAGGACGCCGCCACCGAACTGGTGCTGAACCTGCTGCCTGGCGACAAGAAATTCAGCGGCTATTTGATCTCCTACGGCAACGAGGCCGAATTGCAGGTCAATACCACCACCGAGTCCGACAAGCTGGTGGAGAGGATCCGCAAGATGAAGCCGGGCGGCGGGTCGGCCCTGTACGACGCCATCTACATGGCCTGCATGCACCGGCAGTTGGTCGAAGGGGAGCCCTACGATCCCCGGCGGGTGCTGATCATCATCGGCGACGGCCACGACAACGCCAGCAAGAAGACCCTGAACGAAGTGATCGAGATCGCCCAGCGTAACCTGGTCACGATTTATGGCATGAGCACCGTTTCGTTCGGTTTCACGAGCGAAGGCGACGAGAATCTGCAGCGGCTGGCCAGTGAGACCGGCGGACGGGTGGAATACCCGCTGAACAATCTGTATACCGACGTCGACGGCTATCTTTCACATCCCTCCGACGACGGCAATTACGCACTCACCGTGGGTGTGGGCGCATACGCTTCGGAGATCTCCAGCGGCATCTTCCACGCCATTGCCGGGATTGCCGGCGAGGTAACCACGCAATACATCCTGCGCTATGTGCCGGACACCGGCCCCGGCAATCCCAAGCAGTTCCGCAAGATCAGCATTCTGGTGGACGGCCTGCCGACCGTGAGGATACGGTTCCGCAAAGGGTACTATCCGTTTGCGCCGTAAGAGAAGCAGATTAGCCGCAGATGCACGCCGATGCACGCGGATAAGACAAGCGCCAGCAATGAATAACCAATGAATAAAGGATACAGAGGTGCGCCGCGCTTCTCATATCTGCGTGTATCGGCGTGCATCTGCGGCTAAGTTGTCTTTTTCCCGCGGCCTGCTACTGGAGAGATTCTGATAACCTGTTATAGAGGCTTGAGCCGATAAGGTCACTGGATGCCCCTCGCGGCGGTAATTCCGATCCACGCACGGCGACAGGGCGAGTACGTCCGGCTGCAGTTGGCGCTGCCCGGACGGCCGGTGCATGACATCGGGGTGCTGCTGCTGGATGCCTCTTCGGGCAGGTCGCGCCTGCGGCTGCGCGAACGCTGGGACGATCTGGCCGATCCGGAAGACGCGGCTTACCTGGCGGCGCTCGACGCGGATTTCCGGCAGAAGATCGGCGAAGCGGGCGCGGCCGGCTTCCTGGAATCCCTGGAGGACTCCCTTTCGCACGTCCTGCGCGTCACCGAGAGGGAAGTGGTCGCCGTGGATTCCTTTTCC
>Ga0187855_10000652_pt1 | contig 29641 bp, 26 predicted proteins | sample June2016WEW_8_10_2_FD_132969 | JGI IMG/M metagenome (GOLD analysis project Ga0187855, IMG submission 132969) | Peatland microbial communities from SPRUCE experiment site at the Marcell Experimental Forest, Minnesota, USA - June2016WEW_8_10 | ecosystem: Environmental > Terrestrial > Soil >...
ACCGCGTAGATCAGCACCTCCCCGACCGAGGCGATCGCGAACACGATGCTGTCGTTGGAAAAGACCAACCCCTTCAGCAAGCCGCTGAGGCCGACCGCGACCATCAGCGGACCGATGTTGCCGGCCGACCGCTGCTTCCAAACCCATAGCCCGACTCCCACGAACCCCCAGCCGGTGGCCAGGAACAAGCCGGCAAACGCGCCCCGGTGAATGTTGTGCTCGCCGCCCAGCATGACCACGAAAGCGGCGATACCCATCAGGAACGCCAAGCCGGCGAGACCGATCAGGGTGCGTCGCGGTGCGGTCAGCGGATGAGTAAAGAGATCGCCTCCGCGCTCAGCTCGCTCTTGGCGACGAACCCGCGCGCGCCGCTGGCGCCCACCGCCTCGTCAAGGTCGGTGAAGTCATGGCTCGAGATAAGCACTATCTGCGGGCTAGCGCCGTTCGCATCGAGTAGTCGCCGCGTAACCTCGAAGCCGTCGATGTCGGGTAGGTGCACGTCGAGCAACAGAACCTCTGGGTTCAGCTTCTCCACGGCAGCCACCACGCCGTCACCGTTGTCGAGCTCCCCAACGACGTCGTAGCCGTTGGCTTCGAGCATGCGCCTCGCGCTGGCGCGGAAGCTGGGGTGATCATCCACGATCAGGACAGTCTCTCTCATGAGAGCTGATCATCGCGCATGGCCGCGCTTGGTTCCATACGGCTGGCCGCCCCGAGCTGGCGGCAAACCGACGTATCCCGGGCCGCTACCCGACGTCACAGACGCCTGCCAGGCCCCCTGGTTTCTTCCTCGCTGAACGGAGAGCCTGTCGTCATGCCCGAAGTCCAGCCCGAAGGAGGATGCAGCATGACCGCCACGACCGCTAGCACCGCGAGCACCACGCACGAGCCCACAAGCGCCGCACGAGGCGCCGCCGGACGGGGGCGCTTCAGTCGCGGCCGGATCATCGGCCTGACCCTGATCGCCGTCCTCACGCTCGGGCTCGTCTACCTCCACTTCGCCGGCAGTTCTACGGCCGTCTCCGTGCCTGCCGGCGCGCATGCAGGCCAGCTGACGCTCAAAAACTGTACCTACAACACCGAAAAGGGCGCCTACGCCGCCGACTGCGGAACGCTCGTGGTGCCCGAGAACCGCGCCGACCCGCACTCGCGGCTGATCGCGCTGCCGGTCATCCGGATCCGTGCGCATTCGGCACACCCGGGCGCCCCGATCTTCCGCCTGGAAGGCGGCCCCGGCGTCACGAACATGAAGTTCGCAGACGCCAGTCGGTTCACCGCCAACCACGACGTCGTCCTCGTCGGCTACCGCGGCGTCGACGGCTCCGTCCAGCTCAACTGCCCGGAGGTCGAGTCGGCCCTCGAGCACTCCGCCGACTTCCTCGGCCAGAAGTCCCTCGATGCCTACTCGAACGCGCTCCGCTCGTGCGCGAAGCGGCTACAGGAAAACGGCGTCGATCTCGCCGGCTACACACTCCCCGAACGGGTCAACGACCTCGAGGCGGCACGGAAAGCCCTCGGCTACCACCAGATCGACCTGTTGAGCGAAAGCGCGGGCACCCGCACCGCGATGATCTACTCCTGGCGCTACCCGACCGCCATCCACCGTTCGGTGATGATCGGCGTCAACCCACCCGGCAACTTCATCTGGCACCAGAAGACGACGGACGAACAGATCGCCCGCTACGCCAGCCTCTGTGCGCAAGACGCGACGTGCCACAAGCGCACCAGCGATCTCGCCGCGACGCTGAAGCGGACCGTCGCGCACATGCCGAACCACTGGTTGTTCTTTCCGATCAAGAAGGGCAACGCACAGATCGCCAGCTTCTTCGGACTCATGGAGACGACGGAAAATGCCTCGCCGCTCACCGCACCGATGACCCTGGACGCCTGGCTCTCGGCCGCCCACGGTGACTCGAGCGGGCTCTGGTTCGAGTCGTTCGTCGCCCAGCTCGTTTTCCCGGAAGTGTTTGTCTGGGGCGACGTCGCAGCTGTCGGAATGGCTGACAACCAAGCTGCCGAGCGTTACTACTCGTCAAGCGAACACGACGGCCCCTCGATTATCGGCAACCCCGGAACGGAATTCCTCTTCGGCGGCGGAGGCCTCCTGCACGCATGGCCGGCCACCCCGGCCGACAATGAATACACCCACGTCCAGACATCGAACGTGCAGACGCTCCTGATCGGCGGCAATCTCGACTTCGCCACCCCGCCCCAGAACGCGACCAAGGAGCTCCTCCCCTACCTACCCAACGGCCACCAGGTCATCCTCACCAACTTCGGCCACACAACCTCCTTCTGGACCGAACAGACCAAGGCGAGCACGCACCTGATTAACACCTACTTCGACACAGGCAAGGTCGACGACTCGCTTTACAAACCTCAAAAGGTTAAACTCACGCCCGACTCCACACAAACCGGACCCGCCAAGGCCATCGCCGGCGCGATGATCGGCCTTGGACTCCTCACGATCCTGTCACTGCTACTGATGTGGCGCCGGAAGCACAAGCGCGGCGGCTTCGGGCGCAAGGCGAGCGCGATACTGCGCTCCGTCTACCTGCTGGTACTCGGCCTCGGCGGATGGTTCATCGGCCTGATCATCGTGCTGGTGGCTTTCCCGACAGTGCCCCTCGACAACGAGCTCATGGCTGTTCTCTTCATCGGCACACCGATCGGCCTCGGCACCTACTTGGCCTGGGTCAACCGCGACCGGCCGGCCAGGGCCACGACGATCGGCTTCTGGGTCGCGCTGACGGGCGCCCTCGTCGGCGCGCTGCTGGGGTTCAACGCAACAGCCGGGCTCATGGCGGTCATCACCACGATCCTCGGAGCAGCAGCCGGTGCGAACCTCGGCCTGATCGCCCTCGACGTCGCACGAATCGGCGAGCGGCCGGAGACCGTTCCGCCCATCGCCAGCGGTGTCGACAGCGAGCCGACGCCGCAGGCAGAGCCAGCGCCCATCGCCATTCCAGCGGTCGAACACTGACCCCCGGAGTCCGTTCGCGCAGAGCGTGTGGCGGTGTGCTGGTTGCCGCCACATGCTCTGCTGACGTACGTGCGCGCTCGGTGGTCTGAACGACGTCATCAAGTTACGGTGGATCCGGCATGTGCCCGCCGCGAGGTCGGGAATATCATCCACCACTCATCACCCCAGGCATCATGGCCGCAGCGCAGGACGAAATGAGGTCATTGGTAGGAGACGGTGCCCGGTGACAGCACGGGCAGGCCGGCTGAGCTCGCCCGCTGGGTAAGCTCCCCGTCGTAGGTGACGATCTCATCCGCGCCGACCCTGAGTGCGACGGCGAGGTGGATCGCGTCGTTGGATCGCAGCGGCGCGTGGGTGCCGGCTGCCAGCAGGTCACCGCGTGTGAGGTCGATTAGGTTCACGGAATCGAGCACGGCCCGAACCGCGTCGACGTCGACATCTTGAGGGCGGCGCCCTGCGGCGCAGTGCATCTCAGTGTGCAGTAACCATGAGGAGACGAGTCGCCGGTCGTCCCGCGCGGCCAGCTCCGCGGTCAGCGCGTCGGATTGTGGCTCGTCGAGGACGAGCTTCATGGCGGCTGAGGTGTCCAAGTAGGCGATCGTCACCAGTGGCCGCGGACGTCGGCCACGATCGCCTGGCTTGAGGCGGTGCTCTTGCGTCGGGCGACCGATCGCAAGCTGGAGGGCGGCTGTCGCGCCACTCGCACCTGCCCTCGCGATACGAGCTCCGTGAGCGTATCGGTGCCCGGGGGAACGATCAGTGCCGTAACCTGGCCATGATTGGTGACCTGGATCGTCTCCCCATCGGCGACGTTACGCAGGATCTCACCGCTCTGGTTTCGCATCTCGCGGTGTGTGACGGTCCGCATGTCGCACAGCGTAGCACGCCGGAGCAGGAAATCGACGGGCAGGTCAGCTGGAGCGCCGCCCACCAACACGCAACGGGGGAAACCTGTCCGACGAGCCGGTCGGGGGCGACCCGAAAAGGGATAGCATGGGTGGTTGAGCTGACCCTGCGGGGCGGGACTTCAGCCTCAAAGGCCCGAAAATCACCGGAGCGCGACCACGCCGAGGTGTGGGGCTCGAGGCCATGATCGAGACCCCGGGGCCTAGCTCAATGATCCACGCGTCGGGTCTCGAGCCCTCTTCCTCGCGCGCGGCACCTCCATGAGGGTCAGGAGGTTCTTGGAATGCAAACGCAGCCAATACAAATGCAGCGAATTGTGGACGGAGCAGCCTCGGCGGACTCGGCGCTCGTTGTGCCGCCAGTGGTGCCCCAGCGCTCTACGCGTCGTGCAACCGCGCGTCGTGCCAGCGACCGCCGGGCCACAGCCCGCCGGCACAAGGACGACATCGACGGGCGCATTATTGGATACGTCAAGGAGCATCCGCATGGAACTACCGGCGACATGGCCAAGGGACTGAACGCCGACCGGGGCACGATCGGCGCGGAGGTGTCGAACATGGTGAGGTCCGGCGAGCTCACCAAGGGGACAGAGCTACACACACTTTCAGCGAACGAGTGACATTCGACGCGTGCACATCCGGTGATCCAGCTGGCGTGGCCTCAGAGCCGGAATGTGGGGTAATAGGAAAGTCATGACCGTCCGCACGAGGGTCTCTTTGGCTTCGCTTGCGGTGCTTGGCATCGCTGCGGCAGCAGCCTGCGCCGTCAGCGCGGGGGCGGCTGTGGCGGCCCACGGCGCACCCCAGCGCCATCCGCGCATCTATGTTGCCAACAAGGATTGTCGCGGGCACACCTTCCGCCCTGCCAGTATCACGCTCGCCTGCGGCGATGGCGACCTTTACGTCAGCGAAGTCGATTACTTCAACAGCCGCCCGGAAGGCTACGGGTCAGCACGGTCGGGCGCGTCGGTCACGATCCACGAGAACGACTGCAAGCCGGACTGCGCCTCGGGCAAGTTCATCGTCGAAAAGGGCGCGCTCACGCTGAAACGCATCGTTGGCTGCGCCGACGGTCTGCTGTACTACTCGCGCGCCTCCTACGCGTTCCCCGGCGGCGAGAACGAAGTCGACATCCAGCCCTACGAGCGCTGCTCGCCGGTGCACCAGGTGCACGCCGCGGCCATTCGCGCCAACGCTCCCGATGTGCCCGGCGAACCACTGGCCTCGCCGAGCGCACGCGCGCTGATCGCGGCTCGCTCGGTGCGGAGCGCCTTGAGGGCGGCGGTGCTGCCCGGGGGAGCCACTCGTCTGAGGAGGGTGCCGGCCGGGCAGGCGAAGCTGCTGGGCTCGATCCGCACGCCCGCCGCGTCGCTGGGCACCGAAGAACGCGCCAAACTGGTGGCGCGTAGCTCCGTATGGGCCACATCTGCGCAGCCCAGCAGGGTCTTTGCGTATGTCGCCGCGCATCTACCCGCCGGGACGCGCGAGGTGTTCTCCACGAGCGGCGACTCGTCGTTCACGCCGCCCCACGGCCACGAATCGCTGCCTGAAATCGAGAAGCGTGAATCGGTGAACTTCTGGGGTGAGGAATTCCGTCTGCCGAGGGGGAGCTGCGCGCTGCGACTGCGCGTGCTCGGCGTCTACGTTGCGCGCCGCGGCGCGAGCGCCAACAGCTTCATCGTGCGGGTCACCGCCGCCGCCTCGTGGGAGCGCGCCCGTCCCAGCTACTCGCTGCTCGGCGCAAACGTCGGCGCGGTCACGATCACGGTCACCGATCGGCCCTCCCGCGAGAGTGAACCGCCGCCGGTGATAATCCGCAAGTCAACGCTCGTGCGCACGATCGTGCAGGACGTCGACGAACTGCCCGTCGACGAATCGGCCGGCAGCGCCGTAAACTGCCCCGCGGAGGGAGTCGGTCGAACCTCGCGGTCACTGTCGTTGAGCTTCAGCGAAGGAGAACATGGCCCGCTGCTTGCCACCTTCACCGACACCCCCGAGGCGTGCGTCCCCGCACCGTCGATCACGCTGCCCGGAGAGCCTCCCGTCGCGCTCTCCGAAGCAGAAGGGCTCGTACACGAGATCGAAAGGATCAGCACCGTCCGCCTACGCTGAGCTTGGCACTGCGCGCTCGCGCGATCCCGGGCCTCGCGCAGCCCTGGTGCGCCCAGATCGAAGTCGGGGCCCAGGTCGCGCATGACCTCGCGCAAGTCGCGGTGCAGCTCATCGACCGTCGGGCGCCCCCAGTACCAGTAGCCATTGTAGATCGCGGACTCCAATCGGCGGCTCCGGAGTGCGGGCTCCAGAGTGCGGGCTCCGGAGCGCGCACTGGTAGGCTGCGTCACTTGACCAAGGCGTCATGACTCCCAACTAGAGCTAGGGGAGTCGGGAGGTAGACGGTGAGACCGCCAATACACAAATCGGCCTGTGGGATTGTCACGGCAGCTGCCGTGACGATCGCCGTGGCCGGGCTGGCGTTTGCCTGCGGGGCGCCGGCGGCGGGAGCGAACGGGAGCCCCCGAGGTGCGTCTTTGGCGGCTACGCCTGTGGCGTCAATGGCACTCGCAAGCGAAACGGGGCTTGGTGGCTTCCAGCCGCTCACCCCGTGGCGCCAACCGTCTGTCGAACTTCCGCCCCCGCGTTTGTTCGCCTACCAGCAGCTTGCCGAAGCTGGGGTTAGTCAGGCTTCGCACTGGCGCCATGGCGCCTGGTACTGCGAATACCTCCGCTGCACCCACGGGCCCTATCCACTTGTCACTATTTGGGGTGAGGTACCGCTATTCGAGACGGCCGACGCGCTTGAGATGGCCTCGCCCTCATCGGCCCACCGAGCGCTCGTAGACCGTTTCGCGCGTGCGAACGAGCGCTACTGGGACGGTGCGCTTGGCGGCTACGCCCCTTACCCGGGAGACCGTGCAGGAAATGTTCAAGCGTTCTTCGACGACAACGGCTGGGAGGGGCTCGCGTTCTTCGACGCCTACAGGGCCACCCACGAGCGCCGTTGGCTCTTTGACGCCCAGCGCGCGTTTCACTTCATCGCCGCCCGCGGCTGGGACAAGAGCGGCGGGGGAATGTGGTGGAATACGAGCCATCCCTACCACTCAGGACCCGCTCTCGCGTCCGACGGTCTTTTGGGCATTCTGCTCTACGGCGAAGACCACGAACGCTGGCAGCTGGAAGACGTGAAGATGTATGTCGACTGGGCAAACGCCAACGACAACCACGATGAACGCCAGTTCTACCTCGAGATGCCCAACCAGCCGGAATCGGTGAACGACTACGTGCAGGCTCCCCTGATCTACGCGCAGTACCTACTGTGTCGGGACGGGGAGGGAGAAGGCTACTGCGTTCAGGCAGGACGAGTGGCGGCCACGCTCGCCGAGCAGCACGTCGACAAATATGGCTACGAATATAACTACGGGCCTGAGTACGACGCGATCTTTATGCAGTGGATGATGGCCTACGGGCAGGCAACCGGCGAGCCCTACTGGTTGACGCTCGCGGAGGTCAACGCGGCGGCTGCGGCCACGAACGCCGGCAAGGGGCACGGACTCTGGCTCTCGAGTTGGTGGGGCGGGCCAATTGCTGATCCTGAAACGCACCCGAAAATGCTGCGCACAATGGGTGCCACGACGAGCCTCTTCGCTTGGGTTGGGGTGTACTCAAGTGCCGGCTTCTAAGACCGGAAGACCGTAATGGCCCGAGCTTTGGAGGACGGGTCGGATTGATAAATGGCTAGGATCTGGGCGCCTCTCGGATTGACGAGCATTCACGCGCCCGGCTGCGCCCTCCGCGGGCGGCCCAGGCTTCAGTCGGCGCCCACGATCGTCGGTCCGTGGAGTACAGTCCATGGCATCGCTGGATAAACCACCGCGCAGACCGCGCGAAGGGGGATCGAATGGCGCTCGGGTTCTATATCACTGCCAAGGGCTTTACGCAGGAGCGGTACGACACGACGCTTGTCCAGCTTGAGGAGGCGGGTGCCGGAGCCCCCGACGGACGTATCTCCCACGTCGCCCTTGAGACGGATGGCGAGATCCAGGTTTTCGACGTTTGGGAGTCACGCGAGGCATTCGAGGCATTCGGGGTAACCCTTTTGCCGATCCTCGCGGCGGCGGGCGTCGAGATGAACGAGCCGATGGTGGCTCGGATTCATAACGAGATCAAGGGCTGATCGACTAAAGCGAGCACGCGGTCCCCGGATGGGCCAAAAAGAAGGAGCCCGCGGCCTCGGCGGCTGGTGGGGGCTGCTACTCCTTCCAGCAGCAGCCCATTTCTACTTGCAAACGTCTCAGGCAACCGCTCCGGCGTGTGCAGGGACCGCGGCACTCGCACCGCCGCTTGCGCCCTCGAGCACGACCTTCAGCGCGCCTGAGTTGGCGGCGTCGGCGAATACGTCGTAGGCGTCCATCGTGTCGCCCAGCGGGAAACGGTGGGTGGCGAACAGGGAGGGGTCCAGGCGTCCGCTCGCGATCAGGCGCATCAGCTGGGGGATGCTGAAGGTGTCCACCAGGCCGGTGGTGATCGTCACGTCGCGGATCCACAACTTCTCGAGGTGCAGGTGCGCGGACCTGCCGTGCACGCCGATGTTCGCCACCCTGCCGCAGGGGCGAATCAGCTCGGTGGCCAGTTCGAAGGTCTCGGGGACGCCCACCGCCTCGAAGGCGGCATCGGCGCCGAGGCCGTCGGTCAGCTCCATCACCCGCGCGACGGCGTCTTCGCGGCCATTGTTGATTGTCGTGTCGGCGCCAAAGCGCGTGGCGCTCTCCAGGCGGCTGTCGGCGAGGTCGATCGCAACGATCCGCCCGGGGGTGTACAGGCGCGCGGTGAGGATCGCCGCGAGGCCGATCGGGCCGGCGCCGACGATCGCGACAGTGTCGCCAGGGGACACCATGCCGTTGAGCACCCCCACCTCGAAGGAGGTCGGCAGGATGTCGGCGAGGAACAGCACCTGCTCGTCGCTCAGCTGCCCCGGCACCTTGTAGACGGAGTTATCGGCAAACGGCACGCGCGCGTACTCGGCCTGCAGCCCGTTGATCAGGTGACCAAAGATCCAGCCGCCTCCCCCGAGGCACTGCCCGTAGCGGCCCTGCTTGCAGTAGCGGCAGCTGCCGCAGGAGGTGACGCACGAGAGCAGCACCCTGTCGCCGGGCTTCACCGTGCTCACGCCGGCCCCGACCTCCTGCACGGTGCCGACGGCCTCGTGGCCGAGGATCGTGCCGGGCGTGGTCTCGGGGACATCCCCTTTGAGGATGTGCAGGTCGGTGCCGCAGATCGTTGAGGTGTCGATGCGCACGATCGCATCGGTCGGGTCGAGGATCGCGGGGTCATCGACCGTGTCCCAGCCGCGCTCGCCGGGGCCGTGATAAACGAGAGCCTTCATTTCCGGTGCCTCCCTTTGGGTGGTGCGATGTGTTCGGTGACCTGCACACACGACGCTAAATCCCGCTCGCAGCCGACACATCGGGGACTACCCTCAACCGGGGTGCGCATTTCTACGTAGGCAAGCCGGGGAGAGCAGCCTCCCATCTGTGGTCGATCTTTCACTGCCACACCCTGCCAGCGCCCGACGACGGCGCGCTCGACTTCGACGGCAACCCTTGCTGAAAGTCCAGCTAGCGGATCAGACCTGCTAGTGTGGCGGCGCCACGGTTTATTCACCGTGGCGCATGCGCTTCTCTCGTCTGCCCATCTGTGTCTCGTCGGCGCTCGGCGCTCTGCGCACCGGTTGTCATCGCCGCGCACCGGTTGTCATCGCCGCGCACCGGTTGTCATCGCCGCTTTGACCGCTCTGGCCGTGCCTGCGGGTGCGCTCGGGGGGCCCACGCCAAAGCCGAGTCGCCCGCCGGTCACGACGCTCGGCACGCTCGTGCAGCTTTCCGGGTCCAGTGGGTGCCTGGTCGATCGCTCCACACCCCGCGCCGGCTGTCAATCCGTACGCGCGTTGCGTGGGCCGGCCCCGTTCCTCGGCTCCGAGGCGGTCGCGATCAGCCCTGATGCCCGCAACGTCTACGTTGCCTCATCGGCCAGCAACGCGATAGCGGTCTTCAGGCGCAACCCGCGCACCGGCCATCTGACCCAGGGGCCAGGTGTCGCGGGATGCATTGCCATGCAGGGCGCCGGCGGTTGCGCGAGTGGGATCGGACTGGAAGGCCCCAACTCGGTCGCCGTCAGCCCGGATGGACGGAACGTCTATGCCACATCGCTGAACAGCAACGCGGTCGACGTCTTCGCTCGCAACTCCTCCACCGGCGCACTCACGCAGGCGAGCCCCGGCACCGGCAGCGGCTGCATCGCCAACGTCCCGACCTCTGGCTGCGCCACCGGCCGCGCGCTCGACGGCCCGGACGTGGTGGTGGTGAGCCCCGATGGGCGCAACGTCTACGTGGGCTCCTTCAAGGGCAACTCGATCGCCGTGCTCGCCCGCGACCCGTCCACCGGCGCGCTCGCCCAGGCGGCAGGCACGAGCGGTTGCGTCACCTACACCCCGATCACCGGCTGTGCCTCCGGCGTCGCGCTGGCGTCTCCGGAGGGCATGGCGGTCAGCCCCGACGGCGGGGACATCTACGTCGCGGCGGCGCTCTCGAGCGCCCTCGACATCTTTGCGCGCAACCCCTCCACCGGCTCCCTTACTCAGGCGGGCGGCGGCACCGGCTGCATCGTGCAGGCGCCGCTCGCTGGCTGCACGACAGGGGTACAACTCGGCGGCGCTGACGCAGTGGCGGTCAGCCCCGACGGCAGTGACGTCTACGTGACGTCGGTTTTGAACAACAGCGTGACCTCGTTCACGCGCTCGCCCACTTCCGGCCAACTCACTCAGCAGACAGGCACCTCCGCTTGCGTGCTCTACGTGCTGGCAGCCGGCTGCTCGCTGGGGCGGGCGCTCAACGCTCCCGAGGGGCTCGCGGTGTCCCCCGATGGCGCCAACGTCTACGCCGCGGCCTTCGCCTCTGGCGCGATCGACGTCCTCGATCGCAGCGCCGAATCGGGAGCGCTGACGCAGAAGCCTCGGCGCGCGGGCTGTCTGGCCATAGGCCTACCGCACAGCTGCGCGCTCGGGCGCGGGCTGCTCGGTGCCAGCTCGATCGCTGTGAGTCCCGACGGCAGGTTTGTCTACGCGGCGGCGTTTGCGTCGAACGCCCTCAGCATCTTCAAACGGGTCACCAAGACGATCTCGCGCATGCAGCGCTGAGATCGAAAGGAGCGTCATGGACAGAGCGGACAGCGATTCCAAGCAGGTTGGGGCACCTCCGCAGCGCGAGGCGGCTGAGCAAGAGGGGATCACCCGCGGCGATCTGCTCAAGACAGCGGCCGTTGCCGCGCCTGGCATTCTGCTCGGCGGCCGTGCGGCAGCGGCTGTCGCCGCGACACGCCCAAAGCCCCGCCGCGCCGCTTCCACGGGCAGGGTCGCGGGCATGAACATCCTGCTCTTCCTGACCGATCAGCAGCGCGCGATCCAGCACTTCCCGCCCGGCTGGTCACAGCGCAACCTACCCGGTGTGACCCGACTGCAAGACAATGGGCTGACGTTCGAGAACGCGTTCACAAACGCCTGCATGTGCTCACCGGCACGCTCGACGCTGATGTCCGGCTACTTCCCCGCCCAACACGGCGTCAAGTACACGCTCGAGACCAACATGCCGTCTCCCGAATATCCTCAGGTCGAACTCGCGCTCTCTTTCGAGAATCCCGCGACGGTCGTCGCGGCCGCGGGCTACACGCCGGTCTATAAGGGCAAGTTCCACTGCAACAAGCCTGCCAACGGCACGAGCTGGGTCCCGTCTGATGTCAACCAATACGGGTTCACCCGCTGGGATCCGCCGGACGCGGGCGCCAACCAGGACGTCCCGGAGGAGGGCGGCGGGATCTACGACAACGACGGTCGCTTCATGAGCTCCCAGGGCACGCCGGAAGCGGGTACCGAAGGCGCGCTCCAATACCTCGACTCGATGGCCGCACAGAGCCAGCCGTTCTTCCTGGTCGTCTCACTCGTCAACCCCCACGACGTGCTGTTCTATCCCAAGACCTACACCGAAGGCGGCTATGACGACTCGTGGCTGACAGGCGAGATCGAGGTGCCGGCGACCGCCAACGAAGACCTCTCGACCAAGCCAACCGTCCAGGAGCAGTTCCTGCGTCTGTTCAACGCCTCCGGACCGATCCCCACACCGCAGATGAAGCGCAACTACCTGAACTTCTACGGCAACCTGATGAAGTCCTCGGACGCGTACCTGGTGAAGCTCCTCGACACGCTCGCAAGTACCGGCTTATTGGAGAACACGCTCGTGATCGCGACCGCCGATCACGGTGAGATGGGCACCTCCCACGGCGGGCTGCGCCAGAAGAACTTCAACTTCTACGAGGAGTCCACGCGCGTCCCGCTGGTCTACTCCAGCCCGCGCCTGTTCCCTCGCCCCCGCGCGAGCGACGCGCTCGTCTCGCACGTCGACTTCCTGCCTACGCTCGCGAGTCTCGTCGACGCACCCGCCTCGGCGCGTTCGGCCTGGCAGGGGATCGACTACTCCGATCAAATCCTCAGCGCCTCACCCAAATCGCCGCAGGACTACACCGTCTTCACCTACGACGACTGGCAGTCCGGCCAGGCGAAGGGGCCCTACCCCGAGCCGCCCAACCATGTCGTCTCAATCCGCGAACAACGCTACAAGCTCGCCCGCTACTACGACGTCGCGGGCAAAGTGCCCGACCAGTGGGAGATGTACGACCTCAAGGCCGACCCCCTGGAGCGCACGAACCTCGCGCACAGGGGCCACAAGCGCACACCGACGCAGGAGCGCGAATACAAGCGGCTGCGGCGCAAGCTGGCCAAGGTCGAACGGACACGCCTGCAGCCGCTGAGCTGACAAGTCGATCCGCGAGTGTCAGATGGTCTCCGGGACCAGCTCGATTGCCCCGCACGGGCACTCCTGCACGCAGATCCCGCAGCCCTTGCAGTAGTCGAGGTCGAACGCGTAGCCGTCGCCCTCGTCGACCTTCAGGACCGCGTTGTCGGGGCAGACGCCGTAGCAGTTGTCGCAGCCGAAGCAGTTGCCGCAGGAGAGGCAGCGGCGGGCCTCGAACAGCGCGTTCGTCTCGTCGAGGCCGAGCGTGACCTCCTCGAAGGTGGACTGGCGGCGGATAGCGTCGAGGCGCGGCGCGACGGTGGGCGGCGCGTCGGTGTAGTACCAGGTGTTGAGCGTCTCGAAGCTCGCGAGCTCAGGCTCCGGCTGGTGCGCGTACTCGGCGTCGCGCAGCCAGGCGTCGATGTTGCGCGCGGCCTGCTTGCCGTGGCCGACCCCGACGGTGACGGTGCGCTCGGCGGGCACCATGTCCCCGCCCGCGAAGATGCCGGGGTGGCCGGTCATCATGTTCGGGGCGACCCGCACGACGCCGTCATCGATCTCCAGGCCAGGCACGCCGTGCAGCAGCGAGAGGTCGGCTTCCTGGCCGAGCGCGAGCACGAGCGAGTCGGCCTGGAGCTCCGCGAGTTCGCCGGTGGGCTGGGGAAAGCCGGAGGCGTCGAGTTCCATCTTCTCCAGCACCAGCCGGCCCGCGCCGGCGTGGCGGATGGTGGAGAGCCACTTCATCATCACGCCCTCTTCGAGCGCCTCCTGCACCTCGGAGTCGTGCGCGGGCATGCGGTCGCGGGTGCGGCGGTAGACGACGATCGCCTCCTCGGCGCCGAGGCGCTTGGCGGTGCGCGCGGCGTCCATCGCGGTGTTGCCGCCACCGTAGACGACCACGCGCCGGCCGAGCAGCGGGCGCTCCTGCCCCTCCATGCCGCGCAGCATCGTCACCGCGTCGAGGATGTGCGCGGCCTCCCCGGCGGGGATGTACGCGCGCCGGCCGATGTGCGCACCGACGGCGAGGAACGCGGCGTCGAAGCCGCCCTCGCGGATCGCGCCGAGGATGTCGGTGACCTTCGCGTTCAGCTCCAGCGTGACGCCGAGGTCGAGGATGCGCTGCACCTCAGCGTCGAGCACCTCGCGCGGCAGGCGGTAGCGGGGGATCCCGAAGCGCATCATGCCCCCCGCCACCGGCCCGGCGTCACGGATCGTGACGGCGTGCCCGCGACGCGCGAGGTGGTAGGCGGCGGACAGCCCGGAGGGGCCGGCGCCGACGACGAGCACGCGCCTGCCGGTTGGCTCGGCTTCCCTCGTAAAGCCCCAGCCGCGCGCGATCGCCTCGTCGCCGAGGAAGCGCTCCACGCCGTGAACTCCGACGGCGTCGTCGAGCTGAGCACGGTTGCAGGCGGTCTCGCAGGGGTGGTAGCAGACGCGCCCCATCACGGCGGGCAGCGGGTTGTCCTTGACGAGCTCGCGCCAGGCGGTCTCATAGTCGCCGGCCTCGGCGTGGTAGAGCCACTGCTGGATGTTCTCGCCCGCGGGGCAGGCGTGGTTGCAGGGCGGCAGACGGTGCACGTAGACCGGGCGCTCATCGCGCCAGGAGCCGGTCTTGTTGGCGAGGCTTGAGCCGACGTCGAGCGTGATCGCGAAGGGCTTGTCCATCAGGCGCTCCCCTTACCCCCCTCTTGGAAGGCCAGGCCGCATGCGGCCTGGCCCGGGCCGGCGCATGCGCCGGCCCGCTGGTCGGCACATGTGCCGACCAGAACATCTTGATTTGGAGCTTGATCGGTGCCAGACAGCAACCCGAAGCGGCGGATGTTGCGCTCGGCGCCGGCCTGGATGCGCGCGATCACGTCGGTTCGCGGCTCCGGCTTGAACAGGTGCGCGAAGCGCTTCTGGGGGCGCAAGTACTCCTCGACCGGCACCTGCCGGCGGATCTTCGAGACGCCCGTGACCTCGCCGTCGCGCGCTTCGAACACCGGGAAGATGCCCGACTCCTTCGCCAGGCGCGCGATCCGGATCGTGTCCTTCGAGGCGCTCCCCCAGCCGAGCGGGCAGGGGACGAACACGTGCAGGTAGCGCGCGCCGCGGATCTCCATCGCGGTCTGGACCTTCGCCTCCAGGTCGCGCAGCTCGGCGACAGTGGCGGTGGCCACGTAGGGGATCTCGTGCGCCATCGCGATCAGCGGCGCGCTCTTGCCCTGGCCAAACACGTTGCCCGGCTCGGGGCCGACCGCCGGCGTGGTGGTAGTGCGCGCCGCGGGCGGCGTGGCGCCGGAGCGCTGCACGCCCGTGTTCATGTATGCCTCGTTGTCGTAACAGATGTAGAGCACGTCGTCGTTTCGCTCAAACATCCCCGACAGGCAGGCGAAGCCGATGTCCACGGTGCCGCCGTCGCCCCCCTGGCCGACCACGCGGATCTCCTCGCCAAGGCCCTTCGCCTTCAGCGCCGCTGCGATCCCGGTGGCCACCGCGGGTGCGTTGCCGAACAGCGAGTGCAGCCACGGCAGTCGCCACGAGGACTCCGGGTAGGGGGTCGAGAAGACCTCCAGGCAGCCGGTCGCGTTGGCGGCGATCAGCCGCCCGTTGGTGGCCCGCATCGCCGCGTCCAGCGCGTAGCGCGCGCCGAGCGCCTCGCCGCAGCCCTGGCAGGCGCGGTGCCCGCAGGTGATCGCGTTGGAGCGCTGCTCGTCGGCCTGCACCGCGCGCTGCGTGGGGTCGAGCAGGCGGTTGCCCACGGCGAAGGAGCCGGTCTGGTAGAAGCGGATCGCGGGTGCCTTCATGCGCCGGCGCTCCTCACGCGCGGCCGGCCGGGACAGAACGCAGGTCGCTCACGTCGGGCAGTCATGTCCACCTCACACCGGCCCCGCCGCGACTGGGCCCACGTCGCGCAGGATGTTCTCGGCGTGCGGGCCCGAGGCGCGCGAGGCGCCCATCCGTGCCAGCTCGCGGTTGACGACGTTCCAGTCCATGTCGAGGAACGTCAATGGCTCCAGCCGGTCGGCGGCCGCGTCGGCGAACAGGCCGTGCAGCGAGGCCTTCGTGATCGGCCGCCCGCCGAGGCCCGCGATCGCGGTGTAGCCGTGCAGCTGGATGCCGGCGAGCGCCATGCGCACGTTGGCCGAGACGATCCCGCCGATACCCACGGCGAGCGCCTTCTCGAGCACAACCACGCGCGCGGCATGACCCAGCGCGGCGCGCACCGCCGCCAGAGGGAACGGGCGGAACGAGGTGAGACCGACGACGCCGATCTTCATACCCTGCTCGCGCAGCTCGTCGACGGTGTCCTTGATCGTGCCGAGCACCGAGCCGAGCGCGAGCACGACGGTCTCGGCGTCCTCGGTGCGGTAGGTGCGCAGCAGCCCGCCGGAGTCGCGTCCGAACGCCTCGCGAAAGTCGGCGGCGATCGCCGGGATCAGCTCCAGCGCCTGCATCTGCTTGGCGTGCGCGAGGTACTTGACCTCCATGAACGCCTCCGGCCCGACCATCGCGCCGATCGTGACCGGCTCGTCGGGGTCGAGCACCTGGCGCGGTGCGAACGGCGGCAGGAACGCGTCCACCTGCTCCTGTGTTGGGACCTCCACGCGCTCCACCGCGTGGGTGAGGATGAAGCCGTCCATGCACACCATCACCGGCGTGGAGAGCTCCTCCGCCAGGCGGAACGCCTGCACGTGCAGGTCGAGCGCCTCCTGGTTGGTCTCGGCGTACAGCTGGATCCAGCCGCTGTCGCGCTGGGACATCGAGTCGGAGTGGTCGTTCCAGATGTTGATCGGCGCGCCGATCGCGCGGTTGGCGAGCGTCATCACAATCGGCAGGCCGAGTCCCGCGGCGTTGTACAGCGCCTCGGTCATGTACAGCAGCCCCTGGCTGGCGGTCGCGGTGTAGGCGCGCGCCCCGGTCGCCGAGGCGCCGATCGCGACCGACATCGCGGCGAACTCCGACTCCACGTTGACGAACTCGCACGGTGAGAGCTCGCCGTCCTTGACGAGCTGGGCGAGGTTCTCGACGATGTGCGTCTGGGGAGAGATCGGGTAAGCGCAGATCACCTCCGGGCGGCAAAGTGCCACCGCCTCGGCCACCGCGCGCGAGCCCTCAAGCTGACGCGGCACCGCTCAACTCCCCCGCCGGGCGCTCGCGGGAATGGTGGCACTCGGCTCGCAACCTACCGGATCGCGGTCCAGTTCCTTCAGCTCCTCGGCCACCCAGGCGTAGGCCGCCATCGCCGCCGCCACGTTGCCTTCGGCGACCGCCCCCTTGAAGCGTTCGCGGATCGCGCTCACCACCGAGTCGAGCGAGATCAGGCCTTGGACGTGGGCCCTAAGGCCGCTGAACGCCGCGAAGCCACCGAGCAGCGCGGCGTTGGCGACCGGCCGTCCGGTGTGTTCGCGCGCGAGGCTGCCGGCCGGCACAGTCAGCAGCCGCTCGTGGCGGAAGCCTTGCACGAACTCGCCGAGGCCAAGCTCATCGAAGCTCGTGGCGGTGTTGATCAGGATGTAGGCGTCTGGCTTGGCGCCGCCGAACACGTCCACCTGGTGCAGCAGCGTGGGGTCCTGCACGATCAGCGCGTCCGGCTCCATCACCGGCTCGCGCACGCGGATCTCGTGGTCGTCGATCCGGCAGAACGACACCACCGGTGCGCCAGTACGCTCCGAGCCAAAGCTCGGAAACGCCTGCGCGTAGCGACCTTCCTCGAACGCCGCCAGCGCGAGCAGCTCGGCCGCGGTCACCACACCCTGACCGCCGCGCCCGTGGATGCGGACCTGGAACACCGCCTACTCCCGAGAGCGCGCCGAGCGCCCGCGCCCGTTCGGTGGGTGCCCACCGCCCCGTCCCTGGGCGCGCGCGGAGTCCAGCAGCACGCGCTGCTCCGCCGCCGCGACCAGCGCCCGCGTGCGGTCCACCACGTCGACACTGACCGAGATCGCGTCGATCCCCGCGCGCACCAGCAGCTCCGCGTACTCGGGGTGCACCGAAGGCGCCTGGCCGCAGATCGAGGTACGCAGTCCCAGCTCCCGGGCGCGGGGGATCAGCTCACGTAGGTAGGACGTCACCGCCGGGTCGCGCTCGTCGAAGGTCTCCGCCAGCACCTCGTTGTCGCGGTCCGCCCCCAGCAGCAGCTGCGTGAGGTCGTTGGAGCCGATCGAGATGCCGGTTACACCCAGCGCGGCATACTCCGCCAGGTTGAACAGCACCGAGGGCACCTCCGCCATCACCCACAGCTCGAAGCCGCGGCGCTCCAGCAGACCCGCCTCTGTGATCAGCTCGCGGCAGCGGCGCAGCTCGCGCGCGGTGCGCACGAACGGCAGCATCACGTGCAGGTTGCGCAGCCCCGCGTCCCACACCCGGCCCAGTGCGGCGAGCTCCAGGCGAAAGACATCGGGCTCGCGCGTGTAGCGCAGCGCCCCGCGATAGCCGATCATCGGGTTGGACTCCTGCGCCTCGAAGCGCTCGCCCCCACGCAACCCCCGGAACTCGTTCGTGCGGAAGTCGATCGTGCGGTAGGTCACCGGCCGCGGCGCGAAGCCCGCGGCGAACGTGCTCAGGCCCTCTGACATCCGTGCGACGAACTCCTCTCCCCTGCCCTCCTCCAGCAGCGTGCGGGGATGATCGCCCGCGAGCGCCTCGAGCACCATCATCTCCGCGCGCAACAGGCCCACCCCGTCCACGGGGAGGTCCTTCACGCGCTCCACCTGCGAGGGCTCGGAGAGGTTGACGAGGATCTGCGTTCCCGTCACGGGAGCGCCGAGCGAGGCCGCTGTCGGAGTAGCGAGGGCGATAGGGCCAGCCGCGGTCGCCGAAGTGGCGAGGCCGACCCCCCACCCCCGGCCGCCGGCAGGCGGGCCCCTATCCAAATCCTCCACGCCCTCCAGCACCACCCCGCGCGTGGCATCCACTGTGACCAGCTCGCCGTCGCGCAGCACGCGCGTCGCTTCGCCCGTGCCCACGACACAGGGGATCCCCAGCTCGCGTGAGACGATCGCCGCGTGACAGGTCATGCCGCCGGAGTCGGTCACGATCGCCGCGGCGCGGCGCATCAAGGGCAGCCAGTCCGGGGAGGTCATGTGGGTGACCAGCACATCGCCGTCGCCCAGGCTCGCGGCATCGGCGAGCGAGCTCAGCACCCGCGCAGCGCCGGCGGCGCTGCCGGGCGCCCCGCCCAGACCGCGCAGCAGCACACTCTGCGCCTGGGCGCGCTCGACCCCCTTGCTGCTCGGGGCCTCGTCGTGGAGGGTGGTGATCGGGCGGCTCTGCAGCATCCACAGCGCGCCGTCGGGGTCAAACGCCCACTCGGTGTCCTGCGGCGAACCGTAGTGCTCCTCGATACGCCGGCCGAGGTCGGCCACCGCCACGACCTCCTCGTCGCTGAGCACCGGCGCCAGAGCCTCCTCCTCGGAGAGGGCGCGCTGGGCAGTGCCACCGCCGGGGGCGTACTCGATCAGGAGATCCTTGCGGTGGACCTCGCGGCGGCGGATCGCGAGCGTGGCCTTCTCCACGATGTAGCGGTCGGGGGAGACAGAGCCCGAGACGACCGCCTCGCCCAAGCCGAAGGAGCCCTCGATCACCAGCTCTCCACGCTCGCCCGTGGCCGGGTTGACGGTGAACATCACCCCGGCCCGTGTCGAGTTCACCTGGCGCTGGACGACCACCGCGATGTCCATGTCGGCCTGCGCGAAGCCGTTCACGCCGCGGTAGTAGATCGTGCGCGCGCCGAACAGCGAACGCCAGCAGCGGCGCACCGCGTCGATCACCGCGTCCGCGCCGCGGACGTTCAGGTAGGTCTCGTTCATCCCCGCGAAGGAGGTCTCCGCGGTGTCCTCGGCCGTCGCGGAGGAGCGCACCGCCACGGGGATGGGGTCCCCGCCCGCCCCGTCCCCGCCCGCGAGCTGCTCGTAGCGCGAGCGGATCTCCCGGCGCAGCGGCTCGGGTATCGGGGTCTCCTCGAACAGGTCGCGCGCGGCTGCTGCCGCCGCCTGCAGGGCGCCGGTGTCCTCCACGTCCACGCTGTCCAGCAACCCGGCCAGCCGCTCGCGCAGCCCCGTCTCACCACAGAACGCCGCGTAAGCCGGGGCGCCGACCACGAAGCCGTCGGGCACCGGCAGCCCAGCCGCGGTGAGCTCACCCAGGTTCGCGCCCTTGCCGCCCGCGTAGGCGACATCCTTGCGACCCAGGCGCGAGAACGGACGTGCCGGCTCAGTCAGGGGTGGGGCATCGGTGGCAGCACTCATCGGTCATCGCTCCTCGGGTCGCTCCCTGTTTGCAGACGTGCAACCAGTCAAGCGCCGGAGGTGCCCGCCGGCCAGCGCACTCCCCACTGAAACCCACTCCGTAGTTCCCACCACGAGCATAGGGCTCACCACCCATGACCCGCTCCCCGAGGTGCGTAGCGTTCCTGAAGCCGCTCCCCGCCGGCGGGGGTCACCCGTGGGACAAGGCTCGAACGGGCGTCACGAAGGTCCGAGCAGCTCAAGCTGCTCCACAACCGCGAGTGCGCCGTCGCTGCGAGCCAGCGCCGCGGCCATCCCTTCAGCACCGCGCTTGAGCGTGCAGTCTTCAAGCGCTGTTGCGATCGCCCTGTGGAGCTTGCGGGGCGGGATTCGCTTGCCGACCCGCAGGCCCGCGCCGGCGAGGACGACGCGCGCGGCGTTGTCGGGCTGGTCGCGGCCGTCCGGGGATGCAGAGCAGCGGCACCCCGTCTGCGAGTGCAGCGTTCACGGTCTGCCAACCGGCGTGGCTGATGACGAGCGAGGCATGCGGAAAGACCGTGCGGTGCGGTAGGAAGTCCACGGCGCGCGCGTTCGCGGGAAGGCTCAGCCGGCGCTGCTCGAGCGCTGGGCCGGCGGTCAGCAGAGCCCGCACGGGCAGCCCGGCGAGCGCGTCGAGAACGCGCTGTGCGAGCGCCGACTGGTTCATGTAACTGGTGCTGAAGCTCACAACCACCAGGGGGTTGGTGTTCGCCACGGGCCACGGCGAACTCCACTCGTGCGGGTGGGGCTCGAATGCGGGGCCCACGTAGCGGACGTTGGCGGGTAGCTCACCGCGGCTTGAGAAGTCAAGCTCAGGAGCGGTCATCATGCAGATCGTGTCTGCGCCCAGCAGCTGGTCTTCCCAGTGCTCCAGCGGCGCGAGCCCATGCTCCAGGCGCGCTCGGTTGAGGGCCGGCAGGCCGGTGTCGTACACGCGTCGGGCGATGCGGTTGAGCAGGCGGTCGCGGGTGGCGCCGAGTGGGCCGTCGAGGGGTTGCAGGCCGTTGCCTGTGAACAGCGGCGGGACGCCTTCGACGGGCAGCGGATAGGGGCAGTGCACGATCTCGACCGCGGGCAGCCCGGCCTGCTCGGCGGCGATCGCGGCGCCGGGGAGCATCCAGTCGAACACCATTGCATCTGCGGGCCGGCTGTCCAGCAGGTCGGCGCACTCGTGGCTGACATTGCCGACGAACGCGAACAGGGCGTTCCTGAGCGATCGCATCCCGGCGCCCAGCCGGGTCCGTGCCTCCCAGTCACGCAGCGAGTCGGTCTCGCGCCGAGTGATGTCGAAGTCGGGTCGCGAGCGCCGGAACTCCACGAACTCCGCGCCTGTGCTCTGCACCCGCTGCCGCGCGGCGCGGTGGGCGAGCACCCGCACCTCATGGCCGCGCTCGATGAGCCGGCGCGTGACGGCGAGCTGCGGTGGAGCATTGCCGGCGAACGCCATGAGTGTCTGCAAAACGCGCATGCAAAATTGACTATACTCGCTATCAAATGAAAAGGTCGGAACCCTCACCGCCAAAGCGCTCCTATCGGATGAGCGCCCGCGCCGACGGAGCCGCCGCGACCCGGGAGCGCCTGCTCACCGCGGCCTGGCACCACTTCGCCAGGCGCCCCTACGAGGATGTCCGCCTGAGCGAGATCGCCACCGACGCGGAGGTCACCGCGCAGACGCTGCACACGCAATGCGGCTCCAAGGAACAGCTGTTCACCGCCGTCGCTATGCGGTGGGGCCTCGAGGAGATGGCGCGACGCGACGAAGCACCCGTGGGCAAGGTGCGTGAGGCGATCAAGATCCTCTTCGATCGCTACGAGGCCAACGGAAAGACGGTCCTGCGGATGCTCTCCGAGGAGGAGCGGATTCCCGCAGTCCGTCGCATAACCGACGCAGGTCGTGCCTACCACCGCGATTGGGCAACAAGAACGTTCCAGCCACTCCTACGTGGCCTGCGGGGCCGCGCACGCGAGCGGCGCCTAACCGCGATCGTCGTCGCGACCGACCTGCTCGTGTGGAAGCTCCTGCGCCACGATATGCAACTCGACCGCCCCACCGCCGAACAGATCGTCACCGAAATGGTTGACTCCGGCCCGCTGGATTGCCTGGATCCCCGGTGAAGCCGCCAGGGCGTCCTCGAAATTCTCGAGTCTCGGCGGGCTACCGGCGCTCTGAAGATGGTCGTCCGTGCGCCGGGCGACGGCTGTGTTGAACCTGGCTCCAGAGGATCAGTCGGCCGATCAATGCGCTCACTGCCGCGACGGCGGCGAGTTCTCTCCGGTGAGGCGCGAGCGCCGCGGCGAGCAGGCATGCGACGGCCAGTGCCTCCAGTGAGACGGCAAGCAGGATTTTGCGGTCGTGGGTGAGGAGGTGGAGCAGGTACTTGCGGAGGTCGGTGCTCAGGCGGGCGATGAAACGCCAGGCGTACCCGACCGGGATCGCAAGAAGCACTACAGGCAACAATCGGGCGACGGCTTGCCCGGAGCCCGAGCCCAGCCGGGCGATCAGGAAGGCGTCGATGAAGATGAAGTAGGCCGTTTTGGCGAGGAACACGCGGAGTACCTGCTCCAAGTTGCGACGGGCTTGCGCCGCCCGGGGATCGACTTGCACGGAGGTGGCGTAGCCCGCTGCGGCTTCGGCGAGGCCGGCGGGGTTGGTGTGGTATTTGCCACCCATTCGCATGCGGGCGAGTTCGCTGTGGGCGACGCTGTTTTGCGGGTCGATCGAGAGCGCGTGACGAAATGATGCTTCCGCGCCTGAGCGATCGTTGGCTGCCGCGGCCACCACGCCGGCGGTAATGTGGGCCTCGGCTTCGTTGGGGCCGAGCGTGATCGCCCGCTCGGCCGCTTCGCGTGCTTCCGGTAGATCTGAGTTGTTTGCTGCGAGAGACCGGGCGAGGCTTACATGTGCCTGCCAGCCATCGGGCTCCAGGCGGATGGCCTCGCGCGCGTGGCGGATGCTCTCCTCGGTGCGCCCGCGAAGTCTGAGTGCGTGGGCGGCGAGGCGTTGCGGCCATCCTGCGTCGGGGGCGAAGGAGATCGCCTTTTCGGCGGCCATCAAGCCGTCTTCGTAATTGGTTGCATTGAGCTCCGCTGCCGCCAGCAGGCTCCAAGCTGCCGGGTTCTGCGGCTCGCTCGCGATTGCCTGGCGCAGCAGCGCTGCTGCCTCCGGGTAGCGCCGCAGCTCGCACAGAGCGCCCGCGCGCTCCAAGGCCGCATCCATGTTGTCGACGGACGCGCTCATGCGCGGCGCCCGTTTCTCAGGTAGGCGAGCAGCTCATCGTAGACGCCGCCTTCGTTGGCGAACTCGGCGACGTTCCGCGCCGTTTCAAGCCACGGGCCGATCGAGGGCCTGACGTCCTTTGCGGCCACCTCGAGGTCGGTCATGTCGATCAGACGCGGGGCGCCACTGCGCGCGGAGTCCATGAGCGCGCGTTCGGCTGCGCCTTCGCAGATGTAGGCGAGGTCGGCGCCGGAATAGCCGGCGGTCGTCTTGGCGAGCTTGCCGAGATCGACGTTGGCGATCGGCCGCCCGCGCAGGTGATGGCGAAATACCGCTTCGCGAGCGGGCGCGTCGGGTGGCAGCACGAGCAGCATCCGGTCAAAGCGCCCCGGCCGTCGCAGTGCCACATCGACATCCCAGGGGTGGTTGGTCGCCCCGATCACGAAGACTCCCTCATTGCTGGTGAGGCCGTCCATCTCGGAGAGCAACTGATTGACGGTGCCACGGGCAGCGCTGTTGCGCAGGTGGCTGCGCTTCTGTCCGAGCGCGTCCACCTCGTCCAGGAAGACGACGCACGGCGCCCGACCGCGGGCCGTGTCGAAGACCGCTCGAATGTTGCACTCGCTCTGGCCGACGTACATGTCGAGTACGTCGGCGAGCGAGACGGCGAGAAATCGGGCGCCCATCTCTCCGGCGAGCGCGCGCGAGATGAATGTCTTGCCGCAGCCCGGTGGCCCGTACAGGAGCAGCCCGCCGCGCAGCGACTTGCCATACAGACGCGTCAGCTCCGGGTTTCGCATCGGCGCGAGGACGGCGGCCTCCAGGCGGGCCTTCACCTCCGCCATCCCCGCGACGTCCGCCAGGCGAAGACCCACTGCATCGACCTCGTAGTCCGACTCGACGTCCCCCTCGTCGGCATTGACGAACATCGGCGGCGCGAGGTCGGCGAGCTCAGACTCCAGGCGCCGCAGCGTCTCGGTTTCCGGGTCGCCGGAATCGTCAGGCCTCGGGACCGGCGCAGCTGAGTCGGAGCCTGTGTCCCCCGAGATCAGCGCCATGGCCGAAGCGTTCTCGGGATCTCTCTGCAACACGACAGCGGCGTGCCGCACGGCCTCGCCGCGGTTGCCTTCGGCGGCAAGCATCTCGGCGAAGTGCATCCGCAGCTCCGCGTCATCCGGCGCGGTCTCCACGGCCGCCCGCAAGCTGGCCATCAGCGAGTCGGAACGCACGACACACCTATCGTCGCGATCCGGTGGTGGCCTTTAGCTCTCGCGATCTCTCGTCAGCTATCGGCGCCGATGAATCGGTCGCAAAGGCTCAGCCTACGTGCAAGCCAAGATCCCATGGCTGGGCTCATCGTCCGCGTCGGCGTGTCACCGCTTTGCTTCATTTCGGCGGGCATACAGAATTCTCCCTCGGCCCACAAACGGGTATGCGCAATTCGGAACTCAGCGAGGAAGATGAAGACGCAAAGTCAAAGCAGTTCCAGTGGAACCTCTCGACCGAATGCGCCCCGCATCCATACTCTCTACTTGACGGCATCCTCTTGGCGCCCGGAGCATCGGTCCTCGTGCGCACCGCGGCCGGGCTGACACCGCTCACGAAGGTCGAACTGGCAGCCTCAATGCAAGCCGGAGGACCCCTGTTCTACGGGGTTTACACGACACCGCCAACCGAAATCATCATCGAGAACTCTGAAGGCGCGACCCTCTACACGGAAAGCTTCGCCGCAAAGGCCACCGAAGAAACGGAATTCTGCGAAGGTTATGCCGAACAATGAGGTATCGGCCGCAGCGAACCGCGCCAGGCGCACCGCGCCTCAAGAACCACGACCTCAGCGCCCACCCCGCACAACGTCCCCCGGAAGCCGACTGACACCCCCCGGACAGCCGCGGATCCTCCCTCATTCCGCCTCTGCCCACGGCTCCGGCTCCACGAGGAGGACCCGATCCACGCCTCCTGCCGCCGCAGGGGGGGTCAATTCTCAACCGGCGCTACAGGGTCAATTCTCGACCGGCCTTGATACCTTTGGGCGTGTTGGCCCGGCGCATCGTTGCTTTCAGGACGGATCCTCCGCTCCAACACGACAGCGCGGCATCTTCTGGATTCAGCGTCTGCGCGCGCGGAAGGCGCGATTCTTCAGGCGGTTGCCGCACACAGCCATATCGCACCAGTGGCCCTGCTGGTTGCGTGAGCGGTCATAGAAGACCCATCGGCACTCCGAGTTGCCGCACACCTTAAGGCGGCTCCAGTTGCCGTGTTCTTGGGCGTCTCGAACGATCAGCAGAAGATCGAACATTCCATCACCAAGATCGTTGTGGCGCGGGTTATCGAGTCTCAGTCTCCCTTGGTCGTCCAGGGTCAAGCACGCACTGTGCGCGTTGGCCAGTTCGCGCAGGGGTCGTAGCGCAAGAGCGCCGTGCGCCTCGTCGCGCCGGAAGCTGAGCAGGTTGCGGATGCTCTCGCGCATGCTGCGGGCCACCTCAAGTTCGGCCGCTGTCACTGTCGCGGTGCCCGGCAGCAGCCGAGCGTCGCGGAGCCATGGCCGTGCCGTCTCGGGATCGCTCAACAGGTCGGAGTCGCCTTTGAAGTAGTGGGTGTTCAGGAACGCCTGCACCAACAGCAATGGCATCGGAGCCGGCTTCCCCTCCTCGGCGAACGGATACCACGACGGGAGACTCATCGCGGCTGAATGCTCAAGCGGCTCCTGGTGACCATCAAATAAGTTTGACAGGTCACCATGACCGGCGTATCATTTACGTCAGTCATGAAAGCAGCGACGAAGCACAACCTGCGCGCCCTTCTGACCGAGCTCTCCGCGGCGGTTGCCTCCTTCTGCCTAGACGGTGCGGCCTAGCGATGCCCCCGTTCGTGCACCGCCTGCGCGTTCGGTACAACGAGTGCGACGCCCAAGGCCACGTCTTCAACGCCAACTATCTCGTCTACTTCGACGTCGCCCTGACCGAGCTGTGGCGCGAGGCGTTGGGCTCCTACGCAGCGCTCACGGCCGACGGCCTCGATCTGGTGGTCGCCGAGACGGGGGTGCGCTTCCGCGCCCCGGCGCGCTTCGACGACGACCTTGAGATCACGCTTGGTGTCGAGCGCCTTGGCAACACGTCGATGGTGTCCGCGATCGGGATCGCGCGAGATGGTGACACGCTCGCGGAGGGCCGCATCGTCCACATCTTCGTGCGCGCCGACCGGCTCGGCGAGAAGGCACCGATCCCCGATCACGTGCGGCGGATACTGCAGCCCTACACCGTCGAGGACCCCGACTCATTCGCGACGAGCACAATCACCGAGAGCTGACCTCCAGGCCGCTACCTCGCCTGGCGCATCAGCGCGCCGGGGTCTGGCGTCTTGTCCTGGGACGGGGGCCCCTGCTCGGCGCGGAAACGGGACGATCGCTTATGTCTGCGAAGGAGGGGTGTGGCGCCGCGCGGCGACGCAATCGGATTTCGTCCCTTACAGGTGCGAGCGTGGCGTCTGCGGGCGCACTCGCTTACCCGAGCAAACCAGCGGTGCGAGGTTAGTCTGACGGCGACCCGCTGGTTGGTAAGCAGGCTAGCTTACGAGCGCTAAAGCGAAACGAGCTTCCACCTATTTGGACGCTCGGATCGACCAGACCGGCACCTTCCAGGCGCTTAGGTAGTCCGTCTGGGGAGACCGGAACGAGCGTGTCATGGACATGCAGCACCTTGAAAAACCGCCCCGTGCCGAGGCTGTCGGTTCCGGCGAAGACGCCCCCATCCCGCAGCACTCTTGCGGCCTCTGCCAATAGGCGATCCTGCAGCTCCGCCGACGGCAGGTGATGGAGCATGGTGAAGCACACGACTCCGGAGAAGCGGCCGTCGGGGAACGGCATCTGGGTCGCGTCGCCCTGCTCGACAGTGACGCGCTCGGGAAGCACGCGATGCAGCCGCTCGCAGTAGTCCTGGTCGAGCTCGAGCACGCTCAGGTCACCGTCGCGGCGGGCAAGCACGCGCGTGGTGGCCCCGAAGCCTGGGCCGATCTCCAATACATCCTCGCCGAGCTCCACCCCTTTGAGGCCCCAAGGGACCAGCTCACGCTCAACTGTTCGCGCCCACCAGCCGGATGAACAGATGAGGGCGTGTGCGCGATTCATGGTCTCGCCCACTCTACTTCTTGGATAGCCAAGGGCGCCGCGGCTCGGCAAGGCTCGCGAGACGCGTGGTCTTGGGGGGCAAGCGAGCGTCTCACGAGCATCCCGGCAGATGCTCGAGTTGGACGAAGACGAAGTCTGGGCCGTGGTCAGGGCGGGAGGCGCGTGCCGCGGGACGAAGCTGGTCGGTGATCAGTTGGCGGCGTTGAGGATCGCGCGCGCGGTGCGACGAACGTCATCTTCGGTTGTCGACCAGTTGGAGAACGAGACCCGTAGAGCGTGACGTCCGCGCCACGTTGTGCCGCCGAGCCAGCATTCGCCGTCGGCTTGTACGCGGGCGAGGTGCTCCGGCGTGCCTGCGACCAAGACCTGGTTCAGCACGACGTCGTTCAGTACCTCCAGGCCGCCCTCCCGAAGTAGGGAGGCCATGAGCGTCGCATGCTCGCAGCATCGCTCAACCAGTTCGGCGACGCCGCGCTGGCCGAGATATCGCAGTGCTGCGTACGCGGGGATCGCACGCCCCCGGCGGGAGGCCTCGGGCACGAACTCCGCCGGCTCCCGGTGATCGCCGTGGGCGAGATACGCCGCGCTCGCCGCCATCGCACGCGGTAGCGCCTGTGGCGGCGCAACGATCGCGAATGCGCAGTCGTAGGGAACGTTGAGCCACTTGTGCGCATCGACGGCCCAGGAGTCGGCCCGGTCCCTGCCGGCCACCAGGCCCTCCAAGCGCGGCGACGCGGCGGCCCACAAACCGAACGCTCCATCGACGTGAAGCCACGCGCCGTGCTCAGCCGCGAGGTTTCCGATCGCCCCGAGGGGATCGCACGCGCCTGTGTTGACGTTGCCCGCCTGGGCACAGATGAGCACCGGACCCTCGGCAGCAAGCAGCGCCCTCTCGAGCGCCAACGGATCCATTGCACCGTTCGCGTCGACGCCCACCCGCCTCACGCGATCGTGACCAACACCGAGGTAGCCAAGCGCCCGTAACACGGTCACGTGCACCTCCTCGCCGACCAGCACCTCGATCGGTGGAGCCCCAAACAGTCCCTGCGCGTCAGCGTCCCAGCCCGCTCGCCGTAACAGCGCGCCGCGCGCAGCCGCCAGGCAGCTGAAGTTGGCCATCTGCGCGCCAGTGACGAAGCCAACGCTCGCGCTCCGCGGAAGACCAAGCAACTCCAGGACCCACCCTGCCGCGACCTCCTCGGCGACCGCGACCGCTGGCGATGCGCTGTACATGCCACCCATTTGGTCCCACGCGGACACAAGCCAATCAGCCCCCAGCGCGACCGGGAGCGACCCACCGACAACAAACCCGAAGTAGCGCGGCCCAGCGGACGCGACCAGCCCCGGATCGGCATCGGCGGCCAACTGCTCAAGGACCTCTACCGCGCTCTCACCGGCATCGGTCAGCGGCCGGCGCAGCGCCACCGGATCGGAGCCCCCCACGTGCCGCTCGCTCACACCGTCGAGATATGCGCGCGCCAGCCGGTATGCATGAGCGAGCACGTCTTCGTCGGTCACCGCCGGAACAGCTTATCCCGGCCGCGGCCGTATTCCGCTTCGAGGACGCAGGGGCGCCCAGACGGAGGCTGACGGGCGCACGTAGACTCTCCCGGCGTGCCAGCCACGGGAGACCCTGGGTATGCACTGAGCTCCTCCAGCGAGGACGAGCACGAGCGGCTCGCCCGCCAGGCCGACATGTATGCGCCGCTCACGCGCCGTCTGCTGGCGCGCGCGGGGATCGAGCCAGGGATGCGGGTACTTGATGTCGGCTGCGGGCCGGGCGATGTCAGTTTGCTTCTCTCAGAGCTGGTCGGCGCCGACGGCTCGGTGGTCGGGGTCGAGCGTGACGAGCAGGCGCTCGCGAGGGCGCGTCAGCGCGCGGCCGAGGCCGCCATCGAGAACGTCGAGTTCGTGCTCGGAGACTTTCGCGAGGTCGAGCTCGCCGGCCCCTCGTTTGACGCGTTGGTCGGGCGGCTCGTGCTGATGTACCAGGGTGACCCGCCCGCGGCGGTGCGGGCCGCAGCACGCCGCGTACGCCCGGGTGGGGTGGTCGTGTTCGCGGAGATGTGCATGCGCATGGGGTGTGCGATACCGCAGAGGTTCTTGGTGTCCTGGCCGCATACCCCGGCGTCTGAGCAGCTCAGCGAATGGATCGATGGCGCTTTCGGCGGGCTGGGCACGCAGCCGGACATGGGAATGCGGTTGCCTGCGACGTTTGCCGAAGCCGGCCTGCAGCCCAGCCTGGACCTCGACAGCGAAGTCGCGATTGCTGTTGGCGAGGACGCGGTCTCCGAGGCCGTGGATTTCGCCCGCAGCTTGCTGCCCG
>Ga0187855_10000656_pt1 | contig 29583 bp, 21 predicted proteins | sample June2016WEW_8_10_2_FD_132969 | JGI IMG/M metagenome (GOLD analysis project Ga0187855, IMG submission 132969) | Peatland microbial communities from SPRUCE experiment site at the Marcell Experimental Forest, Minnesota, USA - June2016WEW_8_10 | ecosystem: Environmental > Terrestrial > Soil >...
GGGCTTGCAACCCGGCCGAAGCCTGCGCACCTTTCGCACCTTTGTGGCCGTGCATCGGGGGGATTACTTCTCCACCCTGCGCGACTATCGGCGCGCCATGATGCTCGAAGGCGTCCGTTTTCCGGGCAGCCCGGATGACGGCTTCGAGCCCATCTGGTGCGCTTGGGGCTATGGCGCGGGCTTCCAACCGCAACAGCTTTATCGTGCGCTTCCCACCGTCGAGAAACTGGGATTCAAGTGGGTGGGACTCGATGACGGCTGGCAGACCTCAGCGGGCGATTGGACGTTGAACCCGGCGAAGTTCCCTGCGGGCGATGCCGACATGCGCGCGTTCGTCGCCAGGGTTCACGCCGATGGTCTGAAGGCGCAGCTCTGGTGGTCGCCGATGTCGGTGAGTCCCAAGTCGCGGCTGTTCCAGGAACATCCCGACTGGCTGCTGCTCGACCCATCCGGCGCCCGGCGCAAGATAAGCTGGTTTGACACGTACTACTTGTGCCCGGCCGTGCCCGCGGTCGTTCGTTATCACCAGCAGCTCGTGCGGAAGATGATCGGCGAGTGGGGCTTCGACGGGCTCAAAATCGATGGGCAGTTTCTGAATGCGGTTCCGCCCTGTACCAATCCGGCGCACCATCATGCCCGGCCGGAAGAGTCTGTTGAGGCCGTTCCGCAATTTTTCAAGGCCATTGCGGATGCGGCCCACGCCATCAAGCCCGGCGCGTTGCTCGAGTTATGCCCGTGCGGCACGTCTTATTCGTTTTACTCGATGCCATATTACAACATGGCCGTAGCGTCCGATCCGGAAAGCTCCTGGCAGGTCCGCACTAAGGCGAAAACCATCAAGGCGCTCATGGGAGATGCGCTGCCGTATTTCGGTGACCATGTCGAGCTCAGCGATGGCGGAAACGATTTCGCTTCCACGGTGGGCGTCGGCGGCGTCATCGGCACGATGTTTCGCTGGCCACCGGAGGACACTTCGAGCCCGGGCGACGTGGATCCCGCCAAGCTCGCGCTCACTCCGGAAAAAGAGAAGCTCTGGGCGTTCTGGGTCAAGCTTTACCGCGAAAAAATGCTGCCGCAAGGCGAGTATCTGGGCACGCTCTATGATATCGGCTTCGACCGGCCGGAGGCGCACGCCATTCGCAAAGGCGGCAAGATGTACTACGCTTTCTTCGCCCCGGAGTGGAATGGTGCGGTTGAGTTGCGGGGACTCGGACCGGGGACTTACAAAGTTACCGACTACGTGCATGGCCAGAGCCTCGGCACGGTACGCGGACCAAAGGCCCGGCTCAGCGTCGCGTTCCACCAATCCTTGCTGATCGAGGCCGCCCCGTAGCGACGTGGCGCAGGCACTCTTGCCTGCCCGCCGGCACTCCTGCCGGCGTCCGCGCCTCCGCGGCAAAATGGTGTTTAAATAATCGGCATGTACAACCGCAGACGTTTCGTGGGAATCGCCGCGAGTGTGGCAGCCGCGGCATTGCCCGTGAAATCGCAAGCACCCCCCGGAGCCAAGCCGCCCATGCAGCTCGGCCTGATCCTGGGCGCCGGCAACGATCCCGAGGCTGCCATTCGAAAAGTCCACGAGCTGGGCTTTCCTACCTGCCAGGTCGGCGTGAGTGCATTCGCTCCCGATATGGCGGCGCGGCTCCGCTCCGCCCTCGACCGCTACAAAATCGAGGCCACGTCGCTGGTCTCCGGAGGTCCTGGGCCCGAGGTCTACGACTTCTACAAAGGCCCGCTCACCATCGGCCTCGTCCCGCGCGAATACCGCGATGCGCGCATCGCACAGATCAAGAAGACTTCGGATTTCGCCAAGCAATGCGGAGTCCCGGCGGTCCAGACCCACTGCGGATTTATTCCCGAAAATCCCAACGATCCCGTCTACAAAGAAGCCGTCGATGCCATTCGCACCGTGGCCGCCTACTGCAAGCAGAACGGCCAGAACTTCCGCTGTGAAACCGGGCAGGAGACGCCCATCACGTTGTTCCGCGCCATCAAAGACGTGGGCCTCGATAACGTCGGCGTGAACTTCGACGCCGCCAACCTGATCCTTTACGGCAAGGCGAACCCCGTAGAGGCGCTGGATATCCTGGGGCCTTTCGTCCAGGGAATCCATGCCAAGGACGGGCTCTATCCAACGGACGCCATCGAGTTGGGACGCGAGGTGCCTATCGGGCAAGGCAAGGTCAATTTTCCGGCCTTCATCCGGCGTCTGAAAGAAATCGGGTACCGCGGCCCGCTCACCATCGAGCGCGAAATCTCGGGACCCAAGCAGACCGAAGATGTCCGCGCCGCCAAGATTTATCTGGAAAAACTGATCGGTTGAGTTGAGGAGAGCCATCATGGACGAGAAAACGAAGCAGGATTTGGACCGGCGTGCCTTCCTGGGGACTGCGGGGGCCGCGGCAGGCCTGATGATTTTGAAACCGCAAACGGTGCGTGGCTACCAGGCGAATTCCGCTGTGCGGGTCGGTCTGCTGGGCTGCGGCGGACGCGGCACGGCGGACGCCACCAGCATCGCTATCAACGGACCGGCGCGCATGGTCGCCCTGGCGGACCTGTTCGAGGACCGCCTTACCGCCGCCAAAAAGCACTTCGACGACGTGGCCAATAAGCAAGGCCACGCCGGTGTCCCGGTAACCCACATGTTCCAAGGCCCGCACGCGGCGGAGCGGCTCCTGGCCTCCCGCGAAGTGGATGCCGTAGTCATTGCCACCCCACCCTACTTTCATCCCCAGCATCTGGCGGCCGCGGTTGACGCCGGCAAGCACGTCTACTGCGAAAAGCCTGTTGGCGTGGACGTGCCCGGCGCCCTGCGCGCCATCGAGAGCGGCAAAAAGGCAGAGGGCCGCCTGAGCCTCGACGTAGGATTTCAAATCCGCAAGGCGCCGCCGTTCGTGGAGCTGGTGCGGCGCATCCACGCGGGCGCGCTCGGCGAAATCGGCTGCGCCGAGGCGCATTATTATTGTCCCTTCCTGGCTATGCCCGAATACCCGAAAGCGTCCCCGGCGGAGCTGCGGCTGCGGCACTGGCTGCATGACCGCGTTCTCTCCGGCGACCTCATCGTCGAGCAAAACATACATGCCATCGACATCTGTAACTGGGTGCTGCAAGCGCACCCTGTGAAGGCGATCGGAACGGGCAGCCGCAAAGGACGCACCGAGCAGCCGGGTGACGCATGGTCGCACTTCGACGTGGTCTTCACCTACCCCAACGATGTCCACCTCAGTTTCAGCTCGACGCAGTTCGGTAAGGGCGGCTTCGACGTGAACGAGCGCTTCTTCGGCACACGCGGAAATTCGCAATCACCCTACGCCGGCCCGGTCCAGATCGCCGGAGACGAGCCCTGGGTTTGGAGCGGCAGCGACAAGCCCAAGAACGGCGACTTCTCCATCACCGGCAACTTCTCGGACAACCTGGCGCAGGCCGATTCCGAGAAGCACGCCGATTTTATCCAAAGCATCACCAGCCATAATTTCCATAACCAGGCGGCCCTCGGCGCCGAGTCGGCCTTGTCCGCGATGCTGGGACGCACGGCCGCCTACACCGGCAGGGAATCCACCTGGGACGAATTGCTTCGTTCCAACGAGCAGTGGGATGCCGGCATCGATATCGAAAAAATGGGCTGAGCGTCCGTGGCGCAGGCACTCGTGCCTGTCTCCATGGGCCTACGGCACGGCCCACCGAACTCCATGAAAGCCCTGGCGGACGGCAAACGTGTTTTCAATGGGTTACGATGGGCTTTCGACGCTGCCGCGGCGACACTCATGTCGGCGCGGGCGAGCTTGCTCGCCTTGGAGTGAGCTTTAGCTCACTCTATGAGGATCGTCGCTCGCCAGGCCGGCGAACTGAAGTTCGCCGGTTGGCAGGCGGAAGCGCCTGCCCCACCGCACTAGCCGCTATTGCGGTAGGTTGCCGGGTAAGGGTAGCGCCCATACCGTTTGTATAAAAACCAATCTTCGGCGCAGTTGATCAGGACACCCGTCAGCTTGCCGGTGGCATGCACTCTCTGCAAAGCGGCGAGGCAGAGACTGCGATTCGAGTAGTCAGGCCGGGCCACGAAAATAACTCCATCCGCGGCTTCTTGCACCAGGTCGTAATCGGCCACCGCGGCGATAGGTGGCGTATCGATCAGAACAAACCGAAAACTGTTCTTCACCATCACGCACAATTGGCGCCAGCGCGCCGAATCGAGCAACTCCACCGGATTGCGCCGGGCCTTCCCAGCCGGCAGAACGAAAAGATTGGGGAACTGGGCGGTCTCGACGATGGCTTCCTCCAGCTTGCAATCGCCCTGGAGCACATCGGCTAAACCAGGCCCTCCCGGAAGACCCAGCGTGACGGCAAGACTCGGATTCCGCAAATCCGCGTCCATGAGCAGCACGGTGGTTTCGCCCTTCATAGCCAGAGCGCCGGCAGTGTTCGCCGCGGAAAGCGTTTTTCCATCTCCGGAGCCGGCACTGGAGACCACCAGCAGACGCGGCGCATCCGGATGCTGCAGGAGATTGGTTCGCACAATGCGGTATTCCTCCCCAGCCTTATCATGGGCGCCGTCGAAAGGAAGGAGCGGGGATGATTCCGGAAGCTGGATCGGCAAGACCCGCATGCGAATCGTTGGATCCGACAAACCACCGGCGGCCGGAAGCGCGACCCGCGCAGTAGCCGGCCCTTCCGGGGTCGGCGAGTCCCGCCGTGGACCGGTCTCCGGAATCAAACCGGTCTTCGTGTCGAGCGCCTGAAAGATCGTGCTCATGCTCTTCTCCGGTCCAGCGAGATTCCGGCCCACCATCGCCGGCGCGGCGCGGCATCCGAACTAGCGTCACCCTTCGCGGGTGCCCGCAACGTCATGGCAGCGTCATTCCCGGCCACATCCTTCTCGCTGTCGCACGGTAAGCGTAGCGCATCCAAAGGCAGGCGCAGCGGAGCTACAGCTTCCGGAGCAGGGTCCGTCAGCTCCAGCACGCCTAGTGCGTCGCGAACGGTTTCTGCCCCGATGGAAGCCGTTTCCGAGGTGTAGGCCCGCAGGAGCGCGAGGTCGCAGATGGCGTTCATGACGCGGGGAATGCCCTGCGAGGAGCGCGCCACCAAGTCCACCGCTTCAGAATTGAAAGGGAAGTTCCCGTTGCCGCCGCCCTGATGCCACCGGTGGCGCATGTACTGCTCCACCTCGGCCGGCTGGAGCGGGACGATGTCCAGGCGCACCGATACCCGCTGGCGCAACTGGCGTAGGTCGTCGCGCCGCAACAGGTCGCGCAGCTCAATCTGGCCCGCCAGAACCACTTGCAGCAGCTTCCGCTCGGCTGTCTCGAAGTTCATTAGCAGGCGGACTTCTTCGAGCAGATCGGCTGACATTCTGTGGGCCTCATCGACCAACAAGACAGGAGTCCTGCCCTCCTCGTTGCAACCCATGAGAAACTCCCAGAATCGCAACAGGCGCTGCGCCTTGCTTTCGGCCGTCAGCGGGAGTCCGAAGCCAATCAGAATGAGCTCGAAAAATTCGGCCGGTGACACATTGGTACTGAAAATCGAGCAGAACTGGACTTTCTCGGCGGGGACCGATTGGATCAGCTTTCGCAGCAGAGTGGTCTTGCCGGTGCCGACCTCACCCGTCAGCACCGCCGTTCCCCGCCGTGCGAGCACCGTGAAGATGAGCCCGGCCAGAGCTTCCCGGTGGGTGGGCGCGAGGAACAAGAACTCCGGGTCGGGAGTCATGGAAAAGGGCGCTTTCGACAAATGGAAGAATTCTTCGTACATATGACGCCCCTAACCCTGCGAGAGGGCCGCGCCGGCCGGAGCCTTGGCAGGCGCGCCGATAGGCGATATCCGCCCCAGAATAGCGATGTCCGGCGGTAACTCCCATTCCCCAAGGAGCACGTTCCGCTTGAACTCCCTGGCCAGACCGGCGATCACGGCGAGGACCAAGCTCAGCGCACAACAGATCCCGATCCATTGCGGCCGGTTTGGCGAGAAGACCCTGGCAGGAGGCTGGGCCGGATCGATCATAGTGAATCGTTCGCCCTGCTGCCGGCGCTCCAGGTCGGTCGCCATATCCGCCGCGAGCCGCTTGTCGAGCAGCGACTTATAGTTGGCCTTCGCGATTTCGTAGTCACGCGAGAGCCCGGTAAGCTCCTGTTCGCGAACCGGCAGCTTGTCCATGCGGCCCTGAAGCGCCGCTATCTTGGCGGTAATGTCCCGGCGCTCGGCATTCCGAAATTCCAGTTCCCGGTTCGCGAGGCTCAGTTCGGTTTTCAAGCTGGCGATCCGTTCGCGCTGCTGCAACAGATCCGGAGCCGCCGCGGCATCCTCAGGGTTGGCCCCTCCTCCAGCGCCGTCATTTCCCGGAGTAACGGAAGCCGGCGCTGTCGCGGACTTCTCCGGCCCGGCCTTTTTTTTCGCGGCCAGCAGTTGCTTCAGGCGCTGCACATCCGGATGCTCGTCGGTATACCGCGACTGCAGGACGTCCAACTCCCCCTGCAGAGTCGCGGCGTCTTTCACGGAACTGGCGCCGTTTGAATCCTTCCGGGCGGTTCCTTCCGCTGCCGCATGTTCGAGCACTTTCGCGGTAGATTCAGCCATGCTCAGCGCGGTGGATAGCAACGCCTTGGACTGCTCGGCCCGGTTGGTGGCGTCCTGATTGCCTCGAAGCTCAAGTTCGAAACGCGAAAGGGTTCCGGCCAGCGCGTTCTCCTGCTCCGGCAACTCGCCCTTGAATTTGAGCTTGTACTCCGTGAGTTGCACTTCCAGTGTGTCGAGCGTTTTCTTGGCCTGTTGCAATTGCTCCTCGAGGAACTCGGAAGTCCCTTCCGCATGGGTCTCGCGGGTGCGCAGATTTTCGTCGATGAAAAGATTGCCAATCTGGTTGGCCACTTCGGCTACAGTTGCAGGATCGCGGCCCTGGTAGGAGATCCTGAAGGCGCCCGTGCGGTCCTGGCTCCAGCCTTTCTCGAGGCTGATCTTCGTATCCTGGCGCATCATTTCGATGATGTCTTCCTGCGGAAGGTGCGCCCGTTCACGCTCGTAGAGATGGAAGGCAACGATGATCTTCTGCAGTCGGCTGGTGGCCAGAATCTGCTGAGAAATTGTTGCCAGCCGGTCCTGAACCTCCGCATTAACCGTGGAGGCGACAATTCTCTCCGGTATCTTCTGCCGGTCCACCAGGATCACGGCTTCGGCCTTGTACGTAGCCGGCAGCGTGTACACCACCGCCACCGAGAGCAAGCACAGACATAGCCACACCAGTCCGATCACCAGCTTCGATTTCCAGAGCATTCGCGCGAGAGATAAGGGCGATAACTCCGGACGTGGAGACACCCCCGGGGCCGTGGGGAACATAGCCGCCCGGTGAGCACGGCTTAGACCAAACCTCTGACGCCTGGGCAAGCGCGCCCTGATAGGTCCAAGGGGTTCTCCGGCTAGAAGGATCTGTGCTGATTCTACTGTGTTTACCGAGCCGGTCCCAGAGGGCACCGCGCCAGCGTCCGGTGCGCGGCAGGACTAAGTCCGCAACCTGCAACCGGAACTCCGCGGAAACCCGCAGGGGCGAATTCTGGGAATTAATCCGAAACCTTCGGATTCCGGATTATAGGCGTACCGGACCTCTGCCCCAAGAATCGGTCCGTTGCTACCTGGCGGCCGTCCGGCGATGAGTGAGAAAGGCAACTCCAAAAAGGATCGCGCCCATCAACATCATGCTGACGGTAGTTGCTTCGGGTGCTGCGTCCGGGGCGAAAGCCACGACGGTAGCAACACCGCCGTCGGTGATCTGCAGCGACCCGGGCATATACGTTGTGGCATTCGTTTCAATTTCCAGAATCTCAGTCGAATCGCCCGGCGCGATTCCTGCGGGTAGCTCAAAATTGAAGCCAATGACGGCGCCGTTGCTGCTGCGGTCCACGGTGACGGGATAAACGCCACCCGGCACGCTCCCTGTGCCCGTGGAATAGCCGACATCTGTCAGGTAAGTGCTGAAGGAGGTATCCGTTATGCGCGCAATGCCGTCGGTGGAAGTTGCACTGCTGGTTATCTCAAAGAGAAAATCCAGGCAGCCCGCGCAGAAGACGTTGTTCGGGTCGGCATAGACTTGCGCCGAATATGTTCCGGAAATCGTGACCTGACCGAGAGAGTTTTCCGCGACGAAAGGCAGCGTGCCCGTGCTGGCCAGGAACGGGCCGCCACCCGGTGTCGTAAACACATCCGGTGGCACCGGCGCGGACCCCGTCGGCGGAAGGATCGACGCATGGGCCAGACCACCGGCGAAGAGCAACGACGCCACGAATGAGCGCACGTTTAACTTCATGCGTCAGTTCTCCCGGCAATCCTTGTGCCACACCGCCAGAACACGAAGTTGGCCCGACGGGTCTGTTATTTTGAGCGCTCGCTGCCAATACCTGCCGTCCGCAAGAAGCGAGTTTTCGAGATTATGGGAAAAACTTTGGGCATTCGCGCCGCGATCGGCGCCCGTCCTCAGTTGGATCGAGGCGCCGCTTCGGCCAGAAGCTGTTGGGCCATCGGCGCCTCCGGCAGGTCCGGGGCTTCCTTCAGGGCCTCCCGCAGCGTTGCCTGGCCGCGTTTGTCGCCCAGCTTCAGGTAGGCCATGCCCAGGTGATATAGGATCGCCGGATCGGCCTCGCCTTTGGCCGCGCTTTCCAGGTACCTTACAGCGGACGGATACAGGCCCTTCCGATACAGGATCCAACCGATGGTATCATCCACTCCCGCATTGTCGGGCGCCAATTCCTTGACCTGCTGCGCGTACTTCAGCGCTTCGTCGAAACGGTCGGTTTGGGAGGCCAACAGATAGGCGAGGTTGTTTAGCGCCACCACATTGGCCGGCTCGGCATCCACGACCTTGCGGAAGTATTCGAGCGCCTGGGGGTAGTTCTTCTCCATGTTATTCAGCCAGCCCATGTACAGCCACAGTTCGGGATCATTCCGATGAGTGGCCAGCAGGGCTGACAATGTCCGGTGCGCCGGCTCCAATTTGCCTTCGGATACGTCCAGTCGGGCGAGCGCCAGATCCGCCGGCCGGTATCCAGGATCGGCTGCTTTCGCTGCCATGAATGCGTTCCGGGCCTCCGCAGGCTTGCCACGAAGCACCAGCAATTCGCCGAAGAAGGTTTGGACCGGCGCGGAAGTTTTATGCCCGGCCGCATATTCCCGCGCCATCGTCAAAGCCGCGGCGTTCTGGTTCTGTACGCTATAGAGTTGCATCAACGCGCGAAGCGCGCGCAAATCTTCAGGGTTCTGTTTCAAGATTTCGTCCAACGACGCACGCGCGTTGGCGTAGCGCTTGTCGCCGATCTTGAGCGACGCATCCTGTAGCAGCAAGTCCGGCGATCTGGCTAGCCCCAAGCCTTCGGCCACGCCTTGGCGAGCTTCGTCCCGGCGCCCCAAATCGAGGAGCGCGTAATTATGCTGGACGATGAAAGGCACGCCGTGCTTTTGAACTTCCGGCGCACGCTCCAGAACTTCCAGGGCCGTGTTGGCGGCCTTGGACGCGATCAACAGCCGCGCCAGTTCCAGCCTCACGGTCAGAAGCCCGGGATTCAACCTTAACGCCTCACTGAGTTCCTGCCTTTGGTTCAGCGTTTCCCCCCGGGTTTCATATAAGCGCGCCAGGATCGCGTGCGGTTCTGCCGCCTCCGGAACAAAGTGCAGGACCAGGTTGATATCGTTTTGCGCGTCTTGATATCTTCCCGCATCCATGTACAGCTCGCTTCGCTGGAGCAGCGCGTCGGCATCCTTGTGGTTCTTGGCGATGGCGTCCGCCAGTAGTTTTTCCGCGTCGCGCCGCCGGCCTGCCACCAGATAGATTTTCACCAGTCGCGTGCGTGCGCTGCGATCGCTCGGATCTTCCCTGGTGAGCTTCTGGAATTCTCCGATGGCGGCATCGCGTTGCCCGGTTTCGAGCAGGAAGACGGCATGCACCGGCTTGTAGATCTTGTCGGGAAGCGCCGAGACCTGCCGGAAGACTTCGCCCGCCTCCGCTCTCCGGTTCTCATGAAACAAGGTCATTCCCAAGTCCATCAAAGCCGGCCCGTCCTTCGGATCCAATTGAATGGCTCGCCGGAACTGTTGCTCGGCCAAGCTGAGCCGGTGCGTGACAAGATAGAATCTACCCAAGACCAGCGCGACCTTGGCGGATTCAGGCGCTTTCCGAGCAGATTCTTGCAGGGCCTCTTCTGCCCCCTTCATATCGCCTTTAGCGAGCCGGGCTCGCATGAGCAGGGCCTCGGATTCCAGCCCGCCGGGGAGCCGTTCCAGCGCCTGCTGCAGGTGTTTGGTGGCTTCCTCCGGCTCACCCAGCCGCAGTTCCGTCAAGGCGAGGGTGTTCAATGCGTCCACATTGTCCGGTAAAGCGCTGGCGACCGCTTGTGCCCGCCTTTGCGCGTCTTCCAGAGCCGCTTTACCGTTGCGCATGGTCAGCAGGTTGGCCAACTTCAGTTGCGCCGCAGTGTGCTTGGGATTGAGTTCCGTGGCTTTCTGAAAGCTAGCCGCCGCAAGGTCCAGGCGGCCGGCCGCCTCGTGAGTCAAGCCGAGTTGATAGTAAGGCTCCGCATCCGCCGGCGCGGCCTGGATAGCCCTCTTGAACTGCAACACCGCCCGCGTGTAATCGCGTTTTTCGAGGAACTTCTTACCCGACTCCAGGAACCGGGCCTCGCGTTGTTGCGGCGATCGCGAGCACGCGGCAAACACTGACAGCCCGGCGATCAACAGATAACTGGTAACCCTTCGCATGCGTGCCCTCTGTGGCCTGGCCGCCCGTGACAGAAGTCGACCCCGAGTCGCGCTTGGCAGGCGAAAGCGCCTGCCCCACCCCGGCGAACCAAAAGCTTGAGACGCTCGGTGGAGAAGCATTTAGCCTGCCGGGACATCTACCATTAGCTGCTAGCGGTCGTCTGTCTAACAGCACTTGCCCTACCAGAACAGTAGTGGCGCATGCGCTTGGTTTCCGCAGTCGGCATACAAAAAAGTGGGTTGAAATCCCGGCGAGTCGGAATCTTTGCGGCTGATTCGGCTGCAAGCTTTCCAGGATCGGAGCTGCCAGTCCGTTGTTCGGTACCTCGATCCGGGTGCCGGGCGTGTTCGCTACCAAGTCCACTTGGCAATGGCTTGCACGCGTCCGGCAGCTTGCGGAAAGCGCCAACACGGCTTGCTGACGCGCGCGGCTGAGAACCGCCCCACGTGTTTGCAGCAACTTGCCGGGCCACGACCGCAAGGGAGTGGTCCCGCTGGACCATTTTTCCGTAGCCTGCTGGGCGACGTTCGACGTGGGCAGACGGTTCCTCAACGCCGCACGAAAACGGGCGCCAAGTTCCCCGGAAGGCAGTTTGCCCCGCAATTGCTTGCCGAGTCAGACGCACGCCGTCCTACAGGGGGACGATGGCGCAAGCCCCAGAAATCGCGGAGGCCCCGATCGTTGCCTGACAACCTAGTCGACATTCAGCCCAATGGCGAGAGACGCGTTCATCAGCGCGTGCGGGTTCGCTGGTCCCTTTCGCTTTTGAAAAAGCAAGGGCAGACCCGCGTCCTGACCACGGTGACGGAAAACCTGAGCAGCCAGGGCTTCTTTTGCGTGGTGGACGAGCGTCTGGCGGCAGGCGAGCGCGTCGAGTGCATTTTGAAGTTTCCACTTCGCACCGAGACCAATTCCCCCCGATCTCTGCGCTGCGAAGCCGAGGTGGTCTGGGTGAGCGTGCTGGACGGCGGCCGCTTCGGCATCGGCTGCCGCATCGACGATTACACGTTCGTTGGCTGATGGCATATCGGTCCTTGGTGGCCTATCAAGTACATGTATTCCTACGAAGAGCCGCTGTGCTCCTTGAGCCACCTAGTACCTGTGAACCCAGAGCTTCCAAGCTCCTTATAAGCTACTGAATATAAAATATTTGTGATCTAATGGGCCAGTCAAAATACGGCGGCTGCGAGGTTCGCTCCGAGCGGCTATCAGACGATTGCTGGGAAGGCATCGGGGAGTTCTTAGAGGCCCTAGGAAAACCAGGAATTGACACTTGCTGGGAGGGCTAGTTTAATTGAGTGGCAGCTAGTGGGTAGGGGAGAAGCCAGTTTGCATATAGCGCTCATCTCGCGCGACGATGGCCTCAAACGGCTATGCCGAGAGGCTTTGGCTACGCTCCCTGCCCGCGCATGGAACCTGCTGGTAGCGGATCCCGACGACGCGCCGCCCGCGGCGGATGTGTTCATTTGGGATTCCGATCTCCAGACCCCCCTGCCGCATCTCCTTGAGCGCCGCCGGCCTGCCGCCCATGTACTGGCGATCAGCCGCGAGCAGGCCGCACGCATACTCGATGTGCTGCCTTTTTCGACTGTCACCCTGGTGCTGAAGCCGGTGCACCTCGATACGCTGCGAACCCTCCTGGAACAGGCGGCGAATCACTATGAGTCGCTGCAGGGCGCTAACGGGCTTGGCCGCATGGGATCCCTGCGTCAGGATCGCGATGCCATGCTGGACTGTTTGCTGGCGACCACGCTTCGTCTTCAGGAATGCGATCAGGACCGCATGAATTTTCTGGCCCGCGCGGTGCACGACTTTCGCACGCCACTGACGGCTGTAAACGGATACTGCGGGCTGCTCTTGAGCGAACAGTTCGGACCAATCACCGCCGCGCAACAGGAGGTTCTGGAGAGGACGCTCCACAGCGTCCGGCGGCTTAGCCGGCTGGCGGCCGCGCTGTTTCAATGGAGCTCGGAAATGCATGTGGGGTTGCGCCCGCAAATCCGGCAGGCCGATATCCAGGAATGCTGCCGTCAGGCCATCCATGAGGTCAAGCCTTTTGCCGGCGAGAAGAGCATTTCGATCGAACTGGACCTGCAGGCACCCGAGCAGCCCTTGTGCTTCGATTCAACGCAGGTGGAGCAGTTGTTGATCAATCTCCTGGAGAACTCCTGCAAGTTCACGCCGCGCGGCGGTCACATGCAGATCCGTGGATTCCCCGCCTTTTGGGACAGGCGGTCCGCGTCCGTGTCACAGGATCGCGTCTTGATCGAACGGCGATGCGCCCCCTCGCGGCGCGCCAATGTCTATCGCATGGAAGTTACCGATAACGGCATGGGCGTTCACCCCGAGCACCTCCGCACGATCTTCCAGGAACACACGTCCTATGGCGGAGGCAGCGATCGCTCCGGCAGTGGGCTGGGTCTGGCCATCTGCAAACGCATTTTGGGGGAGCACGGCGGCGAGATTTTCGCCGAGTCGGGCAACCAGGGCGTCACTTTCATTTTCATGCTGCCGTTCACACCTCCGGTATCCACGGAGTCCTTCGAGCTCGATGACGTGCAGAGGCATCTGGTGACAGATTTTGCCGGGCGAGTGAATCCATGAGCCGCGACAGAACCATTCTGATCGTCGAGGACGAGCCGGACGCACGCAAGTATTTTGAGATGGTAGTGCGCTGCCTCGGATACTCCGTCGAAGTAGCCGAGGACGGCAATGAGGCCATGGTCTGTCTCGATCGCAACCGCGCGATTTCGCTGGTCCTGCTGGACCTTCTGATGCCGCGCCGGGACGGTCTGGACACTCTTCGCGAGATGCGGAATACGGGGCGCAACCAGCCCGTCATCGTGCTCTCCGGCGCGGCCACGACTATCAACGTAGTGCAAGCTATCAAAGGGGGAGCCACCGATTTCCTGGCTAAGCCGGTGAGCCACGAAGATCTGCGCAAGGCCATTCAGACCGCGCTGAATGGCGGAACGCGCCAAGTCCAGGAAGCGCCGTCCGCCGAATCGGAGGTCTGTCTCGGTGAAAGCTGGATGGGGCAGGATATGCAGGCGGCCTGGAGGCGCGTGGCCGTCTCGGACGTGCCGCTGCTTATCGAGGGCGAGACCGGCGCCGGAAAAGAGGTGCTTGCCCGCCAGATTCACGCCAACTCTCCGCGCGCGAACAAGCCGTTTTTGAAGTTGAATTGCGCCGCTTTGCCCGGCGAATTGGTGGAGAGCGAGTTGTTCGGCTATGAGCGGGGCGCATTCACCGGGGCTTTCACTAGCAAGCCAGGTAAGTTTGAAATGGCGCAGGGCGGCACGATTCTGCTCGACGAGATCGGCGACATGGATGTACGCCTGCAGGCCAAGCTTCTGCACGTCCTGCAGGACAAGGAATGCGAGCGTCTCGGCGGCAAGGACCGGGTGCCCCTGGACGTGCGCGTGATGGCCGCCACGCATTGCGATCTGGCGAAGGCCATAGAGGACGGCCGCTTCCGCGCCGATCTCTATTACCGGCTGAATGTGGTCACGCTGCGCGTGCCTGCCCTGCGGGAACGCCAGGGAGATATCCTGGCGGCGGCGGAGTTCTTCCTGCGGAAGCATCAGACGGACGGCGCCAGCGTCGCGCTCCTAACGCCGGCGCTGCGGCACGCGATGCTCGAATATGCATGGCCGGGCAATATGCGGGAATTGGAGAACCTGATGCGCAGACTCCTGGTGATGCAGGATCCCGGCGAATTGGCGCAGCAGTTAATGACGTGCCATAGCCGCCGCCAGATGCCGGCAGCCTCGTCGGTTTCGCCGGGCGACGGAGGCCTCACGGGCATAGCCGGCGGCGTAATCCGTTTCCATCCAAACGGCGCGAGCGCCAGCACGGGGTTCCCCGTCCTCGAGAAGGTGGACGAGGCCAAACGCAAGGCCGAAACCGAAGCTATCCTGCGCGCACTGGACGCATCCCGATGGAATCGCAAGCAGGCCGCCAAGATCCTCAGAATCGATTACAAGGCACTCCTTTATAAGATGCGCAAGCTCGAAATCGAAGGGGCGGCGGCTACCAAGATGCGGGTTAACGGCGTATGAGGCAACGGGCGAGCGCTGCTCGCCGGGGTCGGGGGGCAGGGGTCGGGGGTCGGGGTTTTGGCGCCCACGACGCACTACGGCGCGTCGATCTTCACTACGAAATAAGTGATCTGCTTGCCGCTCGCGACTAGCATCTGGTGCGGCGTGTTGATGGGGATGTGCACGATATCGCCAGCAGCCACCGCCCGTTGTTCACCGCCGCGGATGGACGGGCCGCGGATTTCGTGGGGAGCGGTGGTCCGGGGATCGACGACCGTGCCGCCCACAACCAGGGTGGCCTCGCCGCTCTCGACGACCATCACGTCGACCTGGGTTTCGTGCAACTCCGCCTCGCCATCGCCTTGCCGATGGGCCATCAAGACATTGTGGTTGCCGTAGCTCGCCAGCGCCTGCGTGGCTACCTTTTGGGCGTTGATCTTGGGCGCCAGGTTTTTCTCGAAGGCCTGTAGCTCGCCGCTTTTCCAGAGGTCGAAGCCGGCGGGAGAACCGGCGGGCAGCGCTGCCGCGGCCATCATCAAGGCGATCGCGATTGCTTTCATAGGCGCTCCTAGGTCACTTTACCAACTTACCTCACCCGGACTTGTCAGCGCTCTCTGCCGGCCGGCAAAGTGATACCTCTGAATGGCTCGCCAGCCGACTCGCCGGGAAAGGTGCGCGAGACAGTCGATTTTGTGAGCCGCAAGAACCATCGGGGGAGACTCCGCCGCAGACTATGGTTCGACCGAGTTCCCTGCCAGGGATTGGAGTTGAATGTTGGCCGCAACCGCTCCGCGGTTATTATAGTAGCAACCCGGGACGGAATTGCTGCACGAATCGACATAGCCCAGGTAGAGATGAGTAGCTGTGGGCGGGACGAAAAACACGTGATGGGCGCCCGTATCGGTTCCAGTTAACCCGTTGCCAATAAAGAACACCTGGCCGATTAGGGGACTCAAGATCTTGAAGTCAGTTGGAATGCCACCTTGGGAACTGTCGCTGACATAAAACCGCAGGGGAAGCGGCGCCGATGCGGGCAGGCTATCCTCCAGGAACATACCCGCCAACGGACCGACGAAATCTGTCATGTCAATGCCCGAGAAAGGGCCAATGGGCGTCTCGATGGTGTGCGGTTCGCACCCGCTCGTGGTCGATCCGTCCGGTCCATAGGGCGGCGCACTACCGCAATCCCAGAGACCGGCGACTCTCGGCAACGTGAGGATTTGCCGGGGCGCAGCGGAGAAGGAATAAACCGCCGGCGGCACTCCATCGCTGCCATCGTCGTACCCGCCGGCGCGGTAGATATCCGTGTGGGAGCTCACGGCAAGTGTTCGTACAGTTTGGCACTGGGCAATTACTGGAACTGCCAGCATCAGAACCAGGTTCAAGGTCAAGGCTTTCGCGCATTGAGAAACTCGTTTCACGGTCTCCTCCGAGTGAGTGTGGAGTACTGCTGCCAATGTAGCGCGGCGGTAATGTCTGGTCAAGGACAAAGAGACCCGAGCAGTACTGTCAGGCGCCAGCGAGCCTGAGGATCAACCCCCGCCGCAGGGCCTCGTGGGACCTAGCCCAGTGTCTGACGGACAAAGTTACGCCGGTTGCGCGCCGCCGGGACCGGGCACGGCCTTTAACCTGGGAATGCGGCTTTCGACGGGCGGCAGCGCCGGGAAGTCGGTGTACGCTCCCGCCTGATACCAATAGGCCACGGAAAAGTAATTATCGGCGCGGTGATTGGCGTGGCCGTGCTCGATGGTATGCTTCAGATACTTCGTGAAGGCGATGGGATTGTCGGCGTGCCAGCGGTACAGGCAATAGCGGCCGCCGGGGCGTTCGCCTGCCACAATCAGCGGCGCGCCATTATAGAGATGCGCGAAGGGGATGGCGGTGTCGCGTCCGCCGAAGTCCCAGGCCCCGTTGAAATAATCCTCCGTGCCGGTGCCTGTGACGATGGGCTGCCGCTCGTCGTCCACGAACACCATGTCGTCGCCTTCGCCCATCCAGAAATCCTGATTCTGCAGCACGCCCAGCGTCACGCCCATCAGGTGCCCGCGCCCGCGCGTTTCGACGAAGACGTAGTTGTCCTTCCCGTCGAGGTTCTTCAGTTTATCGGCATCGCTGTTGCTGCGCCAGTCATTCATGGTGGGAATGTTCGGCGTGGCTTGCCGATACTGCGCGTGGAAGTAGAGCACTTCGTCCGGCAGCGATGGCACAATCTGATAATCGATGTTGGAATAGAATGCGCCAATGCTATAGGGTCCCTCATTCGTGGCGGTGATGCGCGCGGACTTGCGGAACGGCATGGCAAAATAGCAGTTCAACGCCTTGACCGAGGAGCAATTCAGAAACGCCGACTGATAGACGAAGTATTGCCCGAGGTTCAATCCGAAGAGATCGCCGGCGGGAACTTCCACGCTGGGTTTGGCGTTGCCGTCCCAGTAGATGCGGATCACGATTTCCTTGAGATGATTCTCGCTGCGGGCGGCGATGGTGAACCAGATGTGCGTGATCACGCCGGGGCCTTCGGAGGCAAACAGCTCACGGGTGGCGCCGGCGGCGATGGGCCAGGAGTCGGCATTGCCGCCAGTGCGGTCGAAGCTGGATTGCTTGAGCGACCGGTAGTCCTGGGCGCGCGCATAACGGGGCAGGAACGGATAGTCGCCGGCGGCGCCAGAGGCTGTTTGCCCGCGCGCGGACGACGCCGCGGCGGACAATCCCGCCAACCCGGCCAGCCGCCGCAGGAACCCGCGGCGCGGGCCAACTTCGCTTGACATAATAGGGTGCCTCCTGTGGGATCGCTTAGAAGCCGGATTATACTACGCCCGGGGTCGGGGGGAGGATTGGATCGTCTAAAATGTCACCAGGAGCACCGCGCGCCAGCAATATTTGGAGGAACTGGCAAGGAGTGCCAGCATGTCGATGCTGAACCGGAAGTAGCTGATCCGCCGAATTAATCTTGCGCGGGCAAGAGTGCCCGCGCGGCAGGCAGAAGTGCCTGCGCCACGTCCGGTGGCGCGGGACGGCCCAGGAGATAACCCTGGACCTTATCGCAGCCAAGGGCGCCGAGCACGGCCAGTTCGTTCTCGGTTTCGACACCTTCGGCCGTCGCCGTCATCTTGAGGCCGTGCGCCAGGCCCACGATGGCCTCCACCAGAGGTTGCGTGCCGGCCGGTTGCTCGATGCCTTGCACGAAGCACTTGTCGATTTTCAAATCGTCGATCGGCAGGCGCTGCAAATAGCCGAGGGAGGAGTAGCCCGTTCCGAAATCGTCGATCGAGATACTCACGCCCAAAGCCCGCAGTTCGGCGATCTGCCGGGCGGAGTCCTCGATGTCCCGCATCACTACGCCTTCGGTGAGTTCCAGCTCCAGATAGCGGGGCTCCATGTCGTACTGCGCCAAGGCCTCGGCGACCTTCTCCGCCATGTTCGAGCGCGCGAACTGAATGGCCGAGACGTTCACGGCGATCTTCACGGGCGCGAGTCCGCGTTGCCGCCACAGCCGGTGCTGCCGGCAGGCCTCCTGCAAGACCCACAGGCTGATGGGAATAATCAGCCCACACTCTTCGGCCACCGGGACGAACCGGCCCGGCAGGACCATGCCCCAATTGGGGTGGTTCCACCGCAGGAGCGCCTCCATACCGGCGAGCTGGCTCCCGGGAAGCCGGAATTGCGGCTGATAGTACAGCGACAATTCCTTGCGCTCCAGAGCCCAATGGAGATGGCTTTCGATCTCCAACCGCTCGCTGAACGCGGAATTCATCGTGCCCGAGAACCTCTGGAAGCGATTGCGGCCCCGGCCCTTGGCCGCATACAGGGCCACATCGGCGTGCTGCTGGAGAACACCGGCATCCTCCCCATCCTGGGGGAACAAACTCAGGCCGACGCTGGCGGTGGTGAATAGTTCGTGTCCGCTCACCAGGAACGGCTCCCGCATGGCCTCCACTAATCGCTCGCCCGCCATCGCCGCATCGTCCGGACTGTCGATGCCGAACAGCACCGCCAGGAATTCGTCGCCGCCGGTTCGCGCCAGCGTGTCCGATTCCCGCACGGCGCTTTTGAGCCGCTTGGCGGCCTCTTGCAGCAGCACGTCTCCGACGACGTGACCCAGCGTGTCGTTGATGAGCTTGAACCGGTCCAGATCCACGTAGACCACGGCGACCATCTTGCCCGTGCGCCGCGCCAGGGCCATGGCCTGTTGCAGACGGTCCTCGAGTAACACCCGATTTGGCAAACCCGTCAGGGGATCGTGCTGCGCCTGGTAGGCCAGGCGGTTGGTAAGTTGACGGTGTTCCAGGGCAATGGACGCCAGTTTGGCCTGAGCGTCCAGAAAGACCTGTTCGGACCCGGCCACCTGCCAGCCTTCGCGGTGCAGGACTTCCAGAACTCCCAGCACTTGGCCGTCACAAGCCCGGATCGGAACATTCAAACGGCCCGGGAATTCCGGCGAGGGCGCGCCGTGCGGATTCGCCGCGTGCTCCGGACAAACGGAACTGCCTTCCAGCAGGACGTGCGCCACGGTCTCCGGGTAGTAGTGTTCGATCGTTTCCTCCAGGCGGCGTAGCACCACACTCAGCGGCCGATTCTGCGCCACCATCTCGAGCACCTCGCGCCGATTGTGCTCCAGCCGTTCGGTCCGCTTCCGCTGGCTGATGTCCCGCCCGATGCACAGCACCGCCGCCGGCACGCCATTTCTGAATTGCAACCGGCTACTCACTTCGAGGGCGACCCGGTGGCCGTCCCGCGCGATGAGCTCCAGTTCCAGTGGGCCGGCCGCACCACCTCCCAACAGCGCCTCGATGTTTTTCTGGATGGACACAAGGTATTCCGGAGCGACCCATTGCCGCAGTCTCGTACAAAGCATCTCCTGCCGGCTATATCCGGATATCCTCTCGCAGGCGCTGTTGACCGAGGTGAGAGTTCCCTCCAGATCTATAGTAAAGATGGCATCGCTGGCCCCCTCGACCAGCTTACGGTACCGCTGCTCGCTCTCGCGCAGCGCCTCCTCCATCTTCTTTTGATCGGTGATATCGCGCGAGCTGGTGACCAGGGCCCTGACCCCCGGTTCCTCAAGCATGTTGGCTGCCGAGATATCCGCCCAACGCCAGGACCCCTCGGCATGCCGCAGGCGGAGCTGCGCCCGCAGTTTTGCGTCCGGTTCCCGCAGCAGTTCCTCGAACAGCATGTGCGCATACGGCAGATCGTCGGGATGGACAAGCTCGAAGATTTCCCGCCCCACGCGTTGATCCGGCACCAAGCCCAGGACTTCGCCCACAGCGGGACTGTCGTACAAAATGACGCCCGCCGGATCGAACAGGCTGATGGCATCGCTGCCGTCGCGAATGAGCGCCCGGAACCGGTTTTCGCTCTCCATCAGCGCTTGCTGGGCGCGCTGCCGGTCGGTGATGTTTTCAATTATGAGTGAGATGCCGATGACCTTGCCTGCGCTGTTCTTTATAGGAGAAGGCACAATGCTTACCGGAAACACCGATCCGTCTTTGCGCATGTGCTCTGTCTCGTAAGGTTGCAGGACCGCACCGCGCATGATTGCCGCAATCCTCTCCACCGCCGCCTCGCGCCGGGCTGGCGCTATCACCAGCAGCGCGGAACGGCCTAGCATCTCCGCGGCGGAATAGCCGTACAAGTTCTCCGCCGCCGCGTTCCAGTTCAGGATCGTGCCGTCCCCATCTTCCGCCAAGATCGCGTTATTGGAGGATTCGACGATGGCGGCCAGCCGCGCCAGCGCCTCTTCGGCCTGCTTGCGCGCTGTCACGTCGCGCATGACGCCGATCCAGCGGTATGCCTCGCCGCTCTCATCGCGCAGTGGTGCGCCGCAGTCGGAGTAGTGCCGGATTTCTCCATCCGGGCCCAACAAACGGTACTCCTCGCGAAAGGGCTCGCCGCTGTGCAGATGCCGGCGATAAGCCGCCAGTATCCGTTCATGATCCTCCGGGTGGATACTGCGCTCCCACTCCTCAAATGAGCGCGCTCCGTAGTTCTGGCCAGCCCCGTACACCTGTACCTGCCCCGTCCGCACATCGCACTCGTAAACCCAATCGCCAGCGTTTTCGGCCGCGATACGAAACCGCTGTTCCGAGTCGCGCGCAGCTTCTTCCATGCGCTTGCGCTCGGTGATGTCCTCTTTGACGGCAATGTAGTGCGCCGGCCGGCCGGTAGCGTCGCGGATGGGACAGATGGACGCCGATTCCCAGTACAACTCTCCGTTCTTGCGCTTGTTGTGGAACTCGCCGCGCCATTCCTCGCCGGACGTGATGGTCTGCCATAGCTCTCGGTACTCTTCTGCGGGTTTTTCTCCCGATTTGAGAATCCGCGGGTTCTTCCCCAGCGCCTCCGCGCACGTGTAGCCGGTCACTTCTGTAAATTTCGGATTCGTGTACTCGATATTGCCGCTAAGGTCCGTAATGACCACACTGGCCGGGCTCTGCTCCACCGCCCGGGACAGCAAGCGCAGGTCCTCCTCGGCGCGCTTGCGGTCCGTGATATCGATCGCCACTCCCACATGGCCATGAAAATCGCCGTGTCCGCTGAACTGTGGTGCGCCCTGGTCCAGCATCCGCCGATACTGCCCGTCGGCCCGCCGCAACCGGTATTCCGTCTCGAACGGCTGGCGTGCCAGTAGGGCGGCCTGCTGCGCCGCTAGGCGCCGCTCCACGTCCTCCGGGTGGATCACCCGAGCCCAGCCTCCGCCCAGGGCCTCCTCCAGCGTGCACCCGGTGAAGCGCAGCCAGTGCGCGTTAAATAGAGTTGCACGCCCGTCGGCTCCGCACATCCAGATCATGGCCGGCAAGGCGTTGCTCAACTGTCGCAGTAGCGCGTCCCATTGAACGGCGACGGAATGCTCGTTCGATGCCGGCAGGCAGGCGACGAATTGGATCGGGTTCGTCTCCGGAGGCGGCTCGCGGGGCGAGAGATTCACATCCCCTAGATCGTCAGATCAGGCAAAGAGTTTAGAGCAGTGGACCCGCGAACCTGAGCCATTCGCAACGCGCGGCTCCAAGCACCAACTAAAGTGTTCTGCGCTCCGATTTGCAAAACTAAAGTCCCACAGCAGAACTAAAGTCCCACAAAAGGTAAGTATCGAGGCGCCTCAGTACCAACAAAATCAAGCTTTTTTAAATTAAGTATTGACCGCGGGTCTCTGAAGAAATAGTATTACGAAAGTGGAACAACGACGAACCCGGCGGTTTACCCTCCGATTGCCTCTTGCGATTACTCGCAGCGGGGCGGAGCGCATTGCGCAAATCGGTCTGACAAAGAACATCAGCTCCGGCGGAGTATTGTTCACCTCCGAAGCAGAGCCCGAGATCGGGGGGGCCATCGAATACGTCATCACATTGAGCGGACCATCCGATCAGCGCGTTAATTTGCGTTGCATTGGCAAGATCGTGCGCGCTAGAAAATCAGATGAATCCGACGAACCGGCCTTCGACGTCGCCGCTACCCTGGAACGCTACGAGTTCGTCCGCCTCGAGGACTGATCGCGGTTTCTGCGCGGCGCCCCCCGCCTCTTTTTTCCAGTTGCCGGCGCGCGCCTTTTCGTGTAAGGTAGCAAAGAAAAGGCGAAACTCGATGGACCTCACACTGGCTTCCCCAAAATCGCTCTCGCTCGAAGCGGCCCTGACGCGCTTCCATCCGGCAGCTATTCGGCACGAGCCTGCCGCTGGCGGCAGCTATCGAGAACTGCCCGATTCAGTGAATCCCGCGCTGGTGCGGGCCTTGACCGATCGCGGGATTCACAAGCTGTATTCTCACCAGGCAGAAGCCTTCTGCCAGATCGCCCAAGGCCAGAACGTTGTGGTTGTGACGCCCACCGCCAGCGGCAAAACGCTTTGCTACAACCTGCCTGTCTTAAACCTGCTGTTGAGCGATCCCGGCGCACGTGCGATGTATCTTTTCCCGACCAAAGCCCTGGCCGAAGACCAGCTTCATGAACTGCAGACTGCCCTTGACGAGATGGGTTCGGAAATCCGCGCCTTCACGTATGACGGCGATACGCCGCAAGACGCCCGCAAGGCCATACGGCAGCGCGCCAGCATCGTGCTGACCAACCCGGACATGCTTCACACCGGAATCCTGCCGCACCACACACGCTGGGCCAAGCTGTTCGAGAATCTACGCTACATCGTGATCGATGAGCTGCATTATTACCGAGGCGTCTACGGCAGTCACTTAGCGAACCTCATCCGGCGGCTGAGGCGCATCTGCGAGTTCTACGGATCTAAGCCGGTATTCATCTGCTGCTCGGCCACCATCGCCAACCCGCGCGAGCTGGCCGAGTCACTCACGGAAGCGCCATTCCGCCTGGTGGATTCCAACGGCGCGCCGCGCGGCGCGAAATTCTTCATCTTCTACAATCCGCCGGTGGTGAATCGCCAATTAGGCATCCGGCGCAGTTACCTTGCGGAATCTCGGCGATTGGCGCTCGACTTCATCGAACACCACTTGCAGACGCTGGTCTTCGCCAACAGCCGGCTCGCCACGGAGATCCTGGTCACTTACCTGAAAGACGCGGTGGAACGCGGGCCGCTGCCTGGAGACACCGTGCGCGGCTATCGTGGCGGGTACCTGCCGCGCGAGCGAAGGGAGATCGAGCGCAAGCTGCGCGATGGCGAGATTCGCGCGGTAGTCGCCACCAACGCGCTGGAGTTGGGTATCGACATAGGCTCGCTGGACGCCGTGGTGATGGCCGGCTATCCGGGCACCATCGCTTCCACTTGGCAGCGCGCCGGACGCGCCGGACGCCGCCAGGGAGCATCGGCCGCCGTGTTGGTCGCCTCCAGCGCGCCGCTCGATCAGTACATCGTCGAGCACCCCGATTACTTCTTCGGCCGCTCGCCGGAGCACGCTTACATCAATCCGGATAACCTCGAGATCCTGCTGGCGCATCTGAAATGTGCCGCCTTCGAGTTGCCCATACAGGATGGCGAGAAGTTCGGCAAGCATGATACCGCGGAGATGTGCCGCTTTCTGGAGGAAGCCGGCTTTCTGCACCACTCCGCGGGCGCCTGGCACTGGACTTCGGAAACCTATCCGGCGGACGCGACGAGCTTGCGCTCCGTCTCGAGCGATAACTTCGTGGTGGTGGATATCACGGGCGAGCCCGCCGTGATCGCCGAAGTCGCATTTACGGCGGCACTCACCACCTTGCACGAAAAAGCCATCTACCTGCACGAAGCCCGCCAGTATCATGTGGAGCGCTTCGATTACGAGCAGCGCAAAGCCTACGTGCGGCGCGTGGATTGCGATTACTATACGGACGCCATCGACTACACGCAGGTGAAGGCTCTCGAGGAATTCGAGAGCGAGCCACTGGCGGGCGTGCGCCGGTGCCACGGCGACGTGCGCGTGAACCGCCAGATCGTGGGGTTCAAAAAGATTAAGTTTTACACCATGGAAAATGTCGGCGCGGGCAATCTCGCGATCCCCGAGCAGGAAATGCACACCACGGCGTTCTGGCTGCATTTTCCCGCCGAATTCCTGGCTCGCTTTCCGGACCTGACTCCGGACGAGAAGCGCAGCGGCCTCGCGGGATTGGGCAACGCCCTACGCACCGTGGCCGCGCTGCTGCTGATGTGCGATCCGCGCGATCTGGGGGTGGCATTCAGCGAAGAGCCGAATCTGTATCTCTACGATTGCTACCCTGGCGGAGTGGGCCAAAGCGCGCCGCTCTTCCGCATGGCGGAGCGGCTCGTGCGGCAGACGTCGGAGTTGCTGGAGGGGTGTGAATGCGAGGCCGGCTGCCCGTCTTGCGTGGGTCCGGTAGGGGAGATCGGCGAGCGGGGGAAGGAAGCGGCTATGCGGATTTTGGGGGCGATGCTGGATGAACGCACACACTAGGAGGTTTTGCTTTTGTTAGCACGTCTGTGCTAACATCCTGACAGGAGGAATGGATGGCAATAAGGAAACAGGCGCAATCCGATGAGACTCCTGGCTATCGGGGGCGCCAGGCGAAAACTGGCAATTCCCTGGGGCTGCGCTTCGACAAGGCCCTATTCCAGAGTCATCCCGAGTTCTCCGGCAAGGTGCGCGCGCATGTGATCGCGCCCGGACGGATGCTGGTCGTTGCCGATCCCGCAAAAAAACCTCGGCGGCAGGACAATGATCCGGTAATCGAATCGTTTCTGAGTTTCCTGGCGGACGACATGGTCCGGTCGCCCAAACAACTCAAGCGGCTGGATCCGGCCTTAGCTGCGCGCATTCATGCCCTTGTCGGTCATTTGCCCGTTAACGCGGACGCGGACTTGGGCGACGATCCGCTTGACTGATGGAGTCCCGAGGGTGGCGCCTCTTCGTTCACCCGCTCTTCCAAGCGCAATTGGAAAAGTGGGCGGCACGAGTTGAGAAGCTGGCGTGCAGAGACCCACAAGGGTATTCATCGCATCCAGCGACGAAGCTCCTGGCAACCGTCAATCATTACATGCGCGAAGTTATTCCGCGCGACCCGAATAGCCCCGAGTTCTGGCAAGGGAACACTCTGGGGTCAGATAACCGTCATTGGTTCCGCGCTAAGTTTCACGAAAGGTATCGGCTGTTCTTTCGGTTCTCGACCCAACAAAAAGTCATCATTTATGTGTGGGTCAACGACGAGCAAAGCCTGCGCAAAGCCGGGGCAAGAACTGATCCGTATGCTGTCTTCAAAGGGATGCTGGAAAGCGGAGCGGCACCCGGCTCGTTTGCGGAACTCGTGCGGGCCTCCAAAGAGATGAAGTGATCGGCAAACGCCCCCCGCTACCTCTTCTTCAACTGCTCCGGAAAAACCGCGTACCCTTCCGGCGGCGGATACAACGAATACAGCAACTCCAGTCGCTTGCGCAAGTACCGGCTGGGCATCTGGCGCGGGCCTGTCTCCACGTCGATATCGCAGCAGGTGCCGTGCAAATAGAGCGTCAGCGTATCCTCAAAGGATTGCCGCGCGTAATCGCGAAACAGTTTGGTTTCCTTGCGCACGTTGGTCTGGCGCCGTACCAGGGCTTGCTTGAGATGCCAGCTCCGCTCGTCCACCTCGCCGTGCACTTCCGAGCTCAGCTCCTCCCGCAACAACCGGACGTAGGTCTCGTGCGCCTCCGGCGACCAACCGTCCGCCGCGAGCGCGGCCAGCGAGTTGTAGAACGTGTAGTGATAATTGGCGATGTCCTCTTCTTTGGTCGAAAGCACCAGCATCGCCAGATCGCCGGCCTCGACGCGTGAAACCGCGATCTGGCGCCCTCCTGCGGGCTTTTCGAAGCTGACGGTGTCGCCGCTCCGTCCGTTGCCCTTTTCCAGGTACGGCACCAGCACCAGTCCTACCTTTCCTAGCGCAGTGCAGATAGCGGGCGAGAGAGCCGCGATGGGGTCATGCAGATATTGCCGCAGATCCTCTTCCGCCATGGGAGGGGTGCAGAAATAAGAGAAGGAATTCGTTAACGGAATGAGCTCGCCGCGAAAGCGGGTGGCCAGATCGGCAACCGTGAGCCGCGATTGGCCGGTTTCATTGGGCATTTACGCTACCCGATTGTAACAGACAGCAAAGCCGCGCCACGGTTTGAATCGGCTACATGGCGCCGCAGTACGGCGCCAGCCGCCTAGGCGGCCGCTTTCGGGACCTCGCGAAGAGGCCTCCTGTCCTGTTAACAATAAAAACGCTCTCATTATCCTGATTTCGCGTTAGAATACAGGTAGGAGGCGACCATGTCTACTTGGGCTCTCTTGATTTATGGTTTCTCCGTAGCTCTCGCTCTGGTAACCGTTTACCTGTTCCATGCGCGCTGGTACTGGCATGTACTGAGCGTCCTGGCGGCTTTGGTTGTGGGATTCTCGCCGCCTCTGCCGAATTGGGATGGTCCCAGCCGGGATTTGGTGTACGGCTTCGTGGTGCTGTTCCTGCTGACGTGGGGCTTGGCTGAGCCATTCGTACACCGCTTCCACCGGCGTGGGGCCGACGGCTACCCCGGCATACGCAGCTACTCGTAGCGCAGCGCGACCGTCGGATCGATGCGGGCCGCGGCGAACGCCGGACGTAGCGCCGCGAGCAAAGCCACTACTACAACCACGCCGCTGGCGGCGGCCAGGACCCAGAGGTCGGTGGCTTTCACCCCGAAGAGCATGCTCTCGATCCAGCGGCCGCTGGCGAACGCCATTACCCATCCCAAGGGAATTCCGGCGGCGGCCTGCAGGCTTGCCATCTTCAGCACCTGGCCGCGCAGATCGGCGCCGGTCGCCCCCAGCGCCACGCGCAGCCCGAATTCGCGCATCCGCCGGCTTACCGCGTAGGAAGTCACGCCAAAGAGTCCGGCGGCAGCCAATACCAGTCCGAGTAACGCCAGCCCGCCCGAAACGGCAGTCAGTATCGCATCGTCTTTGCGCGCGGAAAACATGTGCTGCCGTAAAGTTTGCATGCTCGTCAGAGTGAATCCGGAATCGACCCGCCGCGCCAGGGTGCGTATCGATGCCGCCAGCGACTCGGGATCCCTCTTGGACTCCACAAAGAACGTCAGGTAATCCACCGGTATCTGGGCGAAGGGAAAGTAGAAGTAGGATTCGATGCGCTCCTTCAGGTTATTGGTGGGGCCGTCCTCCACCACTCCTACGACCTGGCGCGTTTCTCCAGCGACCTTGATCCAGGCGCCCAAAGGCTCGCGGTTACCGATAAATCGGCGCACGAAAGCCTCGTTGACCATCACCACCGGAGTGGTGTCATGGCCGTCGGAGGAGCCGAAGCCGCGTCCCTTCACGATGCGCGCGCCAGTGGTCGCGAAATAGCTGGGGCTGACCTGATCGTAAGCAAAGGGGATCTTGGGCTGCCCCGGCATCTCGAGATCGACAGCCGCTCCACCGCCCGAACCGCTGAGCAGCGCCCGGCGCGCATAGGCCACGTGCAACACGCCTGGCAATCCGGACAGCTCGGACGCCAGCGCATCGGCTCGAGTCCCGGGCGCCGCGGCTGTCTCCCAGTAGCCTCGCACCAGCAGGAGACGCCGGTCGGGGTCCATGGCGGGCCGGATGGCGGAGATGTTCTGAAAGCTGCGCCAAAACAGGGCTGCCGAGCAGGTCACAGCAGTGACAAACGCCATCTGCACGACCACCAGCCCAATCAGCCATCGGGAGGATTTCACGCTGGAGGGCGCCTGGATGGCCGGCAGGATTCGGCGCTTCCATGCGTCGCTCAATGGGATCAGTGAGCCGATCGCGGCGACCATCAGCAAGGCTGCGGCACCGAAGGCGAACGTGCGGCTATCGAGCCGCACCCCGTAATCGAGGTAGCTCTCGCCGGCGTACACGACGGCCGGGACCAGGTCAATCAGCCAGGCAGCCAGGATCAACCCGAGCGCCGTTCCCAAGCCGCAGAGCAGCAGGGTTTCGCTCCCGTGCTGGCGCAACATATTCGCGCGCGTGGCGCCCAAGGCCAGGCGGATGCCCGTCTCGCGCCGCCGGGCCTCATTATCCACCAGGCGCAGATTCGCCAGATTGGCGGCAGCCACCAGCAGGACCAACACAAACGGGGCCATGATCGCGGCGATCAAGATGCCTTTGAGCTCCACAAATGGGAACAGCGCCGCCTGGCGCCCAGGCGCCGGCTCGCGGCCGTCTGACAGAAGTTGCCGGAGAGTGGCTTGCTCTTCCCGCTGTGCCTGCTCCAGCGTGGCGCCCGGCCGCAGCCGGCCCAGCACTTCGAAATCCGCCAGGTGCTGGTCGAGATGGTCCTTGAACCCCAGCGAGCCGAAGAACGTCTGGGGCGGAACGAAGAGGTCTACGAGTAGGCCGCGATGGGTCCCAGAGAAGCCGGGCGGCAGGACCCCGACGATCCTCAGCGAGCCATTGCCCACAGCCAGCGTGCGGCCCACGATGTGCACGTCGCCGGCGAGTGCGTTTCTCCAATAGTGGTCCGTGATGACGACTACGCCATCCTGCCCAGCCCCGCCATGGAAGACCTCGCCGGCGAGTGCCTTTACCCCCAGCAGGTCGAAATAGTTCTCGGAGACTCCGGCAGTGATGGGGAAATCGTCGCGGTCGGCGAGCCGTACCTTGGGGCCCATGCGGCATTCGGCCAGCAAGCCTTCCCACGAGCGCGCGTGACTTGCGAGGGCCTGGTATTCGATCCAAGTCAGACTGTCGATGCGCTGTTCGCGGTCGCGGGCGTAGACCCAGGTCAGGCGCGCAGGTTCGCGGACGGGCAGGTCGCGGAAGGCAAACGCATCGATCAAGCTGAAGCCGGCCGTACAGAAGCCGATTGCGAGCCCCAGGGAAATAATGGCCAGCGCCGAAACACCAGGCCTCCGGGTCAGCGCCCGGACAGCCATGCGCCAATCGCGCAAAAGGGCGTCCATAGCTTGGCTGCGAGCACGCCTGGTGCCAGTACAAGCTCCGGATTCTCCGTGGCGATTTGCGACCTCGGTGTCCGGTTATGGGAAGCCGCGTGCGCTCTCGCTACAATGGCGGTTCATGCAACGCCGGTCGGCTGTGCGCAATACGCTCGAATACTGGCTGGCGCTGGCGGTGGTCGAATCGCTGGCGCGGGCGCCGCTGCCGGTGGCGAATCAACTGGCGCGCGCCTACGCACGGCTGCTGGATCTGGCGCTGCCACGCCTCCGCCGGACTGCCATGCGCAATCTGGCGATGGCCCTGCCCGAGCTCGACCGCCGCACGCACCGCCGCATCGCCGACGGCGTGTTTCGCTCGATCGCGCGGTTGCTGGTGACCTTCGCGCGATTTCCGCGAATCCACCGTGGCAATGTCAGCCAGTGGATTCGCTATGAAGGCTACGAGCATTTCGAACAAGCTCGCAAACACGGCCGCGGCGTTCTGTTTGCCACCGCGCAC
>Ga0187855_10000657_pt1 | contig 29580 bp, 22 predicted proteins | sample June2016WEW_8_10_2_FD_132969 | JGI IMG/M metagenome (GOLD analysis project Ga0187855, IMG submission 132969) | Peatland microbial communities from SPRUCE experiment site at the Marcell Experimental Forest, Minnesota, USA - June2016WEW_8_10 | ecosystem: Environmental > Terrestrial > Soil >...
ATGCGGGGAGCCGGATTTGAACCGGCGAACGCCTTACGCGACAGGATCTCTTCGCCGGCGAACCGGCCTTTAAGTCCTGCGCCGTTTCCGGGCTTGGCTATCCCCGCGGGGCTAGCGGACGGCCGGAACGGCGGTCGCCTCTTCGGCCTTCGCCGGGCGCGCGGCGGCCTTCTTGACCGAGACGCGCCGGGGGAAGTACTTCAGGAGCACGACGTCGTTGACGGCCACGACCCAGCGGTACGGAACGCTGGTGGGGCGGGAATCCTCGACTAACATCGGGCTGGTCTCGTCCACGTAGAGGCCGTCGATCTTCGCCGCCTCCACGTCCACGATCACGTTGTCGACCTCGCCCAGTAGGCGCCCATCGGGCGTGTAGATCTGGCGGCCCATCAGTTCGGTCATCTCGACGAGCATGGACAGTTCCTGTAGTGCGCCGACGCAGCCGTCCCTTCTTATGTCTTTGGGCGGAGCCGCACCCCCTCCGCCCTCGGCCGCCCGGGGCCCCGGCCCGCTCAGGCGAGCATCGTCTCGCCCAGCCGGACCCGCGGGTCGAGGTAGGCGACGATCACGTCCGCGAGCACGTTCGCGATGACGACCATGAAGATCAGGATCAATGTCGCCCCCGTGAGGACGGCGAAATCGATCGGCGTCTGCGCCGAGAGCGCGACCATGAGCCCGACCCCGTTGAGGTTGAACAACGATTCGGCCACCGGAAGCCACCCGAAGAACGTCGCGAAGGAAACGGCGAGGACCGTGACGGTGAGGGTCATCGAGTTCTTCCCGACATGGCGGTTCACGACCACCCGCTCCCGGACCCCCTCGGCGCGGGCCGTGCGGACGTAATCGAGGTTCATCACCTCGAGCGAACTGTTGCGGACGTAGCGCAGGATCAGGCCGAGGTGGGCGAAGGCGATCACGAGCGCCGGCAGGATGAGCCGCGCCAGCGAGTCGATGCCCAGCCAGGGGGCCCCGTTCACGAACGCGTCCACGGTCGGGAACCCCGTGGGGTGGCTGATGAACCCCCCGGTCAGCCAGCTCGGCGCCTGGTCGCCGGCAAAGCAGAGCGTGTTCGGCCAGGAGCCGGTCACCTCATCCCAGGTATCCTCACCGAGGGGACACCAGGGGCTGTGCGCGAAGAACCCGCTCGCGGTGCCGATCGCGATCACGGCGAGCGTGATCAGGAGCGAGCCGAGGAGATAGGTCGGGACCGCGAACCCCGTGAACGAGAGCGCGCGCGCCGCGTGGTCGGCCGGCTGGTTCCGTCGGGCGGCGGCGATCCGCCCGACGGGGATCGCGATCGCGAGGAGGATGATCATCGCCAGCGCGACGAGCTCGAGGGTGTAGGGGAGGAACCAGGAGAGGACGAGCGTGACCGGCTCGCCGCCGGTGCCGGGGTAGGTGCCGGCCACCGAGCTGTAGTTGCTGACGTACCCCCAATGGAAGGTGAAGACGTTCACCATGTACCGAGCCCACTGGTCGGGGATCGGCAGGCCGAAGCCGGATCGGTTGAGGTACCGGTAGTAGGTGGGGTTGTAGCACTGCTGGGCGCCGTGGGGCGGCGGGCAGGGCTGCGTCGGCTTGTAGATCCAGGGGTCGTGCGGGTTCGGGCTCCCATACTCCGCCGTCAGTCGCACCGCGATCGGGAGGGAGCTCACCAGGACGAACGTGACCGAGGCGACTCCGATCACGACCGGGAGCAGCAGGAGGATGCGTCGAAGGATGTAGACCCAGAGACGCATCCGCGGGTCCCTCCCGCCCGTCGTGAGGCCGGCCCGTCTTGAACCTTCCGGTCGGACCCATCGGTCGGGGTCCCGGCCCCGAGGGCCTAGGTCTCGCCCGGGGGAGGGCCCTCGGCGGACTCGGTGGTCGCCTGGCGGACCTGCGATCGGTACATGTGGAGCAACTCGGTCGCGGTCGTCGCGTCCGTCGCCGACTTCTCCTCCCGGATCCGGCCCGTGAAGCGCGGGAACCGCAGGGCGAAGCCGAGCCCGGCGCGGACCGCCCCGACCGCCGCCCGGTGGACCGGGCTGAGCGTCAGTTCCGCTCCCCGGACCTCCAGGACCACCCCGGGCCGGAACCACTGGTCGGGGACGATCCCCGAATCGACCTCGGCCGGTCGCTCCGGAACCGCGAGCCCGCGAAGGCGGCGCGGCATCTCGGCGAGCGCGGCGTCATCAAAGCCGGAGCCGACCTTGCAGAACGACTCGAACCGGTCCCGCTTCGGGTCGTAGACCGCGAGCAGGTAGGCCCCGAAGTGGCCCGCGCGCCGCCCGCGGCCGTGGAACCCGCCGACGATCACACCGTCGACCGAGTCGGTGAGTCCGACCGTGTAGTCGCGCTTGTACTTTATCCACCAGAATCCCCGCGCCCCCGCGTGGTAGGCGCTGCCGGGAGCGACCGACTTGGCCATCAGGCCCTCTCCGCCGGCGGCGATCGCCTCCTCCAGGAAGGTGGTCGCGTCCTCGACCGACGTGACGACCCGCTGGCTCGCGAGCCGGACCCGCTCCGTGGGGTGAAGGATCGAGCCGAGCAGTGCGCGGCGCTCGGGGAAATCGCGCTCCCACACGGGGGTCCCCCCGGCGAGGAGCACGTCGAACAGGAAGAGGCAGACCGGGATCTCACTCTGCGCCTTCTCGAGGTCGTGCTTGCGGCCCCGACGCCGCGAGACCTCCTGGAACGGCTGGATCTCGTCGGTCTCCGGATCGATCGGCACGCACTCGCCCTCGACGATCGCGGGCAGCGAGGCGATCGCCTTCGGGAGGTCTCCGACCAGCTCGGGGAACTGGGCGCTCGTCTCCTCCAGGCGGCGCGAGAACAACCGCACCGTCCCGTCGCGCGCGACGTGGGCCTGCACGCGGAGGCCGTCGTACTTGACCTCGACCGCGGCGGTGCCCTTCATCCGCTCGAGCACCTCTGCGAGGCTCGGCTCGCGTTCGGCGAGCATCGGTCGCACCGGTCGGCCGACCTCCAGCCCGATGCGGTCCAGGGCCGCGAGTCCGCCGTCCACGAGGGCGTCCGCGAGGAGCCCGAGGTCGCTGCACAGGTTGAACGCCGCCTCGATGCGGGCCCGGGCGGCCTTCGAGCCGTCCGCGTACACCTCGGTGAGCGCGTCCAGGATCGTCATCTCCCGCACTCCGACCCGGAGCGTCCCGAGGACGAACCGGACGAGGAACTTCGCCTCGACCGGGGCGGCGCGTCCGAGCAGCGCGGTCAGGTTGCGCACCTTGACCTCCTGGGACCCCGCACCCTTGGCGGCCGCGATCTCACCGAGCTCCCGGTAGACCTCGGCCACGGTCAGGCGGTCCTCCGTGGGGAGGCGGGAGCGCTCCTCCAGCAGGCGGGCGACCGTCAGACCGAGGTCCCCGACCTCCTTCGTTCGGCGGGCCACCTCCGCTTCCGGAGTGTGGGTCGCGAGGCCGACGGCCTTGCGGGCGAGTGAGTCGGCCACCCCGAGCTCGACCCCCTCGTACTCGGGGCGCAGGAGTCCCTGGGAGAGGTAGAGCACGCGGCCGAGCTCGGGGGGCCGGAGCGGCCGGAGCAGGTCGACGAGGAGCGCCCGCATCTCGAGGCGCTTCTTGGTCGCCTCGAGCTTCTCGTACGCGGCGGCGAGGTCAGCGAACTGCATCCCGGGCCCCCTCCTCGACCGACGAGCGAAGCCGTCGGAGGTTCTCGGCGACCGGACCGCCGGAGAACACCGAGTTCCCGCAGACGAAGAACGTCGCCCCGGCCGCGGCCGCTCGCCCCGCGGTCTCGGCCGTGATCCCTCCGTCGATCGAGACGTCGGCGGACGACCCGATCGCGTCCAGCCGGCGGCGGGCCGCCCCGACCTTCGGGAGGACGTCGGGGATGAACTTCTGGCCGGAGAACCCGGGATGGACGCTCATCACGAGCAGCTGCTCGACCCGGTCGGCGAACGGCTCGACCGCGGAGAACGGGGTGTCCGGGCGGATCGCGATCCCGACCCCGGCGCCCAGCCGGTGCATCTCGCGGACCGTCGCTTCGGGGTCCGAGTTCGATTCGATGTGGAAGACGAGCGTGTCCCCGCCCGCCGTGCGGAACGCGCCGGCGTACCGGAGCGGGTCCTCGATCATGAGATGGACGTCGAGCGGGAGCCGGGTGCGGGCCCGGACCGCGGCGACGAGCGCGGGGCCGAAGGAGATGTTCGGGACGAAGTGGCCGTCCATCACATCGAGGTGGAGCGCATCGGCCCCCCCGGCCTCGGCGGCCCGGACCGCCTCGCCCAGCGCCCCGAAATCCGCGCTCAGGAGCGACGGGGCGAGACGGAGTCGACGCTCGACCGGGGGCACGGGGCCGTGCAGGTCGGTGGCCTATTTAGGCCACCGCGACCGGTGCGCTCAGAGGAATTCCTGCGGGTTGGGTCCCTGGGGCCCGAGGGCGGCCCGGCCCCGGGTGCGTACGACCACGCCCTCCGGCGTCCACCGGCCGAACTCGACCGGGTGCATCCAATCCCGCCGGAAGTCCCCTCGAATGGGCCGGTCGATGGGCGGGCGGTACCACAGGAACCGGTAGAGGAGCAGTTCGAGGTAGGTCGCCGGGACGAGGAGGGCAACCCCCACCAGGACCAGGCCGGACTCGAACCCCCCAGCGACCAGCCAGGTGTCGATGATGAGGAACCCCAGCCCGACGTACCACTTTGCGCCGTCGTGGAAGAACCACTCCCCCCACGACGACCCCGGGTCCTGGAGCGCCCGGCGCTTCTCCTCCTCTACCTGTTCGAGCCGCTCCCGGAAATCGAGCTCCTCCTCGGGGGTCGGCTCCACTTCCTTGCCAGGAGCAGAGAAGCTGGCCATGATGCCTCGGGGTCCTATGTCGCGGTACCGGATAGGGGAGTGTCGGCCAGCGGCGCGGGCATGCTCGCGGTCGACTCCGACGGGGCCGCGGCCTCGATCCCCTGGGGGTATAGGTGGCAGGCGACCCAGTGCCGGGGACGCACCTCGAGCATGGGGGGGTCGACCTGGGAACAGATCGGCATCACCGCGGGGCAGCGGGTGTGGAACCGGCATCCCGACGGCGGCGCGGCCGGGCTCGGGACATCTCCCTGGAGAACGACCCGCTCGCGCTTCAACTCCGGGTCGGGGATCGGGATGGCGGAGAGGAGGGCTTGGGTGTACGGGTGGAGCGGCTGGGTGAACAGCGGGTCGGTGTCCGCCATCTCGACGACGACGCCGAGGTACATCACCACCACGCGGTGGGCCATCGCGCGGACGACCGACAGGTGGTGGGAGATGAACAGGTACGCCAGCCGCTGGTCGACCTGCAGCTTCTTCAGGATGTTCAGGACCTGGGCCTGGACCGACACGTCCAGCGCGCTGGTCGGCTCGTCCAGGACGATGAACTCCGGGCGGAGCGCGAGGGCCCGGGCGATACCGATCCGCTGGCGCTGGCCGCCGGAGAACTCGTGCGGGAACCGCCACTCGTGCTCGGGGTTCAGACCGACATCCCTGAGCAGTTGGGTGACCCGCGCGGCCCGTTGGGCCCGCGTGCCAGCGTGGTGGACCTCGAGGGGTTCGGACAGGATGTCCTTCACCAGCATCCGGGGGCTCAGCGAGCTGAACGGGTCCTGGAATACGATCTGCAGTTTGCCGCGGAGCTTCCGCATCGCCCGGGGCGACTTGCGATAGAGGGAGTACTTGGCCGCGAGCTGGTCGAGCTCGGTGACGACCTGCGGACGGACGGGCGGGCTCGACCCCCCGTTGTTGGCACCGGTGGTCGCCGGAAGTTGGCGGTAGAGTTCGTCCAGGCGGTCCTCAACATCCTCGGGGGGGCGGTAGTAGGCGTGGCCCGAGGTCGGTTCGATGAGCCGGAGGAGCATGCGGCCGACGGTCGTCTTCCCGCAACCGGATTCGCCGACGAGCCCGACGGTCTCCCCTTCCCGGATATCAAAGCTGACGCCGTCGACGGCGCGCACGTCGCCCACTCGGGTGCCGAAGAATCCTCCGCGGATCGGAAAGTACTTGCGGAGGTTCCGGACCGAGAGAACTACCGGCGCATCCATTCCGTTCGTGCTCACGTCATCCCTCCCGTGCTCACGCGTTCTCGACCGGACCCTGATAGAGGTAGCATGCCACCGTGTGGCCCGGCCCCTCGATCGTCATCGGCGGCGGCGCGGTCTTGCAGACTTCCATCGCGTACGGGCATCGGGGGTGGAACCGGCATCCGGTCGGGGGCGAGATCAGGTTGGGCACCGAGCCGGGGATGGAGGTCAGCTCCTTGCTCGGCTGGTCGAGCCGGGGGATCGAGGCGAGCAGTCCCTGGGCGTACGGGTGCAAAGGCCGCCGGAAGACCTCCCGCACCGGCCCCTTCTCGACGATCACGCCCGCATACATCACGCACACGTCGTCCGCGACCTCGGCGATGACGGCCAGGTCGTGGGTGATCAGCAGGATCGCGGTCCCCACGCGGGTCTTGAGGTCCCGCATCAGCTCGAGGATCTGGGCCTGGATCGTGACGTCGAGCGCGGTCGTCGGCTCGTCCGCGATGAGCAGGTCGGGCTCGGAAGAAAGCGACATCGCGATCATCACCCGCTGGAGCATCCCGCCCGAGAGCTCGTGAGGATACCCCCTCGCGATCTGAACCGGGTTCGCGATCGAAACGCCCTCGAGTAAGTGGACGACCCGCCAGAACAGCTCGCGCTTCAGTGCCCGGTCCAACCGGGACCTCACGAGGGGGATCCGGTAGTAGAAGTGGCTGAGGCGGAGCTGGCCGGCCCGGCGACCGAGCCCCAACCGGGCGGTGGTATGAGGGGCCCGCTCGGTCATTTCGGAGAAGTAGACCTCGTTGAGCTTCTCCTGGATCTCGAGCAGCCGGCGCTGGTAGCGGAGGTAGCGGCGAGCACCGGCCCCGAGGCGCAACCGGTCGAGCGAGCGTCCGAGCTCGCGCCGCAGCTCGTCCGGGCGGCTGGTCGTGGCTCGGACGATGTAGAACGCCTGGGTGCCCACCGAAGGGGCGTGTGCCGCTTCACCGAACCGGATCGCCGCGGCCCGGATCTCTTCCCGAACGCCGGTGCGCGCCGCGTCGATCAGCTGGGCCCCCGCTCGCCCGACCGCGGGGGAATCCGGCGTGGCCTTCATCATTTCGTCGATGATCGCCATGCCCCGGTGGAGCAGGAGGACCTCGCTGAGCTGGTCCCCGATCGAGAAGACCGGGTTCATCGCCTGGGTCGGTTCCTGGAAGATGGTGGAGATGGCCCGGCCTCGGACGGCCGACATCCGCTCGTTCGCGGCCTTGATGCGGCGGAACTTCCTCTTGACCTTGACCCGTCCGGTGTCGCCGATCGGGGTGAACTTGGCCTCCTCCTTCAGTCCCCAGAGGAGGTCCGCCCCCTCGAAGAGGACCTCGCCGCTCATGATCCGTCCGGGTGGGTCGGCGATGAGCCGTGTGACCGAGAACGCCGTGACGCTCTTGCCGCACCCGGTCTCTCCGACCAGGCCCGTGGTCTTCCCCCGGTGGACCTTGAACGTGACCCCGTCCAGCGCCTTCACGACGCCATCGTACGTGTAGAAGTAGGTGCGGAGGTCCTTGACCTTGAGGATCATCGTCTCGGGCGAGAAGATCTCGGCCGAGCCGGCGCTGGCGGTCCATTCCGGGGTATCGGCGGGAGGCCGGGAGTCCGCGAGGGGTGGGGAAGTGGAAGTGGGGGGAGTCGCGACCGCCGTGGAGATCACCTCACCGCCGGAGGCGCGGGTCAAGGGCATCCCGCAGCCCATCGGACAAGAAGTTCACGCTGATCGCGTAGAAGAAGAGCACCAGCCCCGGGAACAGGATCTGCCACCAGGGGATGATGCACCCCGTGGCCTGCGTGCAGGTGTCCAGGAACAGTTGGAGCTGGAGCACCGAGTTCGCCGAGATGGCTCCCCATTCCGGGAAGTACGGGCTGTTGAAGAGGTTGAACCCGAGGTAGACGAGGACCCCGATGAGGAGCGGGATCGTCCCGACGTCCAGGGACATCTGGATGAAGACCGGGTAGATCGAGTTGGGGATGATGTGCCGGCGGATGATGCGACCCTTTCCGGCCCCGGCAGCACGAGCCGCCTCGACGTACTTTTGCTCCCGGACGACCAAGACCTGGCCCCGGACGACCCGGGCGTAGAAGGGCCACCAGGTGACCAAGAACCCGACGATGAGGAGGAAGATGTGCGTGTCGGGCGTGCTGAGACCCAGGATCGACGCGTTGTTCTGCGTGATGACGGCGATGACGACGATCACGAACAGGATCTGGGGAATCGAGAGGAAGATGTCTACGATCCGCATCAGCGCCTCGTCGACCACTCCTCCGTAAAACCCGGAGATTGCCCCGACGACCAGGCCGATTAGGGCCCCTCCACCGACGATGGTAGTGGAGATGAGAAGCGACCAATCCGAGCCACGCAACAGGCCCTGATAGACGCTGAAAAACCCGTTCGAGATGCTCGGCGTGAGGGTCAGCGAACCGAGCGGGAGAGGACCTGCCGAGAACTTTGCGAGGTTGAACGTCGGTGCGATGTCGGAGGGGTTGGACGGTGGGGTCTGATAGCATCCCGGACCGGGGACGGCCGAGCCTTGGGGGTAGGTGCAAATCGTGTTGGCGGCCGAAATGCAGTAGTTGGGCGAGGTGTAGTTCATCGACACCTGCCACGGCGTCTGGGCCGGCAGCCCCGCCTGGAAGAAGGTCACCGCGTAACTGGGCTGGTTGGTCGCCGGGGTCAGTCCCGAGGAGGGGGGGCCGGCGGAGGGCTCGGAGGGCTTGACCGACGTGAAGTCGATGTACACCTCCACCGGTTTACCGGCGACCGTAATGGAACCGTGCGTAGGTGTCGCCGTAAACCCCGACACGGGGAGAAGTTGCCAAGAGTAGACCCCGTTGTGAAGTCCCGGGGCTGGGACGGAGTTGTTCGCGGATTGGCTTTCCAGGACCGTAGGGTTCTGGGAGTTGGTCGCGCAAAATGGCTCCATCGTGTAGTAGTTCAGAGGCTGGGTGACTGCGTAGATCGCTACGAAAATGAAGAAGATCAGAACTCCAAGACCAAAGAGCGCCAGCGTGTTCCGTCGCAGGAAGTACCAGGTCCTCTTGTACGAGTCGAGCTGAGGATGCGGGCGCCGGATGGCTTTGCGGGGCGTCGCCGCTGGCTTCGTGGCCGGTTCGGGGCTACTCATCTCCGATCACCCAAGTCGCACCCTCGGGTCGAGGTAGGCGTAAAGCACGTCCACGATGATGTTCGCGATGACCACGATGAACGTAAAGAGGAGGGTCGCCCCGAACACCAGTCCGTAGTCGATCCCCCCGTGGGTAGACTGGACTGAAAGGGCGAGGATCAGCCCCACGCCGTGTAACTGGAAAACGTCCTCGATCACGGGGAACCCTCCGATGAACCCGGCGAAAGTCAGCCCCAACACCGTGATTGTAACGTTGAGCGAGTTGCGGCCAGCGTGCCGCTTCACTACGGTGTGCTCGGGGACCCCTTCGGCCCGCGCGGTTCGGACGAAGTCGAGGTTCATCACTTCGAGCATGCTGTTTCGAACAAAGCGGAGCAGGGTCGCGATCGACCCAAAGGCGATCACCAAGGCAGGGATGATGATCCGGAGCAAGGTGTCGAGCGCCAGCCACGGTGCCCCGTGGATCAAGGCATCGATGGTAGGGAAGCCTGTCGGAGAACTCACGTAGCCGCCGATCAGCCAGGACGGATACCCCGAATTGCCCTGCAAACCGTAGCACCCTTGCGCGGGCCAAGAACCCGTGAACTCCTGCCACGTGGTCTCACCAAAGCTGCACCAGGGCGGGTGGGAGAAGAAGCCCGTTCCTGAGCCAAACGCAATGACAGCCCCCATCAATGCCAGCGAACTCAACAGGAACGCCGGCATCGCGTAACCGGAGAACGAGAGGACTCGCGCCGACTGGTCCACTGGACGGTTACGATTCACCGCCGCGAGGTTGCCGAGGGGGATGGCAATAAGGAGAATGATCGCGAGGGAGAGCGCAGCGAGCTCCAAAGTGTACGGGAGGAACCAGCCGAGAACTTCCGTGACAGGCTGCCCCTGAGCAGCTTGGAAGTAGTATCCCGCGGTGCTGCCATTCCCCACCTTCCCCCAATTCAAAGTGAAGCTGTTGTAAATGTACAGACCCCACTGGTAGGGAATCGGTTGGTTGAGACCGGATTTGTCGAGATAAGTAAAGTAGGCCGGGTTCGGGCATTGCGTGTTCTCTTTCGGAGGAGGGCACGGTTTAGTGGGGTGGTAGATCCACGGCTCTCGTTGGGGAGGCGTACCGAAATCGGAGGCCAATCGGGTGGACGTCGGCAGCGCACTCACCAGCACGAATGTGATGGTCATCACACCAATGACCACCGGTACGAGCAGAATCAAACGCCGCAGGATGTAAATCCACATCCGCATACTTTTGTGCCCCCCCGGGAAGGCGAACTACCCCAGCGCAGGGACTATTTTATCCCTATCATGTGCCATAGCATGGTTCGGACGATTTTCTCTCGAAGGCTTGAACCTGCAGACCCGTACTGCTTGCACTAGATGGGTCCCAACGAACGGTCGGAAACGTGAGCCGAAGTGGGCTCGAACCGCCCCCGCGAGGGCAAGGCAGGCTCGGGCGTCGGTCGTCGGACGGGTGGCGCGGGCGCGTGGTATTCCCACCCATTCGTCTCATGTGTTATGTTCCGGAAGTGACCGGTCGAGTAACTCCAGCTTGCCCCCGGTGAAGTGGTCACTCCAGTGGATCGGCGGAGGCGAACCCAGTGGAATGACACCGGAACCCGACGTGTGTTCGAACGGGCCCCCGTTGGTGCATCCGTCAGGTGTGGGGGGCCGGCGAGGCGCAGCGCAACCTCGAACCGCATGAAATCATTGGCACGGAATCCCTCGGTAATCTTTCGATCATTCTCCTCGAAAGTGTTCGGAACCCGGACTCGCAGTGAATGGCTTACACCCACGAGCTTGGGCACAATCACGACGGTGGGTTGGGAGCGAACCGCTTTCCTTTCCGGCCTAACCTGATCCTCGGCAGAGGGAAAACTGTGGACCCCGGAGTTATTCGGCGATTTCGATTCTTGCAAGGTTTATATCGAGAGCCTCGTTGGGTCCTCCCGGTTGGGCCTCCGGGTCCTCAACGCGGAGTTAGAAGAATGCAGAATAGAGCAAGATGGACGGCCACCCTAGTCGGGATCGCCATTGTGGCGCTGTTCGTCGTGAGCTTCCTGCCGGCCACGAGTTTCGTGGGCGGCAGCGCAGCTTCGACACCGGCATACACAGCGGCACCCGCCTATGGCGGCACGCCAGCAAAGGTAGCGACGCAGTCAGTCACGCCCTCGACAGGCAAGTACGGCCCTCACCCTGGCACCCTCGAGATTTGGGAAGCCACGGGCGGTGGACCGTCAGAGGCTGACCCCAGTGTTTGTTACTACACCGTGTGTGACGAGCCGATTTCGAATGTTTATCAGACGTTGATTGCGTACAACGGTACCCAGGACGGACCGACTGCGGCCAGCTACGTGCCGCAGCTCGCGACGTGCGTCCCGGGCTCGCTCGAGTGCGCGGCCCAGTTTGGCGGGAACGACCTGGTGTACGACAACAACACCACGGGCGCCCCCCAGTACTACACGTTCGAGATTGACTCTGGCGCGCGGTTCTACGACGCGGCCCACAGCGCGGCGTGGGCGGTCTACCCGTCGGATGTCCTCTTCACCTTCGCGCGAACGATGGGCTTCGCCGACCTTCCGTACGAAGAGGCGACCAACGGCTGGATCAACACGCAGGAACTTGTCGGAGCGGGTAACCGGTCCTGGGATGGCGGCATTCACGCCCCCCTGAACAACACCCCCCAGAGCATCCTGAACGCGTTCCTGGTCAACAACTCGTACTACTGCCCCACCTCGCCGGTCGTCACGACCAACGGGTGCATCACGTTCAACGTGGGTGCGTCCGGTCAGTCGTGGCCGTACTTCCTGGAGCTCGTGGCCGACAACCTCGGCGGCAGCATCCAGTCGTGCGGCTGGGACACCGCGAACGGTGGCGCTGTACCGGGCTTTGCCGGCACCAATGCCAGCAATGGCGATGGACCGTGCCTGCTCCCGGGCAGCTCGACCTCGACCCAGCAGCCGGGCTTCCTGAACTACGTGTCTTCCACGCCTGCGACGGGCTGGGACACGTTCGAGGAGCTCGCCCTGAACCTCCCGGCCGTACAGCCGGGGATCCAGTGGAGCGAAGTCGGATCGGGCCCGTACTATGTTGAGAACCCGATCAACCCCGATGTCGGATACACACTGCATGCGAACCCGGCCTACGCGGCACCCGTCGGGTGCGCGGGGACCCCGGGATGCATGCCACTGCCGGGCACCTACGCGGCCAACGCAGACATCGTCTGGGAGGCCTCGGGTGATACGGCGGGTCTGAACGAGATGAACGCGGGTCAAGCCGATAGCGCTGGCTTCTTCTCGACAGACACATCGGTCGTTCTTGGGTACACCAACTACAAGCTGATCTCGGGGATTCCCTCCCTGTCGATCTTCTTCGAGCCGCTCGACCTGAACTTCAACGTGACGAACTACGGCACGCAGGCGGCGCCCTCGTCGATCAACGTCCCGAACACCTTCTTCCAGAACGTTGCGTTGCGCAACTTCCTGGTGAATGCGTTCCCGTACACGAGCGTTGACCAAACGTACAACTGCCCGACCCCGCCGGGTATCTGTTTCGGTGAGGACTACGGTGGGGCCATCCCCCACAACATGGGTGATTACTACCCCACCAACATCACCTGGCCGAGCGGGAACCCCGCCCCCAATGCCTCCCAGCCCGGTAACGTCGCGTGGTGGTGGGCGCAGGCCAACGATGCGTCGAGCCCGTACTACGACCCCCAGCTCGCGGGATGCACGCCCAGCACGCCCTGCTACTGGGACGATTTCGGGATCATCGGTGACCCCGTGCTCGACGGCGAGTACTCGCTGTGGAACACGGAGATCTCGACCCTGACCAACGGGACGCTCACTCCGGCCGTGCAAGATATCACCGGCCAGACGCTGATCACCGACCTAGGGAGCCCGGCGGGCACGAGCCCGTTGACGATTTACTCCCTTGGATGGGCGCCCGACTACCCCGACCCGACGGACTACGTGGCTCCGCTGTACTACCCCGACAACTCGTACTCGGCGCCCGACGCGCTCTCGGAGACGCTGCAGGCAGCCCCGAACAACGACTCGACCTGCCCCAACGACTACGGCGCCTGGTCGAACCTCACCTACTACGCGAACATCGGCGAACTGCCGACGGGATGCCAGGGTGGGGCCTACGACACGATGGTCGCGTGGATGAACCTGGCAGCGCACGAGCCGAACGTGGCGTACCGGACGCTCGAGTACAACTTGATCGAGCACATCGCGGCGCTCTTGGGCCTGTACGTCTACAACCCGCAGAGCCTCGTGGCGGTGGACTACGGTAACTGGATCCAGGGTTCGACGATCAACCTGAGTCCGATCTACGGCGGCGGTGGCGTTCAGCTCTGGTACGACTGGGGGTACGCGGCGAATTACTTCACCGCGACCTTCAACGAGGCCGGACTGGGCAACAACCCGGCGTGGACCGCGACCCTCGGAGGGACCACACTCAGCTCGCAGAACACGACCTCCGTCGCGTTCAGCAACCTGATCAACGGGACCTATCCGTGGTCGATCCCCTCGGTGCCCGGCTACCTCGCGTCCCCCTCGAGCGGAAACGCGGTGATCAGCGGCGGGAACTTCACCCAGCTGGTGAACTTCGCCCAGATCACCGGGAAGACGTACGAGGTCGGGTTCACGGAGTCTGGTCTGCGCGCTGGAACGACGTGGAGCGTCATCGTTAGCGGAACCGGCGGAGGGGTGTCGCTCAGCGGCAACACCACGACGCTCTGGACCAACCTGACGAACGGGACATGGAACTACGTTCCTAGGCCAGTGACGGGGTACGCTACGCCAGCGACCGGTAACTTCACGATTGCCGGAGCGCCACAGACCGTGACCATTGCGTACGCGGGGGTCGTCTACCACTCGTACGCGGTGACGTTCACGGAAACGGGCCTGGCATCTGGAGCGAGCTGGACTATCACGGTGAACGGGTGGAAGAACTCGAGTTCGTCCCCAACCATCACTGTGTATCTGGGCAACGGTACCTACTCTTGGGGTATCTTTTCCCTGCCCTCCGGCTACTCCGCGAGCCCAACCGCCGGGACCATCGCCGTGACAGGTGCCTCGGTCAACGTGGCGGTCACAGCGACTGCCAACCAGCAACAGACGGTCAACACCTCGCCCGCCTGGACGTATCTCAGCACGCTCGCCTGGGTCCTCATTGGGGTCCTGGCGCTGCTGGTGATCATCTTCCTGGCGCTGGCGATGATGGCTGGACGGCGCCCGCCCAGCAGCCCGCCGGAGAGCTGGTCGTCCTCGTCTTCGTCGACGACGGAGTCGAAGGACAACAAGGGAGGCAGTGCGTAGGCCTCCAGCGGGGTCCGACCCTCGCTAAGGTAACCCTTTCCTCTCCCCCGAGTTCCCCGAAAGGGGAACTCGGGTGGTTGTTCTTTTCCTCTGACTCCGGGCGGACGTGGGCCGCTTCTTCCAACAAGACGAGGTAGTAGGCCCAAACTCCCGAGGGGTCCGGGAGGCCCGTCGCGATCCCGCTACAACAGCGCGAGAGCGCCCGTAACCGCATCGAGTTGCGCGGCAGGGCAAGGTCCCAGTCCGATGCAGGTCCGGGTCCCGGGCGCCACTTCCGTGAGTCCGGCGTCCTCGACCCAGGCGGTCGGGATCCTCCGGGCGCGGGCCTGCGAGGCGATCTGCTCGAGGTCGGTGAGCGTCGGAGCGGTGAGAACGATCTTCTTCTGCCCGGCCGCGAGCCAGTTCGCGAGGGCTTCGGGGGCCCGCTTCTGGGCGGCCAACGTCAGCATCACGGCCGCGTGCGCAACCTGGGCCGCGGTCTTGCCCGCGGTCAGACGCAGTTCGCCGCGGACCACCAGGACCATCTTGTAGTCCGCTCCGGCGGCGGCCGCGCCGCGATTACTGGGCATACTCTCGCTCCCGCTCCTGGCGAAGTCTTGAGCTTTCCTCGCGGAGAGAGGAGAGCTGCCGTTGGAGGTCCGCGGCGCTCGGTTCCGAGCTTCCGGCGACCCGAATCGCGTGCTCGATCCGTCGCTCCTCCCGAGCGAGCCGGTCCAGTTCCCGGGTCAGCTCCCAGGCCCCTTCTCCCCCGGGATCAACCGGGGGGCGGTACGCCGGCGGCGGAACCCGACCATACGCTCCCACCCGCCACCCGGCGATGAACGCGGCGACCGTCACGACCAGAAGGACCACCTCGAGCTCCGGGTTGGTCCAGGGGGCCTGGAAGCCTCCCGGGACGAACGCCAGCAGAACATACCCGATGACGACCGTCCATACGATACTGAGGACGAACGAGAGGGTAACGACCTCCACTCCCCGCCGCCAGGGGTCCGCCCCGCGGATCCTCCATTCCGGAAAGACAGCACGGGTCGTGGTGTACCCCGGGAGGAAGAACAGCAGCAGCAGGCCGGCGGTCGATTCGAAGAGCGCCGTCGTCGTCATGCCACCGGTCGGCCGCTCAATCGGCGGGCGCCTCGGCGTTGCCGAACTGCTTTTCGAGCTGGCGGCGGAGCCGCCGGTTCGAGACGAGGCCGTGGGCCGCCTTGCGGGTCGATTCGTAGTGCTTCAGCAGGCCCCGGACTTCCTGGGGGCGCTGGCCACTGCCCCGCGCGATGCGGTGGATCCGGTCGGACTTGATGACTTGGGGATTGTCGAGCTCCTCCGCCGTCATGGAGTCCATGATCGACCGGAACCGTCGGAGCCGCAGCTGGGTGTCGTCGAGGGTCTTCTGGTCGACCTTCGCCCCGCCCATCCCCGGGAACATCGACATGAGCTTCGACATGGGGCCCATCTCGCCGAGGGAGGCGAGCTGGGAGCGCATGTCGCGGAGCGTGAACCGCCCCGACATCAGGTTCTGCGCCGCCTTCTCGGCGGCCTCCTTGTCCGAGAGCTCCTCGAACCGTTCGAGGAGGGTCTGGATGTCGCCCATCCCGAGCAGCCGGGAGACGAACCGGGTCGGGTCGAACCGCTCGAACTCGTCCAGGTGCTCGCCGGTCCCGATGAAGAGGATCGGCGCCCCGCTCGCCGCGACCGCCGAGAGTGCCCCTCCGCCCTTCGCCGAGCCGTCCAGCTTCGTGAGGATGACCCCGGTCAACCCGACCGCCTCGTGGAACGCCTGGGCGCTCCGGCCGGCGGTCTGGCCCATCGCGGCGTCGAGGACGAGGAGCGTCTCGTCGGGCTGCAGCACCGCCCGCACCCGCTTCAGCTCCTCGATGAGCTCGGGGTCGATCCCGCTGCGCCCGGCGGTGTCGACGATGACCGCGAGGTGGGGAGGGAACTTGGCGAGCGCCTCCCGGACGATGACCTCCGCTCGCCTCTCGCCGCGGTTCGCGTAGAACTCGCAGCCGACCTTGACCGAGAGTTGCTCGAGCTGGTCGACCGCCGCCGGGCGGTGGACGTCGGCCGCGACCAGACCGACGCGGATCCCCTTCTTCTGAAAATAGCGGGCGAGCTTGCCGGCGGACGTCGTCTTGCCCTGGCCGAACAATCCCGCCAGAAGGATCCGCCGGGGCTTGACCTCAAATGGCCGATCTTTCCCGAGGATCCCCCGGATCTCCTCGTAGATGATCCGCACCAGGAAGTCCCGCAGGCTCGCGCCGGCCGGGGGTTTCTCCTGGGTGGCCCGTTGGCGTACGCGCTTGGTGAGGTCGAGGCTCAGCTGGACGTTGACATCCGCCTGGAGCAGCGCCCGCTGGATGTCGCGGACGACCTCGGCCAGCAAAGCCTCGTCCACGACCGAGCCCCGGGCGATCTTCTGAAGCACCCCGCGGAGCGATTTTCCGAGGGAATCGAGCACCATGGTTGCACCGTCGGCCGGGGGCCTACCCTTCCCAAAGAAAGCCGCCGGTATATGTCAAGGACCGTCACGGCGAACGGCCGGCGCGCAAGCCTCTTATCGGACGAACGGGCTCTTAGGATGGGTTTCCATGACTGCCGACGCGCCGCCGGCACCGAAGCCCCCCCCGCCGAAGTTGAACCCGGTCCGGGTGACCATCGTCGAGGAGCCGGTCGCGGAACGCACGACCGACTTCCGGGAGGTGCTCCATGCCTACAGCAAGGAGGACGCGATCCTGGAGGCCAAGCGGTGCATCCAGTGCCGCCGGCCCTGGTGCGTGGAAGCGTGCCCGATCACGCAGGACGCCCGGGAATACATCCGCCTCGTCGCGAACGCGGACTTTGACGGCGCCGCGAAGGTCACCCTCAACGAGAACCCGCTCGCCACCAGCCTATGCAAGGTCTGCTACCATTACTGCGAAGACGCCTGCGTCGTGAAGAAGAAGGGCGTCCCGATCGCGATCCGGCACTTGAAGCGGGCTTCCCTCGAGTACGGCCACAGCGACCTCGCCTACGTTCCCTCGAAGCCCAAGAACCAGCGTGTCGCTGTCGTCGGAGCCGGACCGGCGGGGATGATGGCCGCCTGGGAGCTCGGGGTGCGGGGCTACAGCGTCACCGTCTTCGAGGAGGAGAGCCGGTACGGCGGCCTCATGCAGACCATCCCGGCGTACCGGATGACCGACGCGGATGTGGAAGCGGACCGGGCGCGGTACCGGGACCTGGACGTCACGTTCGTGAAGGGAACGAAAGTCGGCCACGACTTCCCGGTCGACCAGCTGATGACGCGGGACGGCTACCAGGCGGTGTTCCTCTCGATCGGCACGTCGACCCACCGGACCCTCGGGGTCCCCGGCGAGGACCTCCCGGGTGTAGTGCCGGCGTTGCAGTTCCTGAGGAAGCTCAACCGGGGGATCGACGTCCCGATGGGCCATGAGATCGTGGTGGTCGGTGGCGGAGATGTCGCGATGGACTCGGTGCGCTCGGCACTGCGAACGTCCCACGGGGGGCACGTGACGCTCGCTTATCGTCGCGGGCGCGAGGAGATGCCGGCGGACCCGGAGGAGGTTCACGGGGCCGAGCAGGAGGGGATCCGATTCCTGTTCCAGCGGGCTCCGCTCCGGATCGTAGGGACCGACCACGTGGAGGGAATCGTCGTGCAGTCGATGGAGCTCGGGCCGCCGGACGCCGGCGGGCGCCGGAGTCCGGTGCCGATTCCCGGGTCGGAAGAGACCCTCGCCTGCGACACGGTGATCGTCGCGGTCGGACAGAAGGCGGACCTGGAAGGGTTCGGACCTGAGCTCGACCTTCGGCTCTCCTCCCAAGGGTGGCCGGAGGGTAAGGGCAAGGGGTTTGAGACGGCGGTTCCGGGAATATTCGCGGCGGGCGGCCGGTCCGTGGTCTACGCCATGGGTACGGCCACCGAGGCGGCGGACGCCATCGATGCCTACCTGTCGGCGAAGCGCGGAGAGTCGACCGGCCCTCGGCCCGACCCGTTCGGCGGCCCGGGAACCTTCTCGAAGCCGGCCGGATACACTACACCGATCCGTGTGTGAGTCCGGAGATAGAGGAACCTTTTTCCCCAGCGCGACGGCTGGTCTAACCGCATGACCCGCATCCGCGGGCGAGACCCGGTCCGTGCCCGGGTCGGGGCCCTCTCCCTCTCCATCGCAATGCTGGCCCTGTTCCTCGTCCCCGCCGCGACCGGCGCCCCACCCCCATCGACCGGTTCCGCTCCTTCCACGCTCGGTCCGGCGTTCAGCGCCCGCGCCGGGTACTCCCCTACGCTCCTCCGGGGCGTTTCGGACCTCTCTCCAGCGAACGGGACGACCCGCGTGGTGGTCACGTTCGACCCCACGAACCCTACGCTGTTCGACGCCCCGTCGCCCGGCTCGCCCGCCCTCACGCCCACGGAAATCGGGAACGAGTTTGGGCTTTCACCGGCGGCCTACTCGGCGGCCGAGGAGTACTTTGAGGGTCAGGGGTTGACGATCGAGCACTCGGGCGTCGACCGCCTTTCGCTCACCCTCGAGGGGCCCGCGGCCTCGATCGACCGTGCCTTTGCCACATCCCTCGCGGTCGGGTCGCACGACGGTCGGTCCGTCCAGCTCCCCTTGGTGGCGCCCTCGCTTCCCCAACCGCTCGAATCCGAAGTGTCGGGAGTCACAGGGCTTTCGAGCGGGTTCGACCCGTTCACCCTTCCACTCCGCACCTCGGTCCTCACCTCCGGCGCCGGCCCGGCCCAGGGTCAGGGGGACCTCATCACACCCGCGATCGCCCGACAGATCTACGCGGCCTCCAACCTCTACAACTTTTCCGGTTCCGCGCACTACTCCGCGGGGGAAGGTATCGTCCTGCTGCTCTGGGGGGACGGGTACAACCCCAACGACCTGTCGACCTTCTTCTCAAGCTACTACCCCAGCGGGCTCTTCCCGGCGCCGACGATCCATCCGTGGCCGATCGACGGGGCGCCGTCACCCGCCGCGACCGCCGTCAACGACCCGAGCGGGGCCCCCGAAGAGCTGACGCTTGACCTCGAGTGGTCCGGATCGCTCGCCCCCGGCGCGACCCTTAATGCGGTCTACGCCCCGGACGGCTCGAGCAGTGACAACTACTCCCCCTCGGACACGTCCATGGCGGATGCGCTCCACTTCGCCGTCACCGGCCTCACGGGGGTCGATGCGATCTCGATGTCGTTCGGGACCTCGGAAAGCACCGCCTCCGGGCTCGAGGCCGCGTGGTCCACCGACCTGGCCGAGGCCGCGCAGGAAAAGATCACGTTACTCGCCGCGACGGGGGACACCGGTGGGGACACGAGCGCTAGCCCGACGTGCTCCGGAGTTCCCCAGCCGACGTATCCTGCCACGAACCCCGGCGTGATCGCGGTCGGTGGCACGGACCCTACACTTTCTCGGAACGTGGTTGGCCAGGTTACGGGCATCGCCTCCGAATCGGCCTGGTCCGGGAGTGGGGGTGGGTTTTCCACCCAGTATGCCGCCCCCGCCTGGCAGGAGGTCGGGAGCGCCCGGGCGCCGATCGAGGCCAGCGGTTTCCGCGGGACCCCGGACCTCTCCGCCTCCGCGGCGGACAACTTCGTGTACTATGACGGAGTGGAGCAGTCGGGCGCGGGTACCAGCTTTGCCACTCCACTCTGGGCGGGGCTTTTGACCGAGATGGACGCGCTCCACGGCAGCCCTCTCGGTTTCCTCACCCCCCGCCTCTACTACATCGGGGCGTCCGAGCCGAACGGAACGGTCGCGGACGGGCTGGCCGACATCACCTCGGGCGCGAACTGTCTCGGGCCAGCCGCCACGGGTTGGGACACCGCGACCGGATGGGGATCCCCTCGGGCGCTCGACCTGTACGCGGACCTCACCTCCACGTTCGTCAACCTCACGATCGAGGCGAACCCCACGCCGGTAGGGCCCGGAGGCACGCTGACCGTGTCGGCCCGCCTCTCGAACGCCACGACCGGGGCGCCGATCTCGGGAGTGCCCGTTATGGTCACCCTCACGGCCGACACGTCGTTCGGCCCGTGCGACGGTACCTTCGGCATCGGCTCACAATCCACGAACCAATCCGGTGGGGTTGCGGTCGCCCTCCCCGTCCCCGCATGCTACCTCGGTTCCCGCGCCGTCGCTTCGGTGTCCGTGATGGCGGACGGTCTCTTCGGGTCGAACCAGACCGTGGTGGGCGTGAACCTGCTCGCCTACCTCGGCTTCCTGGGACCGGTCAGCACGTATCCGGCCAACGTGGGAATCTATGTCGTCATCATGGGGCTGGCGATCACCACGGGGTATCTCCTTGGACGGGCCCCCCCGCGAGGGAGGGTCCGAATCTCCCGCTCGGATCCGTCCGGCACCGTCGAGTCGGCCGGAGGTATGTCTCCGCCCACGGCATCCCCGATTCCTCCGGGAGCAACCTCCTCCTCGAGCGATTGGGTGGTCGGTCCTCCTCCGGCCCCGACGACCCCGACCGATCCCGGGGCTCCGCCGCCTACCTCCTGAGCGTGCCCAGTCCCTCGCCCTCCTCAGCGAAACAACTTAATCCGCACCCAGCGTGGTCGCCCCGTGCCCGACGCCTCCGAGGAGAACCCGGACGGCGCGACGCCGATCTCGCTCTCACCGCCAGAGCGCGCCGTGCTCACGACCCTGCGCGCCGCCACGGAGCTTCCGCTCGACGAAGAACAAGTGGCGAACGAGTCAGGTCTCGCGGACGATCAGGTCCGGGGCAGCCTTCAGCGATTGCGCTCGAAGCACCTCGCGGTCCTGGACGAGGAGCATCTCACCGTTCGAACGCTCTCCCCCCGTGGGGAGACGGCCATGGCCGAAGGACTGCCCGAACGTCGATTCCTCAACGCCCTCCGAACGAGGGGCGGTCGGCTCACGGTCGAGGAGGCGACGGCCGAGGGCCTCTCCGACGAGGAACGTTCGGCGGCGATCGGGATCCTCCGCCGCCGGCAGCTGCTCGCCGACGGGTTTCCCTTCCGTCTGAAGGAGGAGCCGACGGCCGGCGACCGCCTCCTTCCGGAGGAGGTCGTCCTGAAGCAGGTCGCGAACGGGGAGGAGGACGTCGACGAGGCGATCCTCGCCGCGCTGGAGCGTCGGGGGCTGGTGAAGACCGAACGCCGCTCGGTCAAGCGTTGGGCGCCGTCCGACGAGGGTCGCCGGCTCGTCCTCGAGCCCTCCGACCAGCCCCTGTGGGGGGCGATCACCCCGGCCGACCTCGTCTCCGGTGCCTGGAAGGGACGGACGTACCGACCCTACGATGTCCGGGCCGCGGTCCCGTACGCGCGGGGCGCGCGGGAGAACCCGTACGTCGCGTGGCTGGACGAGTTCGCGGACATCCTCGTAGGGCTCGGGTTTGAAGAGACGCTCGGACCGCTTCTCGAGACCGAGTTCTGGAACAATGACGTCCTGTTCATGCCGCAAGACCACCCCGCGCGGTCGATCCACGACGCGTTCTGGCCTGAGGGGGTAGCCGGTCACCTCCCGCCGTCGGACCTCCTCGGCCGGGTCGCCGCGGCGCACGAGGGTCGCCCCCTTCCGGGCGAGACCGTGCCGCTGGGGCCGGGGTGGGGAGGCCGGTACGACACGACCATCGCGAGCCGGCCCGTCCTGCGTTCCCAGACGACCGCGGTCAGTGCACGGTACCTCGCCCGCCGACCGACCCCGCCGTTCCGGACGTTCTCGATCGACCGGAACTTCCGTGTCGAGTCCGTGGACGCCCGCCACCACCTCGAATTCCAGCAGTGCGAGGGGATCGTGGGGGAGGACGGCGTGACGCTCCGCCACCTCGTGGGGATCTTCCGCGAGCTCACGGAAGCGATCGGGATCCCCGAGCTCAAGATCCGGCCCAGCTACTTCCCGTTCACCGAACCGTCGATCGAGGGATATGTCCGCCACCCGCGTCTCGGATGGATCGAGGTCCTTCCGGGATGTCTGTTCCGGCCCGAAGTGCTCCGACCGCTCGGAGTCGAGGTGCCCGTCGCCGCGTGGGGGATCGGGGTCACGCGCCTCGCCATGGTCGCGCTCGGGGCCAGCGACATCCGCGAGCTGTTCTGCGACGACCTCGACACGCTGACCCGGGGAGGCCCGTAGATGCCGGTCGCGACCCTATCGGCGGCCCGGCTCCGGTCGCTCCTCGCACACCCGCCCTCCGATCTCGCGCTCGACGACATCCTGTTCGCTTCCAAGGCGGAGGTCGAATCGCGCGACGGGGACGACCTGACGCTGTCGGTAACGCCCGACCGGCTCGACCTCCTCAGCGAAGCCGGCCTCTCGCTCCACATCGCGGGCGTGACGGACGCCGCGACCGGAATTCCGCCGATCCACGCCGTGCCAAATCCCCCGTCCCGGGTGGTCGAGGTGGACCCGAGCGTCGACCCATTGCGCCCGTTCATCTCGGCGGTGGTGGTACATGCCCCCGAACCCTCCGCCGGATTGGACGAGGGTACGCTCGCGGAGGCGATCCGGTTCCAGGAGCTGCTTCACGCGACCATCGGGCGCGACCGCCGGGCCGCGAGCCTGGGCATCTACCCGCTCGAACGCCTCGACTTCCCGCTCCGTTACGCCCTCGAGCCGATGTCCACCGTCCGCTTCGTTCCCCTCGACGGCGAGGACGAGATCGGTGCGGACCCGTTCTTTTCGACGCATCCGATGGCCCAGCGGTACGAACCCGCTGGGCGGGCGGATGCCCGGTGCCTGACGCTCCGGGACGGTAAAGGAACGGTCCTCAGCCTGCCGCCGGTGCTGAACGGTCGGACCGCCGGTGAGGCTCGGGTGGGGGACCGGTCCCTCGTGCTCGAATCCACCGGCACCCGGGACCGCGCCGTTCAGGAGGTAGTCCGCCTACTCCTCGTCGTGTTCGCCGCACGGGGTTGGTCGGTGGCTCCCGTCGCCATCGTTCGAGGTGGAGTACCGATCTCGGATGGCACTGAGGTTTATCGGCCCCGACCCGTGGGACTGCCTTCCGAGGTCCTCCGAGCCATTTCGGGTGACGCCCTTCCGAGCGCGGAGGTGGAACGCCGGCTGGGCCGGGCCCGACTCTCGGCCCGGCCCCACGCCGGCGGATGGCGGGTGGACGTGCCCCCGTGGAGGCCGGACCTCCTCGCCCCCGTGGACCTCGCCGAGGACGTCGTGCTCACGGCCGGGGTCCGGCCCGAGGATGGAGTGCTGCTTCCGAGCCGCACCCGGGGTCAGCGTCTTCCGGAGACCCGGTTCCGAAGGCGGATCCGCTCCCTCCTGACCGGTCTCGGGTACGCCGAGCCCCACACTCCGCTTCTCGTATCGGCCGAAACTGCGGAGCGGGCCGGCAGCGTCTCGGCCCTCCGACTCCGGAACCCCGTCTCCGCCGAGTTCTCCGTCCTCCGCGACCGGCTGCTGCTCTCCCACCTCGACGTCCTTGGGCGAAACACCCGCCTCGCGTACCCTCAGAGGTTCGCCGAGGTCGGACCGGTGATCGTACGGTCGGAACGGGCGGAGAGCGGGGCCGAGACCCGGTATCACGCAAGTGCGATCGTCGCCGCCGACTCGGCCGGGTTCGCCGACGCGGCCTCCTGGGTCGACTACCTCCTCCGGTCCGTCGACGTCGTCGCGGTCCGGGAGCCGATGGAGCTCCCCGCGCTCGTGCCCGGCCGCAGTGCCCGCGCGCGCATCGCCGGCGAGCCGATCGCCGAATTGGGCGAGGTCCACCCGCGGGTCCTAGAAGGGCTCGGAGTGCCGGTTCCGGTCGCGTGGGCCGAGGTCGACCTCACCGGTCTGTGGGCCCTGGTGAAGCGCCACGACACCGCTTAATACGCACTCCCGGTCCTCGGGGGATGGCACGCGCCCGGTCCTCCTCCGCGGCCGAATCCCCGCGTGCACGTTGGGACGCGGCGGCCCGTGCCGCCATCGGCTCGAAGCGCGACGGCGGTGCGGTCCCTCTCCTTTCCATGCCCCCGGAGGACCCCGATACTGAGTTCTTGGAAAAGGTCGGGTTTCCCGGGTCGCCCCCGTTCACCCGGGGGATCCAGCCCACCATGTATCGGGGACGGGTGTGGACGTACCGCCAGTATTCCGGGTTCGGGAGCGCCGCGGCGACCAACCGCCGGTTCCGGTTCCTGCTCGACGGGGGACAGACCGGTCTCTCGGTCGCGTTCGACCTGCCGACGCAGAACGGCTACGACTCGGACCACCTTCGCTCGAAGGGGGAGGTGGGGAGGTGCGGCGTGCCGGTCTCCACGCTCGGCGATATGCGGACCCTGTTCGCCGGCCTGCCCCTCGACCGCGCCACGGTCTCGATGACGATCAACGCGACCGCGCCGATCCTGACGGCGCTCCTCGTCGCCGTCGCCGAGGAGAACGGCGTCCCACGGGCCCGGCTCGGGGGGACGGTCCAGAACGACATCCTGAAGGAGTACATCGCCCGGGGGACCTACGTCTACCCACCGGCGGCCTCGCTCCGTCTCGCCGTCGACCTCATCGAGTTCGCGACCCGCGAGATGCCCCAGTGGAACTACATCTCGGTCTCCGGCTACCACATGCGCGAGGCGGGGGCGACGGCCGCGCAGGAGGTCGCCTTCACGCTCGCGAACGCGGTCGCCTACGTCCGCGCGGTCCAGGAACGCGGGCTCGACCTCGACGAGTTCCTCCCGCGGCTCTCCTTCTTCTTCTCCTCCGACCGGAACTTCTTGGAGGAGATCGCCAAGTTCCGGGCGGCCCGCCGCCTCTGGGCCCGGCTCGTGGAGGAGACGTTCGGGGCGAAGAAGTCCCGTTCGAAGCAGCTTCGCTTCCACACCCAGACCGCCGGCTCCAGCCTCACCGCGCAGCAGCCGGAGCTCAATGTCGTTCGGACCACGCTGGAGGCCCTCGCCGCGGTCCTCGGAGGCACCCAGTCGCTGCACACGAACGGGCTCGACGAAGCGCTCGGCCTTCCCACCGAAGCCTCCGCGCGCCTCGCCCTGCGCACCCAGCAGATCCTCGCCGAAGAGTCCGGCATCGGCAACACGGTCGATCCCCTCGGGGGTTCCTACGCGATCGAAGAGCTGACCGACCGGATCGAATCGCAGGCCCGTGAGTACCTCGCCCGGATCGACGAAATGGGAGGCGCGGTCGCCGCGGTGGAGCGCGGGTTCTTTGCCGCCGAGATCTCCCGAGAGGCCTACCGGGTCGCCCAGGCGCGGGAGCGCCGGGAGGACGTCGTGGTCGGCGTCAACCAGTTCACCGAGGGAAACCCCTCGTTCTCCCTCTTCCCGGAAGGACACGGCCGGGGCGTCGGGGTCCAACGGATCACGCCCGCCGAGGAACGTCGCCAGGTCGCCTCCGTGAGGGCCTGGCGCCGGACCCGGGACAATTCGAAGACGGAGGTCGCGCTGGACACGCTCCGGAGCGGTACCGGGAAGGGTCAGAACACTCTCCCGCTCGTGCTGGACGCGGTCCGGGCCGGTGCCACGCTCGGCGAGATTGCCGATACGTGGCGGGCGCTGTTCGGCGAGCACCCACCCTCCCGGGCGTTCTAGAGGATCCATGACCGAGCTCGATCATGTCGGGATCGCAGTGCCCAACCTCGCGGAAGCGCTCGTCCACTGGCGGCCGATCGCCGGCGAGCCCGAGCGTCCACCGGAGGAGGTCCCCTCGAACCGCGTCCGGGTCGTCTTCCTGACCGTCGGCGGCACCCACATCGAGCTGCTCGAGCCGACGGACCCGTCCGCGCCGGTCGGAAAATTCCTCGCCAGCCGGGGGCCGGGCATCCACCATCTCGCGTTCCACGTGCCGAGCGTCGACCGGGCCCTGGCCGAGGTCGCGGCCCGGGGCGGCAAGCTCGTCGACGCGGCCGCCCGCCCCGGCGCCCGGGCACGGCGGGTCGGGTTCGCCCACCCGGCGGCGTTCGGCGGCGTCCTGGTCGAGTTCGTGGAGGGCCCGTGAGCCAGATCCGAGCCCTCGCTGTCGGGCGCATATACGACAGCCGCGGGAAGGCGACGATCGAAGCCGAGATCACCTTGGATTCCGGCGCGCGCGCTCGGGCCGGCGCCCCGAGCGGGGCGAGCACGGGTGCGCACGAGGTCGCCGCGTTCCCGAAGGGGGGAGTTCCGGCGGCGCTCGCCGCGGTCCGGGAGCGGCTCACTCCCGCGCTCGTTGGCGTGGACGCGGCGGATCAGGGCGCGGTCGACGGGACGATCCACTCGGTCGACGGGACGGCGGACCTGAGCCACCTCGGCGGGAACAGCGCGACGGCGGTCTCGGTCGCCGCGGCCATGGCGTTCGCGGCCGAACAGGGCGAGCCCCTCTGGAGGGTGCTCGCCCGGCCGGGGGTCGACGGTCGCCGGTTCCCGGCCATCGTCGGCAACTGTCTCAACGGGGGCCGCCACGCGATCGGCGGTCCCGACATCCAGGAGTTCATCGCCTACGCGGACGACGCGGACCCCGCCCGTTCGGTCGAGGCGGCCCTACGGGTGCACACCCTGATCGGGGAACAGCTCCACCACCGCTACCCCACCGCGGCGCTCGGCCGCGGCGACGAGGGAGGCTGGGTCGCCGCGATCGGCAACGTGGAGGCGCTCGAGATCCTGGTGAACGCCTGCGCGCAGGCCCGGGACGAGCTGCACATCCCCGTCCACCCGGGCCTCGACCTGGCCGCGAGCGAATTCTTCGAGGCCGGCCAGTACCGCTACAAGGATCGGACCCTCGACACCGAAGGCCAGATCGCCTTCGTGTCCGGTCTCGTGGACAAGTACGGGATCCGGTACCTCGAGGACCCGCTCGACCAGGAGGCGTTCGAGGGGTTCGCGACGCTGACCCACGCCGTCGGGAACCGCACCCTGGTCGTCGGCGACGATATCTACGTCACCAACGTGAGCCGGCTTCGCCGCGGGATCGACCTCGCCTCCTCCAACGCCGTGCTGATCAAGGTGAACCAGGTCGGGACGTTGACCGATACACTCCGGACGGTCGACCTCGCCGTTTCGAAAGGCCTCGCGACGGTCGCCTCCCACCGTTCGGGGGAGGTCCCGGAGTCCTGGCTGACCCACGTGGCCGTCGGGACGGGCGCGCGGGGGCTCAAATGCGGACTTCTCGGCGGCGAGCGCATGGCAAAGCTAAATGAACTCCTGCGGCTCGGCGCCGCCACGGTACACACCCCCCATGCCCGATGACGACGTGATGGCGGAGGAGCAGCAGGCGGTCCCCTCCGACGGGCAGGACATCCGCCCGGGAGAGCTCCTCGTTCCCGAGGAGACCTACCTCACGTCTGGGGTCCACATCGGGACCCAGCAGAAGTCGGCCTCGATGCGCCGCTTCGTGCACAAGGTCCGGTTCGACGGCCTTCATGTTCTCGACGTCCGCCAGACCGACAAGCGGATCCGTCTCGCCGCCAACTTCCTGGCCCGCATTCCGGCCGAGAAGATCCTCGTGGTCAGCCAGCGCCAGTACGGCCAGAAGCCGGTCCGGGTCTTCGCCAAGACCGTCGGCGCCGTCTCGTTCGCGGAACGGTTCGTCCCCGGCTGCCTCACCAACCCGAACCTGGCCGAGTACTTCGAGCCGAAGGTACTCTTCGTCACCGACCCGGCGACCGACCAGCAGGCGCTCAGCGAGGCGGTTTCGATCGGCATCCCCGTCGTAGGACTCTGTGACGTCAACAACGAGACCCGCAACGTCGACCTCGTGATCCCCGCCAACAACAAGGGCCGAGTCGCGCTCGCGACGGTCTACTGGCTCCTCGCCCGAGAGGTCCTCCGCGCCCGCGCCGGCGGCGCCGAGGTCGAGTATACCCTCTCGATCGAGGATTTCCAGGCCGCGCTGTAGGTCGACGGGCGCGGCGCGTTCCCTCCCCCCTCCTTTTAACGGATTTCACTCTCGGCAAGCCGTGGCACGACCCGGGTCGGGCCTTCTCGAACTTCTCGGAGAACTGGGCATCCCGGAGAAGGGGGCCCGCGTCTACCTGGCCGCGTGCCGAGCGGGTCCGCAGACCGCGAGCGAGCTCGGCCGTCTCAGCGCGGTCAACCGGGTCGAGGCGTACCGCTTCATCAAGCAACTGGCCGAGGCGGGGCTCCTCATCCCCAACGGGGGCCGACCGCAACGGTTCGCGGCCCTCCCGCCCGAGGACCTGATCGACCGGTGCATCCGGAAGGCGTCGGACCGCCTCCATCGGTTGGAGGCCGACCGGGAGAAGGTGCTCTCCGGTTGGGAGGAGAGTCGGACCGAGCTTGACGACCGAGACCCGCGCAAGTTCGCGGTCCTCGAGGGCCGCGGTACCATCTACCGGTTCCTCCAGAAACGGATCGGCACGGCCCAGCGGCAGATCCTGCTCAGCACCGGGGGTCGGACACTGCCGGCGTTCCTCGAGGGCGGGGTCGACCGGGCCCTGCGGGAGGCCGGCGACCGAGGGGTCAAGGTGCGGGTCCTCACCGAGGTCTACCCGCCCAACCTGGGACCGGCCAAACATTTTGCCAGCTTCTCCGAGTTGCGGCACTCGGTGAGCCCGGTGGTGAACCGGGCGGTCGTCATCGACCGGGTGGGGGCGCTCGTCTACGTCTCGGGGGACGACGAGTTCGGGCCGACGACGGACGAGCAGGTCGCGCTCTGGTCGTCGGCGCCGATGTTCGTCCACCTGGCCCGCGACAACTATCGGCGCATGTGGGCGCCGGCGACCCGCGCCGAGGCCCGGTTCGTCGAACTCGAGAACCCGCTCGCCGCCGTGCTCCCGGTCGTCTCGGGCAAGGAGTCCCTCCCGTTCCAGCGGTTGAAGGAGATCGCCAAGCTCGGCATGCGGGCCTCCGGCGTGAAGGAGTTCCAGCTCCACCTCCCCGAGCTCATCGAGACGATCGCCCGACAGTTGGGCCGCGAGATCGCCCCTCAGGTCGAGGGCCAGACGCCCGCCACGGTGGCGGCCTCCCTATCGGAGTACTACGAGGCCCACACGCTCGGTCACCTGTCGGTGGTGAAGGCCCAGCCGCTCACGCTCCAGGTGACGGCCTGTTTCGCCTGCACACCCCACTCCCCCGAGATCGGGCGGATGATGTGCCCGCAGCTCCTTCGCTCCGTCCTCGAGTCCCGCCTCGGCCACCACTGGGAGGTCTCGAAGCCCGACCCGACCAAGCACGCGACCCGGGGCTGCGTCTTCGTGGCGACCGCGGCCTGAGCGGCGGGGA
>Ga0187855_10000658_pt1 | contig 29527 bp, 20 predicted proteins | sample June2016WEW_8_10_2_FD_132969 | JGI IMG/M metagenome (GOLD analysis project Ga0187855, IMG submission 132969) | Peatland microbial communities from SPRUCE experiment site at the Marcell Experimental Forest, Minnesota, USA - June2016WEW_8_10 | ecosystem: Environmental > Terrestrial > Soil >...
CCTTTTGCAGCCCCTGGACGACCACCGCAACATTGTTGACGGCCAGCTTCATCTTCTCGTGATCGCCCTTGTAACTCTGGGTAATCAGCTCGTCGATCTTGCCCGCGGAAATCTGCGCGAGAAGGGCCGCTGATACCGACTCTGGCACCTGCCCCTCGGATACAAACCCCACAGACGACGCTCTTGCTTCGCGCTTTGCGGCCCACAGCAGCTGCACCGCCGTCACACCCAGTTCGGACGCGTCTGCCAGCGAGACGCGCACCTGTTTGCCGGACGCGAGCGCCTCAAGCAGCAGCTTCTTCAACTCCGCCGCACAATCGATCTCGATGGCGCCCTCTAGGCGAAGCAGGCCCAGCATTTCACTTTGCTCCAGAGTGACTCCCACGTTCTGCTCCATCTGCGCGCGATGCGCCATCGCAGGTCCCGCTCGCCCGCCGCTTGTTGTCCCTGCTTCGCTGCAAAGCGAGCAGGGGATCACAAATCACAAGAAAAGAATCTAGCTTCGATTGGGATGCGGCATATGGAGACTCTATCGGCTGGCGAACCAAGGAATTGCATCTATCGAAAGTCAATATCGAGAGGGTTTGTTCCGTGTCCCGAAAAGAATATATTCTCCTCATTCGGGAATCCGAACCCGTAACCGTCCACTCGCCTTTTTTGCAATCTGACCGATATAACAGTTGGCGGACAAGATTTGGCCGGAGATGCGGAATGGCCCTGATGACCTGGAGCAGCAAATACTCAGTCGGCGTGGAAGCCTTGGACAACCAGCACAAAGCCCTGATGAATGTTCTGAATGAACTGCACGCCGCATCGATGAGAGGCAAAGTCCAGGACGTTGCCGCCCCGCTGATGCGCCAGATCATTTCAGTGGCGAGCGAGCATTTCGCAGCGGAGGAAAGGCTGATGGAGTCGACCGGGTATCCCGGGCTGGCCGGGCACCGCGCCAAACACCGGGAGCTCGCCGGAAAGATTGCGGAGCTTGTCGCCCGCCATCAGAAGGGCGACACGGCCGTATACGTCCAGTTGCTGTATTTTGTGCGCGACTGGCAAACCAGGCACATGCAGACCGAAGATCACGAATATGTCCCATGGCTGAGCGCCCATGGCGTGCATTGACTGATTTCGCGAATTGGCTGAGCGGCCATCCGGCTTCCACTCATCTTCTGCAAGATGATGCCGATGAACGGACTGTACTTCTGATTCAGGGGGCGTCATAGCTGAAGACGCTTCCCTGGCCTGGGGAATACGCAACCATCCGCGCCGTAAGGAAACTCGATGGCAATGAGGGTTCTTGTCGTAGATGATTCGGTCACTATGGTGATGAGCCTCAAAACCACTCTCGCCATGAACGGCTTTGAAGTCGAGACCGCCGGCAACGGCCGGGCGGCGCTGGACAGGCTGAATGCGGGAATCAAGCCTAATCTGATCATTACCGATATCAACATGCCGGTCATGGGCGGGCTGGAGCTGATCGGCAAAATCCGCGCCATGCCGGCATTGAAATTCGCTCCGATCCTGACCCTGACCACGGAGAGCGACGCTGCCAAGCGCGACGAGGGCAAGCGCGCCGGCGCCACCGGCTGGATCGTCAAGCCGGTGTCGGGCGATGACTTAATCAAAGTGATCAAGAAGGTCTTGCCGGGAGCGTAAGCGCATGGCGTCTGCGGCGTATCAGGAACTGGAAGCAAACTACCACGCGCAGGGCGGCTCCGAGTGGGCCGAGGAAGGTGAGCTCGCGCCGAATGCCGGCTTCCGTCGGAGCAAGGCCCGCAATCGGATGCTGCTCGAAACATTGATCGGGGTTTTCTGCGCTTTAATCTTCTATCTTTCGCTTTCTTACGAGCTGGGTCCAGCTTTCAGTTCCCACAGGTACCAAGTCGCAGAGCTCTTGCTGCTGTTTATGACGGGGCCGTTTCTGATCTTCAAATTGATGAACTGGATTTTTGCTCTCCGTGGGATTGCCGAACTCGGCCAGTCGGGAACAATGAGCAAGGCCGAGCTGGCGGTCGTGGCCATTAAGCGTGCGGCGATGAGAGACGAACTGAAAGACTCCCAGCCTTACATCGACGTGATGCACGATCAGATTGGCGATTCGCTGGCTGAATCCGAGCGCGAAGTGGTCAAGGTGATTGAGCAGATCGGCATTCTGAATGCGAAGGCCAATCAGCAGCGAGAGCACATCGCTCACTCCATCAGGAGCGGGAGGGAGCTGACGGAAAGCACCCAGCATAGGGTCGAGAACAACAAGCAGATCATTGCCGCGATCGATATGCAATTGGAGACGCAGATCGAAGAGTTCAGGAACAACTTCGAGCGCATTCTAGGGCTGGCCAACGAGGTGAGCGCGTTAGCGCCGCTGATCAAGGTGATCACGTCCATCGCCCAGCAGACCAGCCTGCTGGCGCTGAATGCGGAGATCGAGGCGGCGCGTGCCGGCAGTGCAGGCCGCGGCTTTGCCGTGGTGGCATTCGAAGTGAGAAAGCTGGCAGTCTCATCCACCAAGGCCGCCGCTGATATTACGGCCAGGATCAATACCACCTGCAAGAGAGTGGACGAGGAGTTGGCCGGGGCCAGGGAATCGCTCGAGCAGCACGAAGCAAGCGACGCAATAAGCCACCTGGTGGCCGACTTGGGCGAGATGCAATCGGAGTTCGCCAGCAACAGCCAACTGCTTCTCGATGTCATCACCGAGGTGGACGCGAATTACGAGGAGAGCGTCAACCGCTTGTCCCAGGCGCTGGGGCACATCCAGTTCCAGGACGTGATGCGGCAGCGAATGGAGCATGTGCAGGAAGTGCTGGTGGAGATGCGTGACCATATGCTGCGGATGTCACAGAAGCCCACAGATCCCACTTGGAATGGGATATTTGAGCACAACTTTAAGCAGATGCTGGAGGCGCACAAGGATAAATACAGAATGGCCAGTCAGACCGTCACCCACCTTGCCGTGGCGGGCGGCCGGTCTAACAGGACCCACGACCGGCCTGCGATCGAGCTGTTCTGAGGGTTAAAAAACCGGCGAATTCGCTTCTGATGCAATAGGGCGAAGTTCACCGCCGCGCTGCCGGATCGGCCCACCGTACAGGCCTTATTCCTCACCAAATACCTTATCTACTGTTAAATCAGACAGACGGGTGCGTGCGGTTCCCATTGCACACATTGTTTACTCGTTTGCGTTAAACGCGGGGATGACGTCGCAATCTAGCATTCAGAGACGTTTCGCGGGGAGCAACACGATTCCTGGGCCTTTTCGCGCGCCTCTTTTTTGCAGCATAGCTGCCTCCGCTTCATCATCCAACTAATCGCTGTTCCAGCCGCGATGCCCGCCGCGAATGTCGCCACGACGGCTTCAATCGGATGCCGCTGGACTCGCCTCTTTGTGTCATCGAACATCTCTGCGGCGGCATAGCAGCCTTTCTTTGCGGCGCGCCGCGCCGTTCCCACGCCATCCTCAATCGCATCCGCAACGGCAGATGCAGCTCGAGAAGCCTCGTGGGCCGTATCGGCAATTTGCTCGCTTGTTTGTTCAAACCTTGTCTGCGTCATGGTCCCTTAACCTCTCTCGTCTCCGAGCTTGTTGTTGATTCGTTTAATTTCCGACAGCTTTTTCAACCTTGCCGACAAAGTTCTGCACCTTGCCTGCGTTTTTCTCGGCTCTGCCATCAGCTTCCAAGTTGGAGTTCTCGGTAAGCTCGCCGACCTTTTGCTTGATTGCGCCTTTGACTTCGTGGAGCTTGCCTATTGTCTTGTCGTCCGTGCTCGGTTTCATTTTGATTTTCTCCTCTCTTTGAGGGTCATTTTCGATTCGTTGAGGTCCGTGGACGGCTCATTGCGCCCCGACTGTCTGCGACCAGGTAAGGCCTTCCTAGGGGGGCCTTGCCCGATGAGAGCCTCTTAACCACCAGCATCCAATGGTCGGATTGCTGATAGCTGGTCATAATTACTCGCCGGGCAATGCGCAGTCGGGTGGCCAGAATCAAGCTGGGTTTGAGGGAACGTCTGTCTGAAACGGATTCGTCTATGGCATAAAGACGCGGCTGAGCCGATTGATGTGGGGGTACCAGTAATTCATTTGAAGTCTCAATCACCAAATCATGAACAGGCTCTCGCAGCGGGGATCTTCCATCTTAACCGTGGCTCTCTCGCACCGAGGATCTTCCATCTCAAGCGCCTCGCGATAATACAGGCTCTTGCACCGAGGGTCTTCCACCTCAATCACCACTCCACGGAGCAAGTTTTCGCACCGAGGACCTTCTGCATCAATCGTCACATTCTTGCACCGAGAATCTTCCATCTCAAATCACCAGGCAATCTGGCGGTCTCTTGCACCAGGCCGCTTCTTCAGCAAACTGAGATAAGCTTCAGGCGGTTCGCTGTTCGTTGGCTGCTCAATCTTGCACACTTCGTTCTGGCTCGAATTTGGGACCGGATGGCCACGCTCACACAGAGCGTTCTGATCGCTCTGCGTGAAACTACCGTCGCAGATACTTACCCAACACCAAAGACCGGTTGGGGACGGGTTGCAGGCAAACCGACCGCGACCCTTTTTGAAATTGATTGTCTCCATGGCAGATAGCCGAGGTGCAAAAGTGGCAATTCAAGTTATGTCGCCATATGAATCCCGCTCACGCAGGGTAATGATGAAGGAGTCTCCGGGGCTTTGGAGTTGTTCCACCCGGAAACTCCTTCCCCATATCTGCATTGTTTCTGGCCCCAGATTTGAGTTGTCACTAATCTTGCTGGAACCGGATCACTCGAAGCTGGTCAATCATGCTCATTGCATAATTTACACCGCTTAGAGCGCCCGATGTGTGCATCAGTGATCTTTCAATGCGGTTAGAAGCAGTCGCAATTAGAAATCAGATGAAATTTCTGACGAAGCATAGGCTGCATGCTTTTTCTAGTGCGCTCTATTCACAGGAATGTCTCCAGTTGCATCAAACGTCGCTCCCGCCGGAATCAGAGTGGTGGATACTGTTTTTCCATCCTGTGGGCCGCTGTAAACGGTAACTCTGGATGCATCAACACCTTTCTCGTTGACCAGGTAGGTCTTCGTGTTGACCGCGCGTTGAGCGGCGAGTTGTTTACCGCCTCTCTCGTCGGCGGCAGCATTCCCTACGACGGCAATCGTGGCATCAGTGTTTTGCTGCAAGTTAAGCGCAATCTCATCTAGGCAAGCCTTCGCATCGTTGTCCACGCGAGACGGACGTCGGGAGTCGCGGTCGAATTGAATCGAGCAAAGATTGCTGGTTGTGGGTTTGGCTACGACGGGTGGAACTGAAACCGTCACCTCGGTTGTGCCTGAAGCGGTTTGGTTTTTGTCATCGACCACAGCGCAGGTCACGGTGACGGCGCCGACCGCGGAGCCTACGGTAGAAAGCGTAGCTGTCGTCCCGCTTCCGCTGACAGAACCGGAAGTCGAGCTATAGCTGTATGTCAGGGGACGGTTCTGCGGGCTGTTGCCGGTTGCCGTGATGGTTGAAGGATCGCCGGACATCACAGCTGATGGATTGGCCACGCAACTGACAGTCGGAGGTGCAAACGGCTTCACCACATACGGTGCTGCGCAGTCGGCATTCTCTCCGGGCCTTTCGCCCTCTGAAACATGGCCCTTGAGTGTGTAGGTTCCTGGGGCGAGATTCGTGGTGTCGATCTTTGCTGTACTCTCAACGCCAGTCACCGTTCCGCCATCGACAGACCATGTGTAAACGACGGTCTTTTTTGGATTAAGATTCAAAGCGGTACCCGACGCCGCAAGCGTTTCTCCCATGTACACAGACGGTGGGTTGACTGAACAGGAAAGCTCGAGCGGCGAAGGAGGCGGCAGCGGAGGAGCAGGATTTCCGCCGAAACTGAAAACGATTCCGGAAGACAGGCGCATGTCGTTCTGCATGGCGGTCGTTCCGGTGTCGTAATTCTGGAATCTGGTCATCAGGTATTCGGCTTGAATGATGCGGATGGCAAGATGGCGACGGACCTTGATGTCTAGGCCGCCGCCTGCGGTCAGAGCAAACGAATTTTGAACGGGGAGAAGCGTGCAGCTGAATGTGCAATTGGCGATATCCACCTCGCTGGCGTGCACGCCTCCAAATAGAGCCTGGACAAAGGGAGTCAATCTTTCATGCCGAAAGGAAAGACGGGGACCGAAGAGATAGCTGAGGAAGCCTCCGTTTGCCTCGTCCACGTCGATTGTGGCATTGTATGCGCCCGTGAACTGTATCTTCGAGTTAGTGTAGTCACCAACGTCTGCAACAATCCCCCAATGGCGATTGATGTTGTATGCGATGGACGCGCTGCCGCCATTCATCCACACCAGCCGGTTTCCAACAGCCAGCGTTGGCACGGCACGCAGATAAGAGTAGCCCAGAAACACTTCAACCTTGGGGGTATAACTGTTCAAGCCTCTCGAATAAGGCATAGCTGCTGCCATTGAAGACTCCGGCATGGGAGCGAACGGCAGCGAAGCATCAGGATTGACGACCGCCGCTATGCTGGAATCGACAGTCTTATCAGCCCCGGGTGACAACTTTGCAGTTTCCTCTGCGCGAAGGTCGAACGCGGACATCAGGAAAATGGCAAAAACCGCTGTGGCAATTAATCTCGTAGTCAATCTCATTGTCGCCTCCCCAACTACGCGTCGCGATCATCAAAATCTCAGCGCCGGTTTATTCGACGCTCTAGCACATGTAAAACAGCGCATTGCCTGAAGGGGGCTGAGACCGCTTTGGAAAACGGTCTCAGCCAAGTTCTTACGGGGCAGGCACATTGATTACGGTGTTCACGATTGTGGTCGACGCATCCAAAGCAATCACTCTGCCGTTGATCGTCGTCACCGTCGACGACGTGGACTGTCCCGGACTTGAAACCGTAATTCCCGGTTGAGAGATGATGGTTCCGACCATCGTCCCGCCTCCCCCGTAATTGATGACCGCGCCGGGGAGGCCCCCGACTGCCCAGAAAACGTTCTTGGCCTGGGCGCCGTCGGTCAGGATCACACTTTCAGATGCAGTCGGCGTGCCTACGGTGAGAGAGGATCCGATCTGGAAGACCCAGTACGCATTGGGATCGCCCTGAGCGTCGAGAGTTAGAGGCCCCAGTGTTATGCCAACCGAGCTTGCGTTTGTGTAGACGCCAGGGAAAATGGTTGTGCCGCCCAACTCCGCTGCCAGAACGCCGTCTGATGGGAGCCCTTGAAGTGTGGTGTATGCGGTGCGAGCTTCTCCCGCGGCCTCGGTTGCGATGGCCATCGTGGCGGCGGTTCCTTCAGTGGCGCACTCAACAGTAGGCGGCGGCGGAGCAGTGTCGATGACTCCATTCACTTGCCCTACATTGAGTGTCGTTTCCGTATACGTGCATGGCCATACGGCGCCAACAATCGGAAGGCTGGTATCGTGGAACCCGGTAACCAGCGAAGAGGCTGCCGTGGTCCCGATATTTCCATTGATGACCGTGAGGATTCCTTGATTGGTCATCCCGGCATTGCCGCCAAAGACGCCAAATTGCGATATGGTTGGTCCAAGAACGACTGGCGGTACAATCGCTGCCGTACCGGTCTCAAAGGTCCAGGGATTCGGCGCGCCGGTGGTCCCCAACGGATTGCCGTTCATGTCCGTTGCTCCGGTGGTCACGATCGCGGTATAGAAGGTGTTTGCGGTGAGATTAGTCGTCGGGGTGAGAGTGGCAATGAAGTGTACCGGATCATAGGTTATTGTTGCCGGTATCGGAGTTCCGCTGGCTGACGTCCCCATATAAAGTTGGTAGGTCGCACTGGTGAGGGTGAGTGGATTCATCGCCTCGCTGAAGGTTGCATCCACCGCCTGATTCAGAGGTACGTTTGTGGCCGCGCTCTCAGGGATCGTCGAAATTAACTCCGGCTGGACGATGTTCGTAGTGGCGCCGGTCTCGAAGATCCATGAGTAGCTGTTGGCCATCGGCTGGAGGGCCACGTCCTGAACCCCGGTTGAGATCGTGGCTGTATACGTGGTGGTGGGCAAGAGATTCGCTGACGGCGTGAACACCAGCGCATTGTCACTCGGTGCATAGGAAACCTGACCGGCCACGGTTCCACTCGGCCATGTCAACGTAAAGTTTGCACCAATGATCGTGCCAGGGTCCATCGACTCACTGAACGTGGCGCTGACGATCTGATTGAGGGGCACGGACACGTCCTCGGGGACGGGAGGGGCGGCGGATGGGTTTGGAGTTACAGGGATGGTCGACGTTACGGTCGGCGGCAACGTAATTACAGGCGGCAGGGCGATCGTAGTAAAAGTCCACACGTAGTTGCCGCCCGCCAGAGGATAGCCTATAAGATCAGTAGCCCCGGTGGTGATCGTGGCCGTGTAGGTGGTGCCGTAGGATGGGAGAGCGCCGCCAGCCGGCGTAAACGTTGCAACTGAGCCAGAGCACGTGACGGTTCCAACTACGGCAACATCGCCCGGAGCTGTAACTGTAAAGGTAGTCGCGGGAGATGCGAGTGTCGCGCAGTTCATCGCCTGACTAAAGGTCGCTGTAATCGGTGCAGTTAATACAACATTTTGAGCGAATGGAGCGGGGGTTACTGCCACGCTCAGGGCAGCTGGGGGAATCGTGGTAAAACTCCACACGTAGTCGCTAACCAGTTCAGCGCCACCCGGGGTGGAAGCCCCATTCGTGATCGTAGCTGTGTACGCGGTGTCGTATGCGAGATTGCCACCCGTAGGCGTAAACGTGGCAACTAACCCATTGGAACTCAAAGCTACACTTCCAGCCACGGCAACGCCGCCCGGAGCTTGGACTGTGAAGGTTGTGCTGGTGATTGAGGCCGCGCTCATCGCCATGTTGAATGTGGCACTGATCGTTGCGTTTATCGCAACTCCTGTCGCGCCTTGAGCGGGGGTTACAGAAACCACGCCTGGGATGCTAACTGTTTCCACACCGCATCCGGCTACAAAGACGACCAATAGGGTCGCTAGGAAATATATGAGTCCGATCTTGTATTTGCGCATTTGTGTCCCCCTTGTTCAGCTGTGGCGGCGAGGAGTTCAACGCTCAGAATTCATTGTCTGGCTCAGCGTTGAATGCCGACACAACCTGACTGTGCCAAATTAACGCATAACAATATCGGGGGCTGTATAGAATCGCTCACTTGAAAATTATTGCTTACGCTTTCTCGTTTTAATACAGAGAACAATTGCTCCTCCTCTTTATGGCGCTATCCGTATGTGACGTTGGCTATATTTGTGAAATTAAAGACAGTTGTGTACTGGGCATTCGATTCGGAAAGGAGAAGTCAGTGACGACGGGTCCTCACGTGGGGTTGGGCTTTGCTTTGCCAAAATGGTGATTCATCCTGCCAATCGATCAGATGACAGGTGCCTTGGAAGCGCTTTGCCTCCATGTGTGATTGATCACCTACAAAGGCTTCTAAGGCGCAGGGTGGTCACACGATAGGTTGTTCTGAAGTCGAAACCCCGAACTATCTCCGTTCTCAAAAAAGCAGGCCAGGTTTGAACCCGGATGGCATTTGTTGGTGAGGTACAAGATAGACGTGAGGATACTTTCTCAAGCACGAAGCTTCGCACTGACAAATTCCGTAGAGGCTTTCGATTTGGATGCAATGCGCGGCGACTGAGAGTTGTGTTCGGGAAGGCGATCAAGCAGGACTGCATTGAGAAGTGATTTATGGACCTGGATGCGGCCGTTGTAATCAATGAACCCCAGCTTGCGAAAGCGGTTCATAAAGAAGCTGACGCGGGAACGGGTGGTGCCGACCATCTCTGCGAGAGTTTCCTGAGTGATGGGAGGAAGAAATTTCGCCGGTTTTCCGGGCTCACCGTAATCGGCCATCAAAAGGAGGAGCCTCGCCAGACGCTTTTCGCTGGAATTGAAGAGCTGATCGACAAGATCTTCCTGAGTTCGGACGCTGCGAGCCAGGAGGTGCGATAGGAACAGATCGGAGAATGCTTGCTCATTGTGCATCACACGAATCATCTCACTTCGAGTGATCTTCATCGCACATGACGGCGTGATCGCGGTGACAGTGGTTGATCGGTGTTGAGCGGGTTCGGTAAGCGAATCCTCTCCAATAAAGTCGCCGGCAGAAAGCAATGTAATCGTGGCTTCTTTGCCCTTCGCCGAAACGACGGTGACTCTTAGCCGGCCGCTCTGGAGATAGAAAACAGAATCGGCTGAGTCGCCCTGGGAGAACAAGGCGCCATTTGGATCGCAGTGAACAATTCTTCTGCCCTCCCCGGCGCACGCAAGAAAGTGAGCGAGGTCGAATCTCGGTCCTCCGTCAATTGAGTGAATCCCGGCGTAAGCCATGAGGATCGCCTCCTTCTGGCTTGACCTCTGTCTGGAAGCAGAAGCATTTGCTGCATGAAGGTGGGATTAACAGGTGAAAACTGAGAGTGGAGTTACCGCCCGTCACGAGAATCGATCCCACAGCAAGAATGGAGAGCTGGCCCTGGGAGCGGCGGAATGCTCTTTTGACCGAGCATCCCGGAGCACCCGTATCGCACAGTTTGCTGAATTTACAAGGGCGGTGTCTGTTCCGAATTGCTCACAATTTGAGAATTGCGCAAGATTTCGCGTTTTTAGAACCGTTCACGCGTTCGCCACGCGCTGTTCGGCATCTCTTGCGCTAGCCTGGACGGCAATCCTCATATGAATCGATTCCGAGCGATGGGCGCGTGCACGCACGAAAGCAGCCATGTAGGACTGCGCTGCCCGTTTCCAGATCATAGGCCGAGCGTACAGGTAGGCGCGTTCACGCATCGCTTGGCGCGCCTCATTGTTGGCCAGAAGTGCGATTGTGGCTGATGCGATAGCGGCGGGGTTCTCAAATGGCACGAGCGCTCCGCGTCCTTGGTCCAGCAACTCAGCGGCATGCCAGTAGGGAGTGGAGATAATGGCCTTGCCGACGCCCATGGCATATGCCAGGGTCCCCGATACAGCTTGCGCTTCATGACAGTAAGGCGTGATGTAAATGTCGGCCGAACCGACCAGCGAAGCCATGTCGCGCCGAGTGACAAACCGGTTGATGAACAGGACCTGCCGTTCCACTCCTAGTTTCTTCGCCAAGGACTGTAACTCGAGCCTGTACCGATCCCCTTCAAGAGCCCGTACATGCGGGTGAGTGGCCCCTGCAATCATGTAGACAGCATTGCTGTGACTGCTGAGGATGCGCGGCATGGCTTGGATCACACTCTCGAACCCCTTATTAGGAGATAGCAGCCCAAACGTGAGAAGGACACTTTTCCCCTGGCAAGAGAGAGCTTCCTTGTAATGATCCGGCCGCTCAAAAGGCAGATCGGGGATGCCATGAGGAATCAGATCGATCTTCTCGGCCGGGACCTTGAAGACCTCCTGCAAGACGCGCGAGGAGTATTGGCTCATGACGATAAGGCGCTCGGAGCGTGCGACAATCTTGCGCATCACAACTAGTTGATCCGGATTCGGTTCACGAAGCACCGTATGCAGAGTTGTAATTACCGGCATCTCAAGGTGCCCCAGCAACTCCATGATGTGGCTTCCGGACTTGCCTCCGAAGATCCCGTATTCATGCTGCAAGCACACAAGATCGACGTTGCTTGCATTCAAAGACTCAGCAGCAGCTCTGTAAGATGAAAGATCATCTTCTCTGATCTCGAATCGCACTCGCTCAGGGTACAAGTAGGATGAGGACCCGTCATTGACCGCTACCACAGATAGCTGGGCGGCTCCGTATTCAGCTTCGATCGCATTACACAAATCTGTCGTAAAAGTCGCAATTCCGCACTGCCTCGGAAGGTGATTCCCAATCACCCCTATCCTGAGTGGGCGCTGTGGGCGAGGCGCCAACTGAAGAGTGGAAGCTGAATCGACTCCGAATATTGCGTGGCGGCTTTCGGGGTAGATGAGACGGGTTGATTGCGAATTCAAAGAGGTATTTGCAGCTGCCATTCCAGATGTCTCCCATGATCGTCGGTCGGGGATCGAAAACACTCTAAGCCCTCAGATGGGCGTAAATCTGCGTCGCGATCTCAGAGGTTTTCTCAAAAGCTGCCAATGAATAATCCTGAGCCTTAGAGCTCAGCTCTTCCGCGGCTTCATGATCGCCGCGATGGTGCGCGGCAGCGGCGGCAGTGTGGGCATGGGCTGCGTAGATATGCAGGTCCGCCGCATTGTCATATTCGCTCTGGGACATGACTTTCTCCACCTTTCGGGAAGCATTTCGTCTCTTGCTTCAGAAGTCTTCCACTTTGCATTTGAGTGCGCTGAGCAATCCTGTACATCACCGTCAGAATGCTTCAAAAGGTTTCAATCGGTCGCCATACCTGTCTGAGGGGAGATTGGCGCCTGGTCGCGGAAGACCGGATTTGTCAAACACGGCTCCTGGATGCTGCTTCTCATCTCACGCGCCATTTCGTATTGCGTTATCTGGACAACGTCACAACCGGCTTTCTATGGAACTACCGCGCCAGAAAGCACTGAGGCACCTCAATGCTTTCTGGGTAAGAGCGTATCAGTGTTTTATTGCACGACTCCACGAAACGTCTGATCAATGCGCTTGAGTGACACCAAATTCATTGGATGCGCCAATTTGTCGATGCGCTTGCATCAGTGCAGAAGCTTGCGCGGCCATGACCGCGTGGTGTGCAAAGACCCCTTGCCACCAGATATCGAAACTTCCGATGTTGGAATTCAAACTCGAACTAAGCCGTGGGTCGTTCTGCCTATTTCGCGCAGCCGAGAGTTGGCCGCTCTGTGGGTTGAATTGCTGTCCCGGATTCACTTATCGTTTTCCGATCTGGTAGCGCTTGAGAAGCGGAAGCTCTTCGAAACAGATGCGTCATGCGTGGCGCCTTCACTCGATCGAGGGTGTGACCAGGCGGTCAGAGCTGAGGCAAAATCCTCTGCTTGTCTAAGCCATGAAAAAGCGTTGAAGGTCCGCGCCCGCTACCGGAACCGCACCCGCGCGCTCAACATGATTCTCCGATATACGGCGCCTGAGCATCTGATCAATTGGATACAGTCGTTCCTGCGTTACAGATTGACAATCGCAATGGCGACGCTCATGGCCGCGGCACGCGCCTTCGGTCTCGGCGTTGTCCCCATCGGCGGAATTCGCCGCGACCCACAAGCAATAATCGACCTGCTTCGGTTGCCGCCAAACACCTTTCCGGTGGACGGAGTCGTGCTTGGCTATATTGAAGGGGAGTCTCTTCAAAAGCCCCGCATGGCCATCGAGAGCTTCTGCCACGAGGAAACATATCATCCAGAAGTGCTAACACCGGCGATTGATGCCTACGACCGGACCATTCTGGAGTACTGGCAAACAATTGGGTGCATTGACGAGTTGTCGTGGTCGGCAAATGTGGCGGAGCAGTACAGCACGTTCTCCCGATCGATCAAGTCTGTCGCCCAAGAGCAGGGATTCACGATCGAAGTGTAACTGGATGAGCAAAGAAAGCGGTAGTCAATCCTTTGACTTTTTCCGCGGGAACGATGAACACAGCCCCCACGATCAGGCGATACCCGGCCCTCGGCAGCGCGCAACTGCTATCATCGCCCACCCGGATGACGAGACGCTATCATGTGCTTACGAGAACAATGTCCGCAGTAGGATGATGTTGGCTCCACAAATGGCCTCTGTCGCCATCTTTTCCCTTCATCGCATCTAACCCTGGCCTCCTCGTCGTGAGCCATATTGTACATAACTTCCACCCCGGCAAGAGTAGCGTCATTCAATATGAGTAGGATTCTTCAACACTCACTCAAACTCGGAAATGCGATGTGGGAGTTCTTTGCATCTGCAACCGGAGGCTTTATGTTCGTGCGCGGATTTGAGTTGATTTCCGGCGGAAATGATAGGTCTGACAGAATTCCTTCCCAACGCATCTCCAGAACAAAATTTAAGCCGTTCGCTGGTGCAGGCATTGCCATATTCCTCTTAGTTTTTATCTCGGGAGAAACATTTAAGGCTGTTCACGCCTTTTGCTATGAATCACTAATTGCGGCATTCGCCCCCTCATCACCAGCGACCCTAAGTGGACTTGTAACGCTTCCAACCGTCATGGCTGAGAAACGAATCGCTCATGTGAACCATGATCGCGCACGGCAAACAAACGCGCTCGCAGCTCGGGGTCGATCAGAGTCGCAAATCGGCGGTAAGGTGACTGGTCCGGCGCGTTCAGCTTCCGGCGTATTTTCGCGGGCCAAGTGACAGCAAGTCACACTCGCAGCTGACAAACAGGGAGTAGACGGATCCCGATGTTCCTTTATTGCAAGCCGTGGGTTGATCTCAACTGCTGGCTTTTTAGATACCCGGGAGGGTGTCCCCTCCATACCCCCAAAAGTGGGTCGAAAGTATCAAGACTAAATCGGAACTGTAGGGATGTCCCGGGGTCCTGCCTACAAAATCACAGACTCAACTCGAGGCCGAAAATGGCATGTTTTGAGAACGTGCATCACGAAAGTAACTGAGGCCGATTCGGAGGTGTAAACCGGAGCGGCCGCAAGGGCCGCGGTGAGGTAGTTTGGGATCCGGCGGCGTGAAAAAGAACCCGTGAGCAACAAACAATCTCCATATTCAATACTCCCTATAAGGCAGAAGATAAAAAATAAGCAAACAGAAAAGGCAGCGGGCAGATTGAATAGAGAAAAGCATGCATTACAGGTTTCAGGGATGCAGGCCCGCTTTTCATTTGCGCCAATGTGTGCTTGACTTTCGTCGATTCCCAAACGCCCGGGCCGATCTGTTGTTCCGACCTATTCTGAACGCATTGCGGCCTGGGGAGCACTTTCCAATAATTCCAGCCCGTATACCCTGCCATACACTCACCGAGCCCTGCACTTCCGCACTCGCCCCGACCTCTGAGACTTGCGATCACTAGCAGGGCCAATCGGACAGCAATTGTGCTGGCGCTCACTCATGCACCCAGATGTCGATCAGTAATCTTCGCTGAATTCACGACGCTAGGGCGTTTATCGGTACCAATGCGCAGACACTCTAATGGACCTAGGGAGAATCTCGCTGAGCGCGTGCCTCCTTGACCGTATTGAGAAACCTCCGGGCCAGCTCATGGATGCGAAATTCCTGCCTATGTAGCAATGCTTCTTTGGGGAGCAACTCGCCGCCCACGCCAATCGCGCTTGCTCCCGCAAGAGTAAAGTCGAATACTGTCAACTGGTTTACGCCTCCGGTAACGATCAGCGGGATCTGGGGCAGAGGCACTTTGAGCGCGCGTATGTAGTGAGCGCCGCCGACGGGGGCGGTGGGAAAAATCTTGACAAAATCCGCGCCGGCCTTCCACGCCGCAATGATCTCGGTCGCCGTTAGAGCTCCCGGAAACACTACGACGTCCGCTTTCTTCGCACTGGCCACCACCTCCGGAACAAATCCGGGGCTGGTCAGGAAACCGATCAGCTCGTCCAATATCGTTCGACGCCACTTGCACCCGGCGCTGAAGGCTTTGAACTACGTCAACCCTTTTACCGGCGACCACAAGGCCGGCAACCATGCATTCCGGCGCTTCAGGATCACGTTCCTGAGGAACTATACGTCCTGCCCGGACGGCCTGCAGAAATTCTGGCTTGGGCATGCGGGAGAAACCATGACCGATCTTTATGACAAAGTCAAAGAAGATAAGCAGTTCCGGCTTGAGTGGGCTGAGAAGTGTGGAATCGGATCTGAGCTTCCAGAGTTCGGTCTTTCAATTGTCCCGAAGGTACCGAATGTACCGAAAAGTGAGGGCATGGAAGAAGCCGCTTGCGCGGCTTAAATCAAACAAACTGTGCGAGATAGATGGTCGGGGAGAGAGGATTTGAACCTCCGACCCCCTGGTCCCGAACTGGAAATGTCCTTTAAAATCAGCGACTTATAAATCGTAATCGTGGTGCTTCAATCGCATAAGCTCTTCTGATTCTTATAGATAGCTTTCAGTCATTTTCAAGTGGGAACCCCACTGTGAGAACCCTTTATTGCCTCATTGGTCGTCCCTCCGATCATGGACTGGGACAAAAGTAGCCAGGTGCTGTGCTCAAACGCGATTAACCAGGAGGAAGGCGCACCTTGGTCTGGAGAAGTAGACCCCATTGGGTCGTGAGGCGGCGATGGATTCAGATACGGATTGAAGGGTCATGGCCATGCCGAGGCTGGGCAGCTTGCATCATGGCTATGATCTGGCCGCCTCAGTCTGCTCTTCTATCCATTCCCAAAGAAATAAAGGATAACCGACGGGAGACGTGTACCTACCGACCCTGCATTATTCGATTCGCCATGTTTCAATGTGCTCTCTAGTCACCGAACACCATTCCCAGCCAAAAACTACTGCCAAGACAACAGTTAGGTTTACGAATCCGGTCTTTATTACGCACGGATAGAATTTTTGTCGAGGCACAGGATCAACTCAATAGATAGTTACCAATAGTATGCTGCAATCACCGTTGGCCGCTCCGGAGTGTTTCCGATGATCTTAGTATGCAGCACGAACTGAAAGTTCTTATGCCGCCAATCTTTTGGAGCTTGTTGCAGCGCTTCCGATAAGAGACTTTGATCCGTAAAGAACTCGCCGGCTGCTTGGGTGCCGAAGTTTGTCAAGCCCGCAATTACAATTACGGGCTGACCGCTGCCGGGGTTGGTAAACCGCGACACTAGCGCGTAGTCTTCGCCAGTTTTCCAATCCGCTGCGAGATGTTCCAAAGACCATTTGACATTGGGATTCGACCGGTCATAAATCGCATTGTCGATGCCGAAAAAAAACCGCGAATTTCCCATGATGTCACGAGTCCATTTATTAGCGTGTACGCCAATGAGAATGATCGGGCCCGCCAGTAAAGTTTGAGAAGGCGTCGAATTCCCAGGGAGCAACTGCCACTCTTTGCCGCGAGTGCTGAGGAGTTTGGCGATATCAGCCAGAGCGAACGCGTCGCCGGTACCGACAAACGAATCTGACATGGGAACCATACTGTCTTTCGGTCCTAACGGAACATCCATGTTGGAATTGGGACGGTAAGCGAGTGGTTGCGAAATACAAATGACTGCCGCTCTCGGGTTCTCGAGAATGGGTGACCAGACACCATAAATCACATCTGTTGCGCGCACGTATCTGTAAATAATTACCGCTGACAAGACGGCGAGCGCCAACGCGCACACAGCAGTGATTTTCCAGCCTCTCCTCGAGCGGTGAACTTCTTCAAGATCACTGTTGCCAAGGTCTGGAGTTCCTGGCTCAGTTGTAGTGACACTTGGCGCCGGAGTTGGTGAATCCTCCTCAGACCAGAGTAGATTGGCTGCATACGATCCGGATGGAAGCTGGATGGTAAGGTTGTCAGTGTGATGAGCATCCCCGTAATACTGGGCAAGCCTCTTCCTCACCTCATTCGCAGTAACGCGAACAATATTGTCCTGAGCAGTATCGTAATTGCACGGCTTGTGAAAGACCTCTACACCAAGGATGCGTTCCTTGAGTTCGTCAAGTGGCTTCCCATCTAATACATAGCGGACAGAATACTCCAAGAGATGGCAACACCTCTGGCTTCCACGAAAAAACTCGCTTCCAAGGATATTTGCGAGCATTTCCAGGGCTGCTAACCGCTGTTTCTCGGTTATGTGATTCATTATTCTAAAAGCTCATTCATTTGATCAACATGCACCATAGCGTCTCCTCGGGTCATTGTCAACCGAGAAGCCCGCTCACCAGTGCTATACAGTCGACGAGGTTGTCAGTTTATGTTGTATTATCAATGCCTTACAATCTTAACCTTCCGTGAAGAACCGTATCGGACCTTGCTGTGCGTTCAAACAAAAGGTATCAGTATGGTGCGACTGGAGAATGGATTCTTCTGAAGCGAAATGCCAGAGAAGAGCCAGGCCGGGCGAAGACGAGAGAAGGAAGCCGTGATTTCACCGCTTCAGTGAACATCAGAAGAAGTTCAACAGCAACATTCACGGAGAATGTATATGGACGCTCAGAGAAAAGGAACGCAACTTAAAAGACACCTCACGATTACCCTCATCGCGATCATGATGCTTTTTACGGGTCTGCTCTCCCCCAATGGCTGGGGACAGACTGACAGGGGATCAATCAGCGGGACGGTCGTCGATCCAACTGGCGCGGTAGTCACTGGCGTCCAGGTCTCGATCACCGATTCGGTTACAAAGGTTGGCTTCACCGGCGGCACGACAAATGACCACGGCATCTACCAGATACTCAATCTCCCAATTGGCAAATATTCACTCGTGTTCAAGAAGGAAGGCTTCAAACAGTACGACCGGAACGGAATCACAGTCTCGGCTTCACAAGAAGCCAAGGTTGATGTCAAGCTCCAGGTCGGTGGCACCTCAGAGACGGTTACCGTCAACAGCGATGCCGCCGTACTGGATAGTTACACCGCCACCGAAGCCACAAGCGTGGCAGGTTCGGCCATTGAAGAGTTGCCGCTTCCGATCGCCGGTGGCCGCAACGCGCAAGCCTTTGCCGTCATGGCCGTACCGACCGTCAATACCGGCCAAGGCGTTGCCGGGTACGCAACGTCGGGGATTAGCATCGCCAACTCATTGACGCAATCTAACAACGTCATGGTTGACGGCATTGATGCCGATGCAGGTTATCAAGGCGGCGCAGCCGCCAGTGCCGGCTGGGGTAATGCATCTCCCGGCGTGGAGGCTGTCCGCGAGGTGCGGGTGGAGACCAGCGGGATCGATGCCGAGTCGTCGCAGACAGGCGGCGGTACCCTTCAGTACGAACTCAAGTCTGGCACTGACAAGCTACACGCCAGCGCGTTCGGTTTCATGACCAACGAAGCCCTCGACGCGAATAGCTGGTCGAACAATTACTGGATGACTTACTGCAACGTTGAGGGCGCGGGTTCCAGCGCACAATGCCCAGCCGCCGTGGCGGCAACGTCGACAGCGCCGTCAGTGGAGGGCTACGAGCAACTGTATCGCAGGCCAACAGATCGTCTAAAGGATTGGGGCTTCAGTGCAGGCGGTCCCATCTGGAAGCGTCATACCTTCATCTTCGGCGCCTATGAGCGCTACACCCAGAACACCATGGCGTGGGGAGCGAATGAGACCACGGTTCCGACAACAAACATGCTGAATGGAGACTTTAGCCAGCTGCTTACCTATGGCGGTGTCGCTGGGCTTACGGCGAACGAGGGTATAGGCGGGACCGGCAGTTGCGCCTCTTATACAAATGCCCCCATACCCATGCCTTGTCCAACGGGATACCTTGACGCAGGTGGCAATCCGATCTATTACGGAGCGATTTTCAACCCAGCCAACCCCGGCTACGTCTTCCCGGGCAACATCATATCCTCAGGCATCAGTGCGCAGTCTCAGGGCGTAATCAACATCTACAAACAGGACTATGCGCCCACAAACCCTAATTTAATCAACAATTACTGGGGATTTAGCGGAAGCTCCAATGAAGTACAGAACCTCGATGTCAAGCTGGACCACAACTTCTCAGCGAATCATCATGTGAGCGGCTCTATCGACTGGGCCAAGAGCGAGAGTATTGGACTGGGCAACCACAATGGAGGTAATCTCTGGCAGCGCGGATCGTCCACTGGCGGACCATTTGCGGACGCACAGGGCGCTCCGCAGAAGTTTGCGACCATTCACCTCTCTGACAATTACACTCTTAAACCAAACCTGCTGAATAGCTTCATTGTTGCATTTAACTGGAACAACAAAGCCGACGTTACACCCGCGCCTGACGGTAGCGCCTTTGCCAGCGCCGCAGGTTCGACCTACCCCAACCTTGGCTATTCCTCAATCCTGGGCGTCAATCAAAGCACCGTAGGCCAGGACTTCATGGACGACATACGTTGGCAGCAGTGGCGTTTGAAGGACAGTGTGTCATGGGTGCATGGCAAGCACGTCGTGAAGTTCGGCGGCGAGTATACCGCCTATGATCAGCTCAATAAGAATCCGGGTGGAATTCTCAGTTACAACTTCAACGACCTTACTGGCCTGCCTCAGGCTGTCGCAAATGACACGACCGTCTCGAATAACCTTGGATACGGGCTCGCGAACATGATGCTCGGGGAGGTCGCTTCGGCCAACCAGGGTGTCACAAAAGGATCGAACACCACCCGCCAGGGCGTCGACATGTTTGTTTCCGATCAGATGATGGCCACCAGCAAGTTAACTCTGAACTTCAGCCTGCGCTGGGACGTGAACAGCAGACTGCATGAAAAGAACGGCAATTGGTCTAACTGGGACTTAACCGCACAGAATTCGAGTTGGGTAGCGGCGGGCGGCAATCCCGGTCTCCTGGGCGATTTTACCTATCTGGCCAGCCCTGGGGGCAGCTTCGAGACGAACGAGGATTACCGTCTCTTCAGCCCGCATGTAGGCGCTGCATATCAGCTTTCTCATAAACTGGTACTCCGCGGAGCGTGGGGTCTGTTTTACGTTCCGATTGGCCAGAACATGTGGGGCGGAGTCCCTTATGAGACCGAGGGTTGCTTCAACTGCTTTGGCGCCAACAATTCAGCGCCAGGCGCTTCCAATGTCGATCCTTCATTCCAGTGGGACGCGAACATTTATCCCGGCGTACCCATCTCGGCGGCTAAAAATCCTAATGCCAACGATTTTGGCTGGGGACAAGGGTATGTCACTCCCGACACGCTCAAGCTTGGCCGCACGCAGAACTGGAACCTGGGCTTCGAGTACGGATTGAACGAGAATACAGTAGTGGATGTCCGTTACGTAGGGAACGTGGGCTACGATCTGCACGACGGAAGCTTGTACCCACAGAACTATCCCACCTGGAGCCAATACTATCCGCTGCTCATGAGCGGCCATGCAGGGGACAATATTGCCAGTCAGTCGGACGCCGTTGCCGCGGGGGTACCATGGTATCCGTTTCTGACAACGATGAATGGCGGCTGTGGAGGATATTCCGCTTCGTCCGCGATCAATCCACAGCCGCAGGCGCACGCTTGCTGGGGAAGTATGTTGGCCGTAACGGGCAACCCGAGCGGCAACTCTGCCTACAACGGAGTCATTGCCGAAATCAAGAAGAGGGCCGGAAGAGGCTTGTCCATGGATATGAGCTACACCATGTCCAAGGCAGTGGGAAATGTCATTGGCGTGAATCAAGTTGACGAGTGGTACATGGGCTCTGAGTTCCAGGATCCGTACAGCTACGGCCAGTTCAAGAACCTGGTTTCGCCAGGTGATATCCGGCATCAGGTAAAGGGCTTTGCCTCCTACAAATTACCGTTCGGCAGAAATGGACGTTGGTTGCAGGGAAACAAAAACCTGGATTACCTGGTTGGAGGATGGACGCTGAGTGGCGACGTCAATTACCACTCCGGCTTGCCGATGGCTGCTGTTGGAGCCACGAACGGGTATCCCGGCTGGGCTCCGACATTCGCAAACACTACCGGGATGTCGCTTGCCAATCACTTCAAGCATCTGGACCTCGCCAACCTGAATGACCCCAGTAACCAATTCTTTAATCCAGCCGCGTTCTCGGACCAGACCCTGAGCACAAGCAATCCGCTTTATGGGACATTTGGGAATCAGCTGCCCTACAACAACAAATGGCGTGGATGGGCTTATTATAACGAGGATTTTTCTGCGGTTAAGCACTTCGCCTTTGGCCCAGGCAGTCGCATCAATGCCAGTATTCGAGCCGAGTTCTTTGACCTTCTCAACCGTCACCAGTGGGGATTGCCCAACACCAGTTATACGAGCCCACAGTTCGGTAACGTGACAGGTGTCTCTGGAAATCGTAAAGGCCAGGTAGGTGCGCGGATTGAGTGGTAATTGTTCATTCATCCTAACGAGGCCACGTGCAGGCTCTTAGCCTGTACGTGCCTCTTAACCGTCGGGGTTAATCGAAATTCTGCGTACCACGGTTAGAACCGAATGAACGGCTTCGCGGACAATGCTGCCAATCTGGCGCGGTATTACAACAGAGTCAACTTCACTCTGCACGACCGCGCCCGATTGAATTTATTTGTTTCGGAGATGAACCCCTTCCAGGTTGCATTCTGATCCAGCAGACGTGGCGCTCGAGCCGGGAGCTGAGAAGAACCAAGTTAGAGAGGACTCCTGATGGGCAGCAAGACTCCTAATCTCCGTAGGATGCAATTGATATTTTTGGCGCTGGCGCTAATGTTGAGTACCCTCATAGGTACAGCGGAGACGCCTCTGATCGGCGCGCAGATCTGGATCGAGCCCGGCCAGTCACCGGCGCAGATCGATGGATGGTTTCACCAGCTCAACGAAGCGCATATGCCTGTGGCAAGGCTCTTCCTGATGTGGCCAGATCTGGAGCCAAAGAAGGATGTGTGGGATTTCACCCTGTACGACGAGGCATTCCGCGCAGCGGAAAAATACCATGTGCGCATAGTTGCCACACTGACCGCCAGCGGACCGCCAACATTCCTCGATGGTGATGGTACTCAAGGCAATTCTGTAGTTGACTCCGAGGCGGATCGTGGCCGTGCGGCCGACTACATTGCGCACGTTGTGACCCATTATCGTGACAGTCCGGCGCTGGACACCTGGATCCTGATGAATGAACCCGGCCAAAGGGCTTCGCCGCAGCCGATGGCTCTGACCGGTTTCCGAACGTGGCTCGCCAACCGCTACAAGACGGTGGATGGGCTGAATCGTGCCTGGGGAGAGAACTATACATCCTTCGAGCAGGTGTCAGGAGGTGTCGAGCGGAATACCTGGAACAAAACCAGTGATATAGATTGGATGGCCTTCTGGCGGGGCTATCAGACCGACCAACTGGCATGGCTTGCGCGGCAGGTCAGGATGCATGATGATCGGCATCCGTTGCATCTGAATCCACATGCTCTCGTTGGTAACCTTGCTGAGCTCTCAGAGGATCTTCCATCCTGGCGACCCTTTCTGGATACGCTCGGATGCTCGATTCACCCCGCGTGGCATTTCGGTTTGCTGAATCGCGATCAATATGCGCTCGGGGTCTCATATGTCAACGATCTGGTTGATGGGAGCATCGAGCCAAAGCGGCATTGGGTGACCGAGCTACAAGGGGGTACGAACATCGCGAGCGGACTCCGGCCGTTGAGTCCGACGGCGGACGACGTAGCCCAGTGGGTGTGGACCAGTGTGGGTACGGGAGCGGACCGCATCCTGTTCTGGCTCTTGAATGCTCGTACTAGCGGTGCGGAAGCCGGGGAGTGGTCGTTACTAGACTTCCAGCAGAAACCGAGTGCCAAGCTGCGAGCTGCATCGCAGATTGCTGGAATCTTGCAAGCAAACCAGGAGTTTTTCAATGGAAGCGAGCCCGTGCGGCCCGACGTGACTCTCGTGCTGAGCCTTGAAACAATGACATTGGAGGATAACTTTGCCCACAGTGACGAGCCGGGGAGAGACCACAATGCGCAGGTGCTCGAAGCGCTAGGTATTTATCGGGCGCTGGCCGAGTCTGGAGTGCCGCCGCGGATCAAGTACTTCGACGATGTTACGTGGAAGCAGTCGGATACCGGTCACCGTACAGTGATCTTGCCCGATGTGCGGGCGTTGACGCAGGAGCAGATAGAGGAACTGGACGCATTTGTGCATAACGGCAACACACTGATCGTAACCGGGCTGACCGGGTTCTATGATCCATATGTGAAAGCATGGCCGCTGGCTGGCTTTCCGCTGGCAAAGGTGACGGGAGCAGAGCTCAAGGAGGTACTGCTACCGTCCGCACCTCAGATTGACTGGAACAATGCGGATGCATCACTGCCAGTCCATCTGTGGCTTGGCACGATTCATCCTCTGAATGCCACACCGATTGCAACTTGGCAGGGAGAGACGACGGCGACAGAGCGCGATCTGCCGGGCGGCGGCAAGGTGATCTGGATTCCATCGCTGGTTGGGCTAGGCGCATGGCTGGGAGATACTGCACCTTTGGCCGCCTATTTTCACTCCACGCTGCAAACGACTCTCGCTGCAGAGCCGTTTTACTTTGCGCAGCCACAGCCGAGTTGCCTGTTGCGCGTGCAGAAGAATGAGAACGCCTATGTGACGATTCTGGCGAATGGGGGAGCGCAGCCGGTGAATTGCGCCATGACGGTTCCCCCTGCACTTCACTCAACTACATTGTGGGGAACGGCGGGCACGACTCGAACCGGGATAGAAGACGTTTCGCTGCCAGCTGGAGCAACCCAGGTCCAACTATGGAAATGACATCGTGATTGATCCAGCCGACAGGAGTTGTTCTTCTGCCGTGATACTCACTCAGGTACCCGGATGGCCTGAACTCCGTACATTCAGGCCTTATCTTTCTAATTATCTGCAGGGGGATATTCATGGCAAGAAATGAAGCATCAAAATCAGTATCGCGTCGCGGATTTCTCGGCTCAGCGTTTGCCGGAACAGCCGTTTCGTTGCTTCCATGGGCACTTTCCGGCGAAACGGCATCATCGGCAATTGCATCATTCAAAGCTAAAGCTAGTGACGCTGATGGGCTGATCCATGAAGAGGCCCTCAAAACGTCAGATCGTACGCTCATTGGCAACGTCCATGCGCTCCTGCCGGGAGCTATTGCCTTTATCCGCAACGACAAGGCCGGGATCGTGCTGGATATAGGCTCTGACAGCACGGGACGGCCCGGCTCTACTGCTCCGGATTTTTCCTACAGCACGTGGAACTTCAAAGTGGAGAACGCCAACCTCACACTTGAATGGGGACGAGTGGGCTTGGAGGCCGCGGTATTTCGCATCCGGACAGATCGCAACGTAAACCTGCAGATGAAGATTCCGGCAAATCCGTGGCGGCCATTTTTCCATGCTCTCAACACTGCGGACGGCGGCCTGGATGTCTTCGCGACCACTTTCGATGGGGACTATATTCCCTGGAGCTTGCGCGTCAATCCAGAATGTCATCATGTAGTCAATCTGACGAACGATGCGTCGATCGAGTTGCAAATCACACCGGAACATTCTGCCCGCTTTGTCGCGGGCTATTCAGCTTTGCCCACGATCGATAAGGTGGACTCGACCATCGACCTGGCCCGCGCCCGCTATGCCGGGCATCGCGCACAGGCGCACGGTGCTTGGGGAGACTTTGCTTCCGCAATTACCGACAACCTGAATAACAATCGGCTCTATAGCAGCCTGACGAAACGGGTGGGCAATGTCATCGGGAGGAGCGGCTGGCTTGTCAAGGATCCTGACTTTCTTCCTTACTTCACCTGGGACAGCTCGTTCAATGGGCTTCTGGCTTCCATTGAAGATCCATCGACAGCGAAGGAGACGATACGCACCGTCCTGCGGTACCAGCTCCCAGACGGCATGATCCCGCAGGTTACTGAATGGCCAACGGGCGCAGGGTCGTTTGTCAATACGGCATGCTCCAACCCTCCTGTCACGTCACTCTGTGCCTGGAAAATCTACCAACGCTGGAGCGATAAGCAGTTTCTGCAAGAAGTTTTTCCTCGATTGCTGCGCTGGCATGATTGGTGGCCGAAGCATAGTGATGGAAACAGGAACGGCCTTCTGGAATGGGGCTCGAAGACAGATATGAGACTGGCTCGGTTAGCCACCGGGTGGGATGACACACCACACTTCGATGGGGCCAGATTCGTAGACGGGCAGATGGCTGCCGATGCAGTGGACTTGAATTCGCTGTGGTCGCTCGATGCAGAGATCCTGTCGAAGATGGCGATCGTGCTCAACCGGTCAAAAGATGCGCAACGGCTCCAACGGGAACACCGGGATATGAACCGCCGCATCAACGATTCACTCTGGAACGAAGAGTCAGGCCTTTACTGTACGCGTCTGTGGAGCGAAAACGGCAGGCCTGGTGCTTTCCTCACTCGCATCACGCCAATGAATTTCTATCCATTGTTGTGTGGCGCTCCAGATGCCAACCGGGCGCGGCGCGTGCTGCAAACCTTAACCGATCCTAAGAAATTCTGGGGCCCGTGGCTGGTCCCGACACTGCCCTATGACGATCCTGAATATGCTACGCAGGAATATTGGAAGGGCCACGTCTGGGGACCGGTGAACTACCTGGTGTGGCTGGGACTGCGGCGCTACGGCACGCCGCGTCAGCAAGCGGAGTTTGCCCGCCGCAGCGTGAACCTCTTTATGCGTAACTGGACAACATGCGGCACATGCAATGAGAACTACCGCAGCACAGACGGAACCGGCGACGATCATCCTCATTACACCTGGGGTGCGCTGCTCTGCCAGATCGGCATCGAGGCACTCTATGACATCGACGCCGGCGGACAACCAATTGGATTGCAGAACGAGATGTTGACGGAGAACCTGGAGTTGCGCAACGTGCCGGCGGGCGGCAAGCTTTACACAATCTCGTCGATCGATGGGAAAGTCACAGTAAAGCCACAGACTCTCTAGAGTGCGCGCCTCCAGCGGTTATGGAAAGCCGAGGAAGTAGTACGAGTAACACGGTAAGAAAGAAAATCATTGGATGTTCAATGACCGGTAAGGACGCTTGGCAGGAAGAAGGAGTTAAGGGAATGTCCGTTTCGAGGCGTGAACTCATTGCATACGGAACAGCTGGCGCCTTAACGGCGCTGACCAAGGGCAGGCCGGCTATCGCAGAAGGAGCCGGGCAAAACGGTCAGTTGCCAGGCCAAGTGCCCATGCAAGTGGCAACTGATAGGTCTCCGCACTATGCTGCCAGTGGATCCAATGGATACGACATGCGGGACGACCTGAAGCCAAGGCGCTTGACCATGGCGATGTGGGATGTAGCATATGCGCTGCGTCATGGGTCGAACGGAAGCTTCGCCGATTATGACCGCGTCCTCGATGAGGCAGTCGAGCGAGGCTACAATGCTCTGCGCATCGACCCGATGCCCCAATGGCTCGACTTGCGCAAACCTGAGCGTATCCTGGAGTGGCCCGACCCGCAACAGCCTTATATGCCGTGGAATTGGAACACGGCTGTGAAAGGACCGGTGGCGCTATGGGTCATTGACTTCATCGAAAAGTTGCAGAAGCGCAGCTCGCTCTATTACACATTGAGCGGCTGGTGGTTCATGCCGGGGTCGCCAACATCTCCCCCAGTGCCGGCTGTTCTTCGCAAACCAGCAAACATGGCCGATGGGGCAGAAATGTGGGCGGTTATGCTGGCAGATTGGAGAAAACGTTTTGGTTTTGACCGAATTGTCTATGTTGACATAGCCAACGAGACGCCTTATTTCTTTCCGGGACTGCAAGAACAATTGAAGAAGGCAACGGGTGCGGGCTTTGACGAATATCCCGTTTTCTCCACAGCCCAGGTTTCTTTCCTGGCGACTGAAATCAACAAAGCGTTGGGACTGTTGCGGCGAGAATTCCCGGAGTTGCGCTTCACCACTTCAATTCACGGAGACCTGCGCTGGCTTGACGTGCCGCTGGAGTTCGACTGCCTTGACGTGCATTTTTACGCCGATGCCGATCCCCGTTGGATCGAGCGCACCCGCTTCGATGAGTTTGTTGATGATGGCATATTTCGAAATGACCGCTGGTTTAAAGAGTTTTCCGAACGCTCGGTCAAGACGGCTGCCGCCATAGCGCCCATGCTACGCGCGCGTCAAAGATTTAAGATGACCGAGTTCGCCAATTGGGCAGCGAGGCGGGGATCGCCTCTGACCACATCGGAAGCCTGGGCGACGTGGTACTACATAGACGATCCGCGGCTGGACTGGGGCTGGTTGCTGGATTGGGCGAAATGGTCGTGTGATGACGCGATCGCCTGCAAATTCTGGGGCTGGACTCCGCATAATTATGCTCAACCGCAATTTGCAAACTGGAAGGACGTGCAATGGCATCGCACGCTCAACGAGCGCTTCTTGCGAAGCTGAGACCAAAACGACTTCGAAAATATCAACAGATTTGCCAGGATCGTCGGAAGTGATCGAATCACTTTCGCCATTTGGAGGATTGGGATGAACCGGCGAGGATTTGTGAAATGCGGTTTCCAAACCATTGCAGCGGGCCTACTTGGCCGCTCTCGACGTGCCAATGCGGCGTCTGAAAGCGCGCTACTGGAGCCTGGCCTGAAAGAGCGCAATCGTGCGGTCAGAACCTTGCTCTACGACTATGATCTTTTGAAATGGTTGTACATAGGATGGGAGAACGATCATCCAAAATCGTGGACATTTATGGGTGGAGGAGTGGCGCCGGGACTGGGAGACATCATTCAATACACGGTTACAGTCGATGGAACGACCTATATCCCAGACGAGTTTGCCCTGGACCGTAAATCGCGTATCAAGTGGTATTTGAGAGATGGATACCTGCCGTGTCCCATCTCCAGGTGGATGGCAGGTACGCTTCGCGTGGAAATTCAGCACTTCGCCAATCGTATCCTTTCTGACCGTCTAACTGCGGTATACTCGCGCGTCCACATCACAAGCACGGGCATGATTCCTAAGGTTGTTCGGCTCAACGTCGGTTCAAGCCCCGACATAGAGATACCGCTCTCTGGAGATTGCACGGGCCAGAGCGATACCGGCATGTACTTCGATATATCCGTCAATCCCGGTGATTCGGTTACAAAAGATTTCGTTACATTTGCCGCGGGCTCTCCAGTTGAACCAGCGATTTTGAAATCGGCAGGCGGATTCGACTCTAACTACGAGGCCATGGCGAAGTATTGGAACGGCCGCATGGCAGGCTTGGCGGAACCAATCAGTCTCCCCGTGGCGGGAATGGTCGAAATGTACAAATCCATTCAGATCACGACCTGGGAAAATATGGTTAAGAACGGGGAGGACTATGAAATTCACGCAGCTCCCAGGAATCCTTTCAACAATGACAACTACGACCAGCCCTTTTCTCACGATGCTCCGAATTATGTTGATCAATATATGAGAGAGGGAGACTTCGACATTGCAAAGAGGATGCTGGCTAGTAAGTATTTCAAAGCCTCCAACGGTACTTCATGGAAGGGCCGGGAGGCTATGGATCCGATCTACGAAGACACACTCGGAAAGTATCTCATTCCTTACGCAGAGTATCTGCGAGGCACCGGAGACCTCGCCTACTTCACTGTTGCGGTCCGGGAAGAACTCAAGAAAGCCACTCGCAACATTTATGCATTGAGGTCATTCAACGACCAGGAACACTATGGACTGATGAAGAAATCGCAAGATTTCGAGAACTGGGCGGACGACGGAGACTATTTGCTCTGCGACAACTGGTCGGCGCTCCATGGGCTACAAGCATACGAATATATCTGCAAACGGCTGGGCGAGTTAGACGAAGCGGAATGGGCGGCTAAGCAGATGATTGATTTGAATGACAGTGTTAACAAGGCTCTGGTCAATACCTGTGCACGCCGGCATATTGACTACTATGAAGGCGCATTCGACGATGTCACATTAGAGCGATATGGCGATTCCGATTATTCTTGGGTTCCATATTCGGGAGCTCTAAGTACGTTTCCGTGGGGTGCATATTTGAAAGGATTTGATCTCGGCGGCCTCTGGAAGGATAAGTTCGACGATTCAATTCGACACGCCTTGGCTGAGAGAGATAGAAGAGAGATTCCTGAAGGAAGCTGGGGTACGTGGTGGGGACAAGTGAGCTACGGGACCGCCTACAACTGCAGTGC
>Ga0187855_10000662_pt1 | contig 29448 bp, 26 predicted proteins | sample June2016WEW_8_10_2_FD_132969 | JGI IMG/M metagenome (GOLD analysis project Ga0187855, IMG submission 132969) | Peatland microbial communities from SPRUCE experiment site at the Marcell Experimental Forest, Minnesota, USA - June2016WEW_8_10 | ecosystem: Environmental > Terrestrial > Soil >...
CACCGCAATCGTTTCGGCAGTGTTTTCATAAAATGGCTGTCAATTCCCTACACCGCGACGGTGCGTCGACAGCTTGCGAAGACGGTGGGCGGGCATTGAACGCGATCGGCGCGCTCACGTAATGGGAGGCGCATACATGCTGGGCATTCGCCAGATGCGATAGGTCAGCGGAGCCAGGATGTTCAAGACTTGTGTTCCGGTGAGCGTGCCGGGGGTAGGGAGGATTTCGATCGGGTAGCTGACGTAGTTACGCGCGCTAAGTAAGAACACGAATGAAGCCAGGAAAGAGTAATTGCCGTTGGACAGAAGTTGGGCGCTTCCGTCGCCTAATGCCTGGACCCCTAGATCCACACTCAATACTGGCGTGACCGTCAGGGTACTCTCATCTACGGTGAGGGACATACCGCGGCTGTCGCCGGTGCCCAGACCCGGCATGCACCCGGTGGAGGCACCCGGTTTGGAATACCGCGTATTACCGTTGTCAAACACGGTGAGGGGCCCGGCGCCGCTGTTTTCGATACCAGGTTCATGCTGATGCGAGAACCAGGGCCAGGGATCGTTATCGATATTATTAAAGGTGAAGTCTCCGCACGGACCCATGCGCCACAGGATATTTCCCGTACCCAACCCGCCACTCTGGACACCGTTGTTATAGTCGATCTTCATGACCCAGTCCTGGTTGCGCGAGGAGAAAACGATATCTTCGTCTTGAGGCCAATAATAAAGGGCGTTGGCATGCAGCCAGTCCTTTGCCAAGGGTGAAATGCCGGAGGTCAACAGCGATAGCGGCGGGCAGTCCGTAGATGCGCCGGCTGAACAGGTTTCTCCCAGGACGGCCGGCCGGGTGATATCGAGCTGCGGCGCGCCGGTGGCGTGTTGAAACGTGTCAAAATACCAGATCACCTGCCAACTGCTGTTCAGGACGACAATCATATCTCCCACGATGTCGACCGGAAGGCCGGTAGTATCGCCCTGTGTTCCAGGCGGAAAGATTCTTTCAATGGCAACTAGAACGGCGGTATCGCCATTCGGCAGAGTCTGGATGGCATCATGATGAAAACCGTCGATGCAGGCCGCCCCGATGGGCGGTGGAACCGCGGTGATTGTATTGCACAACGCAGCGTCGGTCGCACCCATAGGGACCAGTTGCTGGGACAGCACGCCGATGTTGGTCTGCTTGACGATGTTGCCGGCGAAGTCGATCTGATCCAGCAACTGCAGTTGAGTTAGAGCCGGGTCCCAGGAGGGGCCGGCTTGAATGGTGAGCATGGTGCCGTTCTGCAGGGGGCGCGTCAGAAAGATACTCTGGTTCGGGTTGTAGTACCAGATAATGTTGCCGGACAAATCGGTGGCCACGATGGGAAATACCGTGGCGCCGAACTCCAGCACATTCTGCAGGATCACCCATTCGGCCGTGTCAGTCTGGGCACCGGCAGGAGTTTTCACTGTGTAACTCGGAAAAGTAATGCTGCGTGGCAGCGCCCCGGTCTTGAAAGAGACGGGTGTGCCAGCCGTAAATGTTCCCGCAGTATCCGTCTCGGCAACCATTTGGTACTCCGTACTGGGGTACATGCCGGCGATTTCGAAATTCATAGTGGTTGGGGGATGGCACTTCGAAAATAAGGTGGTAACGGCCGGCGCGGACCTGGACGTTGGTTGAAAGCGGACCGCCATGGAGCTACCTGCGGGGCAGGAGGGCGCGCTGAACAGGGCCACCAGCGGATTGGCGGTCGCAACGACGACGGGTGTGCTGCCAGTCGCCAGGGGAGTCACCTGAAACGAGGCGGTTTTCGAGGTTGTTTCCCCGGACGCAAAATCCTTGATGACTACCTGGATTTTATATGTGCCTTCGACCATGGTGGGCACCCACACGAATGGCTGCGAAGTCCAGGCGCCGGCTGCGAGCGTGCCCACGTTGAAGTCCTTTACCAAGGCCAAGGACTGTGCGGGGAGGGCCGCATTGAACTGGAAAGTCAGAGGACCGGGATTGGAGTCTGTTGCCGTCACGGTCCAGGTGACTGGTGTGCCTAGCAATTGCGGCGACTTAAGCGATGGCGTCAGGGACAGAATCTGGACCGTCGCGAGAGATGGGGCACACAATACGGCTAGCAATCCTGCCAGACGCAACAATTGTTGCACAGATGTTTTTGTGAGATGGGTGTTAGGGTGAGTCAGCATCGTTATCCCCCCTGCGGCGATTAGAGTATATCACGAGTGACGGGGGGAGTGTTGGCGCTGTCGCGGCAAGTCACATAGGGTTGGCAGGCGAAAGCGCCCGCACCAGCGCGGCGAGATGACGCTCGCAGCAGCACGCTCATCCGTGACCCATTGTCGCTCAATGAGTTAGCGGCCTCAGCTTGTGCGTACAAATGCCAAAGCCTGGCGAGCTTCGCTCGCCCGCGCCGACAAGAGTGTCGGCGCGGCAGGCGGGAGCGCCTGCGCCACCGTGCGACCTAGGTCACATAGGGTTGGCAGGCGAAAGCGCCTGCCCCACCGCGCCCTCTGCCGTTTGGCGGAGGGAGATGGCGGGCAAGTAGGTGGCTTGCTCCTGGCGGCGCCACCAGGCGCCGGTGGATCGGCGCTCGGCGAAATCGGTGAACCGATAGTCGTACACCACGGCTCTTATGTAGTGCGGCGGGCTTCCCGGAAAAGGATTGTGCGCGAGTAGTCCCAGCACCGGCGGAGAGCCCTGCAGCAGCCGGCCCGCGAAGTTGTAGAACCATGGATTCTGCTGCGCACTGCCCAAGGCTGCGAACCACATCTGCCAATCGAGCCGCGGCTGATGGGGCGCGACCCACGGCGGCGCGCGCTTCACGTCGCCCGGCTTATAGCGGAACTCGTATGGAAGCCAGGTTGTGCCATCGTTCGAGCCTTCCACTATGATTTCCGGCCGGGTGGTCGTCATCACGGCGAACAAACCATATGAATTGATAATGCGGAGCGGGGAGATCCAAGCGAGGTAGCTCCGCGCGAGACCGGGCAGCGGGAAGGCAACCATCTCCAGAAGTTGCAAGCCGCTGGTTAGCAGCACGAAAGCGGCGACCGCGATCGTGACGCCGCGGTGGGCGCGGGTTTCCGGCGGAGCGGTGTGCGCGGGCCGATCCGCGAAGAGGAAGATACACAGCGCGAGGGCCAGCAGATTGAAGAACGTGTAATTACCGGTCAGCAGGACGAGCACCTGGAGGCCGATCAGCACGCCGGCCGCGACACGCCTGAACCGGAGCGGCGCGAAGATCAGAAACGGCGCCAGCAGCTCCACTCCGAGGACGACGGCAGTGGACATCCTTTGAAACCAGCCGGGGAGCTGATACATGTACCAGGCGATGGGGGTGGGCAGCGGCTGGGTCAGGTAGTGATATCCCAACGCGGTCAGATCGCGCCAGGTGAAATCGCCGCTCAGCAGCTTCACGGCGCCGGACATGAACATCAGGCGGAACAGGAGCCATCGAAAGAGCCAGGCCCGGCCCGGCGATGCATCCAGGAAAATCGCGAGGAAGCCGGCTTCGGTGAGCAGGATGTCCCACTGGAAGGACCAGAAATCCTGGCCGGCCACGGAGATTGACAGATAGAGGATCAGGAGCAGGATCAGGCACGCGCGCCGAAGAAAGCCGAGGGTCAGGACTATGGCGAACGCGGCGCCCGCGATCCACGCGATGCGCAGGGCGAGATCGCTCGAATTGGCCCAGAACACGGTGGGCGCGTACCAATAGGCGCGGGCGCCCATGGCGTCGTGCAAGCCGCGCAGGTAATTGGCGAGCGGCAGGATGCCCCGCGATCCGATCAGGCCGTCGGCCTGCACGCCGAAGGAAACGAAAGCGATCAGGTAGATCAGGCCAAGAGCTTTGAGAAACAGGCTGGCGGCGCGGGTCACGAAACGCACTCGAGGATGTAATACTTCCGGCCGTCTTCACGGGCGATCTGGCCGGCGATCATCCACTCATGGCCGTCAGCCAGGTAGACGCGCCGGTAGGAATCGTATTCCACTCCGATCTGCCGGTCGAGGCGGGAGGCCTCCACTTCGCGGGTGTCGCCGGGCGTCCAAGACTGGCGAACGACGGGGAAAGGATCCATGGCTCGATTATAAGCGGGGCGGTGGCGGTGGGGCGGGAAGAATCCCGGCGCGGCCAGTCTTGCCCGCTCCGCATTGCGGCAAGCCGCGAACGGGTTGAGAGCCGGCAGAGGCCACCTGAAACGGTGGCCTTTAGGCGAACTCTGCTCGCCACAGCGAACTGAAGTTCGCCGGTTGGCAGGCGGAAGCGCCTGCCCCACAAAACTGTGACAGGGATAACTCAGTTAACTTATCGGATGGCGATCAAAATCACTAACCGAAGTGCAGTTGAGCGTAGCCAGTGGTGAATGCCTAAAATGCGACTGAAGGCAACCACCATGACGAATGCAGTCCTGGCTCGCGTAGCCGCTGTCCTTGTACTTCCTAGCTTAATTCCAGCCATCATGGCTCAGAATAATCCGGGGCCGGCGCACGATTCGGGGTCCAAAAACACGAGAGCACGCGCGGACGGCGCGCAAGAGACGAGCTCGATATTCGCTGCGGCGCCCAGCTACGCAGCAGGCATTGCGGGCGCCACCGGGGCAGTGGTGGCGGACTTCAACGGCGATGGCGTGCCCGATATGGCTGTGTGGATTCCGTGCACATCCGACTGCAACCAGACGGAGGGCCGCGGTTCGCTGGCGGTGCTGCTGGGGAACGGCGACGGAACGTTTCAGACGCCAGTGGCGCATGCGGGGGAGACGTTCGGACCGGTGTCGCTCGCGGTGGGGGATTTCAACGGCGACGGCAAGCTCGACCTGGCGCTGGCTTGTGGGGGCGCCGGCGACGCCGGTTGCGAGCGCGGAGCGGTGCGCGTGCTGTTAGGGAATGGAGACGGCAGCTTCCAGGCGTCCCACATGTATGCGGCGGGCGCTGGCAGCAACTATTCGCTGGCGGCCGGGGATTTCGACGGAGACGGCAAGCTCGATCTGGTGGTGGCCTATCAAACCGGCGAGAACAGTGCGGTCGCCGTGCTGGTGGGTAACGGGGACGGCAGCTTCCAGGCCCCCGTGAGCTATTCCACCGGGGCGCCCTGCGCCGTTTTCGTGGCAGTGGGCGACTTCAACAACGACGGTGCGCCGGATCTGGCGGTGGTGAACGGCTGCGTCTCCGACACGGTGAGCGTGCTATTGGGAAACGGAGATGGAACCCTTCAGACAGCGGTGATCTATCCATCCGGGGGAGCCTTCGCCGCTTCGCTGGCGGTGGGGGACTTCAACGGCGATGGCGCCGCCGATCTGGCGGTCGTGAACAACTGCGCGAACTATGACAACCTGGTCTGCGCATCGAGCGGGTCGGTGGGTGTGTTGCTGGGGAACGGGGACGGCACTTTCAACGCCCCGGTCAGCTATGCCTCCGGGGCAAGCCAAGCGAACTTCGTGACGGTGGGGGACTTCAATGGCGACGGTCACTCCGACTTAGCCGTAGGATTCAACGCGGCGAACGGTAGTGACCGCGTGGTCAGTCTGCTGTTAGGGAACGGGGACGGGACCTTCCAAGCGCCAGCCAGGTACGGCCCGGGTGGACCGGCGACCATGATTGCGACGGGGGACTTCAACCGCGACGGCCAGCCCGACGTGGTATTCAGCAACGTATGTCCGGCGCCGGGCAGTTGCGCCGATGGCGGCGTGAGCGTGCTGGTGAATACTGCCGCGAACTTCAACCTTTACGCAAACTCTACGGCGCTGAGCGCATCCGCGAATCCGGCCGGCTTAGGCCAGGCTACGGTACTCAAGGCGACGGTGACTCCCAGCGTGCATACGGGGACGGTAACCGGCAATGTCATCTTCTACGATGGCGGCAATCCGCTCTCGACGGCGGCGGTGGCCGACCGGCAGGCGGCTCTGACCACTTCGTTTTTGACGCCGGGGGCGCACGCGATTAAGGCCAGCTACTCGGGCGCTGCGAGCTATGCGCCCAGCACCTCGACCGTAGAGAGAGTGACCGTAGGAACACCGGTGCGTTTGAACTCGTCGCCGAACCCGTCCACAAAGGACCAGCCGGCGACCATAACGGCGAACGTCGGAGGCGCAAGCGGTACGCCGACCGGCTCGGTCACGTTCATGGATGGCGCGGCGATGCTGGGCGCAGTCACGCTGGCCGGCGGCCGCGCGGCTCTGGGTACGTCCTCGCTCAGCACGGGCACGCATTCCATTACAGCCTCCTACGGCGGCGACGCGAACTTCCAGCCCGGCGCCGCAATGCTGGCGCACGCGGTAAGCCAGCCGACCAGAACCGTACTGGCATCCAGCCTCAACCCGGCGAAGGCCGGCCAGCCGGTTACGTTCACAGCGAAAGTGACCGGGCAATCCAGCGGCGTGCCCACCGGAACGGTGGCGTTCCAGCAAGGTGGCACGACCTTTGGAACAGCTTCGCTCGTCAAGGGCCAAGCCAGCATCACGATGGCTTTTACCAACGCAAACGGGGGGACGAAACCGATCACCGCGGTTTACCTGGGGAGTCCGGCTTACCAGGCCAGCACTTCGGCGGCGATAAAGCAGGCCGCCAAGAAAGACGATTCGATCTCCACGACGACCACCATACAGTCATCCGGATCGCCTTCGTTAGCCGGACAGCCAGTGACTTTTACCGCTACAGTCAGTCCTTCGGACGGCACCACGGTACCCGACGGAGAGGCAGTTACTTTCTATGATGGACTAAACGCGATCGGCACGGGAGCTACGGCGAGCGGCGTAGCCATCTTTACCACTTCGTCCCTGGCGCAGGGCAACCATCCCATGACTGCGACCTATGCCGGCGACAGCACGTACCAGAGCAGCACTTCGGCTACATTGACGCAGATCGTCAACCTCACTACCACGAGTACGACGCTGACCTCGAGCGCGAACCCATCGGCGTGGGGCGAATCGGTGACGTTCACGGCTACCGTGAAGCCAGGCTCCGGCACCGGCACGCCCACCGGCAACGTCACCTTTAGGAATGGGACAACCATAGTAAGCTCGGCAACTCTCGCCAGCGGAGTCGCGACCTATGTTACTTCCAACCTGACGCCCGGATCGTCATCGATCAGCGCCACCTACGGCGGCGACGCAAACTTCTCAGGCAGCTCCGCTACGTCGACGCAAGTAGTCAGCCAGGCCACCACTACCACGGCTCTGACTTCCAGTCCCAACCCGTCGACGGTGAATCAGAGTGTCACCTTCACGGCAACGGTGAGCGGACAATATGGCGGAGCGGTGACCGGAACAGTGGCCTTCATGCAAGGGACCACCACTCTGGGAAGCGCCTCACCAGTTAATGGCAAAGCAGCGTTTTCAACGGCCTTCTCCGCCATCGGTACTTACCAAATCGATGCCGTCTATTCCGGCGATACGAACGACCTGGGGAGCACCTCCGCTACAGTGGGGCAGGTAGTAGCCTTGGCCTCGACGACCACTACCGTGACTTCATCCGGTACGCCATCGTTCGTAGGACAAGCAGTGACTTTCACGGCCACGGTTACGACGACTTCCGGCACCATACCGAACGGAGAGCTGGTCACCTTCTACGACGGGCAATCCGCGCTAGGTACGGGCAAGACGGCGACGGGCGTTGCCACCTATGCTACGTCGTCGCTGGGGGTAGGCACACACTCCGTGACAGCGACGTATGCAGGGGACGCTACGAACCAGAGCAGCACGTCGCACGCAATCACGCAAGTGGTAAAAGTAAATACCACGAATACGGCACTAAGCTCGAGCGTGAATCCGTCGACTTACGGCCAAGTAGTGACATTCACCGCGAGCGTGACAGCCACATCGGGATCGGGGACACCGACCGGCCAAGTGGTTTTCAAGAATGGCACGACGGCGGTAGCCCAAGTCGCGCTCAGCAACGGCACTGCGGCTTATAGCACGTCGACGCTGGCGGTGGGCCCGGCATCGATGAGCGCCGCCTACACCGGCGATGCGAACTTCGCAAGCAGCTCGGCCACGCTCTCGCAAGTGGTTGGGCAGGCCACCACCAGTACCACGCTGACTTCCAGCCCGAACCCATCGACTCTTAGTCAGACAATCACCTTCACCGCTACGGTGACCGCCCAATATAGCGGAACACTCACCGGAACGGTGGCATTTATGCAGGGGGCAAAGACCTTAGGAACGGCTTCGCCGGTGAAGGGCAAGGCCACCTTCGCAACGACGTTTTCCGCGACCGGCACTTACCCGATCACGGCGGTCTATTCCGGCGATGCGAACAATGTGGGAAGCACCTCCGGGGTTTGCAATCAGGTAGTCGGCACCAACACCACCACCACCACTCTGACATCATCCGTTTCGCCGTCATCGGTGGATCAGGCAGTGACTTTCACCGCCGCAGTCACTTCCACATCGGGCTCCATTCCGGATGGTGAGACGGTCACATTCTACGACGGGTCCACGGCGATCGGCACGGGCAAGACGGAGAGCGGAGCGGCGCAGCTCACTACTTCCTCGTTGACAGCGGGCGCGCATACGATGACGGCAACGTACGCCGGCGATGCTTCATTCGAGGCCAGCACGTCGAAGGCACTCACCCAGGTAGTGAACAAAAACACGACGACGACCGTGGTGGTATCGAGCGGGAATCCATCGGTCTACGGCCAGCCGGTGACGTTCACGGCGACTGTGACATCGGCGGGGCCGACGCCCACAGGGACGGTGACATTCAAGAACGGCGGGACCACGCTGGGGACTGCTTCGCTCGGCAGTAAGGCCAGCACGACGCTGACCAGCACTACGTTGGGCGCCGGGAATTATACGATTACTGCGTCGTACAACGGAGATACGGCTTCGGCGACGAGCACATCGACGGGCATGAGCCAGGTAGTGAGCCAGGCCACGACCACGACTGTGCTAGTGGCATCCGTCAATCCATCGTCACTGGGCGAGTCCGTCACTTTCACGGCGATCGTGATGTCGGTCACCACGGTTCCAACCGGCACAGTTACGTTCACCGGCAATGGGACGGTCCTGGGAACGGCGACTCTGGTCAACGGTTCGGCCAAACTCGCGGTTACGACGCTGCTGCATGGCTCGACCACGGTCACGGCGACGTATGGGGCGAGCGCCAACGTTGCGGGGAGTACGGCATCGTTGGTGCAGGTGGTGAACTGAGGCCGGGCGCCGGGGATAGGGCGATTTGGGTTCGTTCGGCCGTTTTTCTGCGGAGGGGGCTGGGCGGCGGAAAGCAGGCCAGGGCAGGGGGTGGGCGGATCAAGTTGGGTTCGTTCCGTGTGGCGATTTTTGCATTTTTGCTGTAAATAAACCAGTTAGCGGATCGAGTTGGGTTCGTTCGGTTATTTTTGGTGTTGGCCTGCGGTTGGATGCCCGGGGTGGGACCGTTTGAGGATGTGCCGGGCGGGCCGGGGCAGACGGTGTTGAGATTCGGTTCGCGCTGGCGGCCCCACTGGGGCGAAGGCTGATTGTCAAAGATCCGCTGGCACCCTTTACAGAACACCCTTCGGGCGAATGCGGGGCACTTTTTTCGACTTTTCAGACGCTGGGGGAGGGGAAGGGGGCCGAGTGGGTGGCCGTGTCCTCCACGCGACATGAGCGTAGCACACAAGCGGCGCGATTGCGGTGGAGCGGCTTCGCTTCGGTCTTGTCTTCAGTGGATTAGAGGAAGCTGGAGCGTGTTACTATGAACCGCGCCCGGTCGAGCTCCGCGAAAATCGACGGCCGCGGTTAACACTGCGAGAAGAATTGGCCGATCGGTTCACCCCTTGCCAGCATGTTGTTAGGAGCCTGGCAATCCGGCTACGCCTTCTATAGCACGCCCTGCTGGAGCAGGCGGTGCGCGACGGAGCAGGCGACCATTTGCATTCAGGTCAAAGCGAGCAACGCTTTTGGTCCGCAATAATTGCGTTCGGACATTGCGCGTCGCGACGTCGAGTCCAACCGTATCTATTGCGAAAGCCTGATCGAGATCTGGCGGGCGATCGTGTCAAATGCCACGGCCAATTGGGAGGCATTTGGGGCTATCGCGAAGTACCCGTGCGGCTGGTTGATCTGCATCTCGTAAAAAGTCAGCCCAACCCCGGTATCCGCGGCCAGGTTCGGATCGTTGGCTATCTTTTGCAATAACAGGGTATCGGGCATGTCGTCGACCGGCCCGTTGCCCATCAGCGCGATAGCGTAGATGTAGGGATGCAGGTTGGTATTGGAGCGCACCTTCGTGGCCTCATTGTCCACGGCATTGGTGGATGCAATGACGATCTGCTGAGGCACGCTGACCGCTCCAACCGGGTTGAACGGCGTGGTGTAGGGCCAGGTTGCACTATTCAATTGGCTGTAAGGTCCCTCGGTCGAGTTGCCGTAATAGTCCTGAGTCGGCAAGTTCGGAATATCTTGGCGGACGTTTGTGAGATTGGGGCCGTTGAACTTGCACCCGCTGCTTCCGGTAAGGGAGTGGCCGTCATTCGGGAAGGTGATGGCGGTGGTGGTGGCATTCATCACGCCTGCAGTGGAGCCGCTGGACAGGGCGCCCCCGGCCCATTGTGCGATAACGCCGGGCGTGTTCGCCGGCATAGTGCAGCCATCAGTGATCCCCAGCCCAGGCAGGGAGTAATCGGCGGTGACGCCGTTGGGTCGACCGTCGGTCAGAAACATGATCACGTTCATGCGGTCTGGATTGTCGACCCGCACGAGTTCCGCGTACGCCGCCGCGATGGCTGCGGCCGACGAGGTATTGTCGTTGCAGGTAAGCTGTCCGATGAGGGACGGAATGGTATTGCCATTAGCATCCGGCGTCGTGAAGCTGGTGGTGGACGGGTAAGAATAAACGGAGGAGCCGAATGCCACCAAGCCGAGTTGGTCGCGTCCGGGAGCGAAGTAGTTCACAAACGCGGCGGCATCGACTTTCATGATCGCGCAGGCTGTCTGGCCGGTGCCGGCGATAATGCCGTTCATCGAGACGGAGCGGTCAAGCACCAGCATCAGGAGAACATCGCGCCGCCCAGCCTGGCTGAACACATTGATGGTGGAACTTTGCTGTCTAAATATCCGCAAAAAGTACAAGGGCGCCCGGACGGTGGCGCTGACACTGACCGTGCGGTAATTCGGTGTGGAGGTGGAGTCGACAGTCACGGTGGCCGCGGCGCCAGAGGTGTTCCAGTACGCCGTTGGGAAATTGCCGCTAAAGAAGTTTTGGGCTGCGGTAATGGCGTTCGACGTCTGCGCCGCGGTGTTCGCGCCCTGGCTAAGCGCGCCCGCCCCGGCCAATGCCGCGGAATCCGCGGCAGTGCCCAACTTCGCCTTGATGAGATACAGCGTACTTACATCGAAAGCCATTCCCACGACCGGCAGCGTGACGCTTAGACTCAGTGTCGTTAAGAGAATCGAAACGCCCTTTGGCCGCTTCTTGCCATTGTCGATATTCCGCATGTGGCCTCTCTTCTAAAACACGACGCGATTGAACGCACCCAAATTCGCGATAAAGCCGACGACCCCCAGGTCTTTGAACGCGAAATCGCCCTCCACCATGTAGGCTATCCCGCCGGATCCGATGGTGATCACCGACGAGACATTGTCCGCTCGGGCGCCGGTATCACTCGTATAATTCGCCACGCTCCCATCGGAATTGATCGACGCCGGACTCCCGAATGCGCTGGTGTAGAGAGCGTTGTTGCCGATCACAATCCGATCGATTACCACCACGTGGCCGCTGTTAATGCAGCCGCAGGACGAGGTCATGCTCTCGAAGACCGTCAGCACCAGTACGCCGTTGCCGGTTGTGCTACCCGTGACATTGCCCTGGTTGGCCTGCAGGCTCAAGCCATTGGCCAAATCGTTCACCACCAGGTTCTGGTTTCCCTGCTGTGAGAAATCGACCCCGCTCGCCATCATGTGGCCAACATCGCGCGTGAGTTGATTCACTTGGAAGTCGCGCGTCACCGCGATGCAGACGGTGATTATTCCCAGGATGATTGGAACAAAGAAAAATGATGCTACCAGCACGAACTCAATGCAAGCATTTCCGCTCTCGCCGCTATTCGTACGCATCGGTTTTACTCCTTTCCCGTGGGCGGCATGTCTTTATGGGCAGCTTATGGGGTGGGGATTGGCCACCGGAGGACAGCCCGCTAACGGGCACTGCTCCATCACGTCGGAAGAACTCGCCGAGAGTGAGATGGGGCTGCTGCTTTTGAGAATTCCGACCGGTGTATAGCCATAGCCTACTATCGATACCTCCACCACGTCGCCACCCATACCGGTGTCCGGTTGCCCGGTTACCGGATTGTAGTAATTGATTGCTATCTTACAGGCGCCGTTTGTGCCGTTGAGCATTCCCATCGCATTCTGCTGCACTACGGCTACAATCGAGTCATTCAGATACGATTGATTCGGCGCGAGTTGCGCGGTTACTGCAAATCGCACGCCCGCGCGCGCGGCCTCCTGCAATGTCGATTTTGTGTATACGGCCATGGCCAGGTCGAAGACTAGAAATAGAAGACCGAAGAAGAGCATCACCACGCCAACGGCTTCCAGGAGATATGAGCCTCGCTCCGGATTGCGTTCGTTCCGGCTTGTAAATCCCATTATTCGTTCCCATCCAGACCAGCCGTATGGGCTGTTGTCCATCGTTATTTCTGATCGATTGTACTGGTACCCTTTGGAAGACGTCCACAAGGTTTTGGGTTGCGAAGTACCTGTCCGCGTGACGCCGCAGGCCGTATGAAGCGGGCCGGATGAAGAAGCAGGGGAGCTTCAAGTGCTTATCGACCCATAGGTATTTGGGATGCGCGGCTTCGGCTAAGTCTAAATCAACCAAAGTTAGCAGAAAAGCATAACGATCGAAAGGGGTATCACGTATACCATCGATGTCGGTCGTTGAAGATATCCGGTTTGCGAAAGGTTATCGGTCGCCCTACAACCGCCAGCCTGGGCCCGGCGAACGCCGCGCAACTTCACGTAAATGCGCACGCCCTTTACCTATGCGCAGTAATCCAAGGAGGCAATACTGCTCTGGCACGCGCTGGGTATGAAGTACCAGGTGAACACCCTAGTCAACGGTGGGGAATCGTCCGGCTCCTGTTCCAGTCGCGGCGGGCCTTACCACCAGCAACGTGGTTTTGACGGTTACGTTCAGTTCCGGCGTTCCCACCGCCATGACCGTGGCTACAACAATTACACAGTGCGGGCGACCCTTATCAACATTACGCTGAAGAATAAGCCCTCGGCCTGGTTTGCTTACACGGGCACCTTCGGTCCGCCATGAGTACACAGATGAAACCGAATCAGACTTCGAAAGGCCGGCGCGGGAACGCGATGGTGGAAGCGTGCTTGACCTTGACGCTGTTCTATACAATTGTCTTCTCAGTGTGCGATTTCAGTTGGGAGCTTTACTATCACCAGGCGCTCATGAACCAGGCGCGCGCGGCAGCGCGTTATGGGGCGGTTAACCCCGTAAGCACCACCGCAATTCAGAACATGGTGCTTTACAACAGCACTACGGGCAGCGGCTCGGGGGTGCTCGGGCTGACTTCGTCAAACGTCAACGTAGCTCGAGAAGGCACAGCGGGAGGAACGGACGACCGCATCGTGGTGACAGTTACAGGGTATCACTACACCTTGATTACGTTCGTTTGGGCGGTACCCACACTGGCACTGTAAGCATGCGTGTCGAAAACTGATTCCGCTGCCTTACCGTAGGACAGTGAGGAATTGCTGGGCATCGAAGGGCACCCTCGTCTAAATTCTCCTACGACAACCGGCAGAGCTTGAATAAATTCCCCCGCCACCGAGGGCGCCTATTCGGACGCTAGTCCGGCGACCGGGAGCGGTTGGCAGGCGAAAGCGCGTGCCCCACCACGGCAAACCAACAGATGATCTAAGTTGAGGCGGTGATTTGGGAAGCAAAGCTTTGTCGGCCACTCGCGTCTGGCCTTGATCCCACACGAAACGCGCCTAGTGAGGAATTGCTGGACATCGAAGGGCACTCTCGTCTCGATTCCGCTACGACAACCAGCAGAGCTTGAATAGATTCCCCGGCACCGAGAGCGGTTGGCAGGCGAAAGCGCCTGCCCCACCACGAGCGGGAACGGTTGGCAGGCGAAAGCGCCTGCCCCACGGCAAACCAACTGCTCATTCAAGTTGAGGCGGTGATTTGATAGGCAAGGCTTTGTCGGCCGCTCGCGTCTGGCCTCGATCCCACACGAAGCGCGCCTATTTTGTCCAGGGCCCTCTGCGAGCGCAGATTCTGTGGATCGACCAGGAAGATCACGCGGTTCACGAATCGGAAGGCGTGCTGTAGCATGAGCTGTTTCATTTCCCGGTTGTAGATACCGCCCCAGTGGGACCTGGCCAAGAACGTCCAACCGATTTCGATCTCGCTTTTGTCTTTGTCGTATCCGTGGAACCGCGACGATCCGACGATCTGGCCGTCTTTGGAATCGATGGCGGCCAACGCACCGCCGGATTGCAGGGATTCGCGGAAGAACTGCTGAAAGACTTCGTTTTTGTAACGGTCTTTGATGGGATGCTGTTCCCAAATGAGCGGGTCTGAGGCTACGGCGTAGAGGTCATGAAAATGCTCTGGTCGAAGCGGCCTGAGTTCGAGGAACTCGCCTTTCAAAGTGGGCTGGAGATCGAAAGACATTGAAGCACGGAAGAGCCGCCTGAAAGGCGGCTGTGGGCAAGATTGCCCGCCCCACCAAGACGACTTTGTAGCATGTTTATACTAGTATGGGCACAAACGGTTGTCAACAGTTAGACAGAAAATCCGGCTCCTTCCAATATTTTGAGGCTTCTGAGCCTTGCTCTGCCTACAGACTTGGCGTTTTCTGCCGATAAGCTACTTGGGAAGAGTGTTCCGATGGTGTCGTCATCCGATTCGTCACGCTTCGCGCGCGAACCTGGCGCCCGGACGATCACGGCAAGCCTGGCTTTGGCAGGGTCCCGCCGATCCGGGCAAGCGGTGATAGAGGTCTCGCTGCTGGTTCCCTGGATCGTTTTCGCATTCGTGGCCGCGTTTAACTTTGGAATTTTCGCGTATGCGCTGATTTCGACCGAGAATGCCGCGCGCTCGGCCGCTTTATACGCCTCCCAATCGCTGGCGGTCGCCCAGAGCGGCTCTGTCGTGGCGCAGGTCTGTCCTTATGTGCTGGGCGAGCTGGGAGACGCACCAGGAGTTGGCTCGGGCGTCACAACCTGCACCAGCACGCCGGTAACGGTGACGGTGACTGCCAATACTCCGGGGGCTGGCGACATGAACACGGTAAAAGTGTCGGTCACCTACAACACCATGCAATTGATTCCGCTACCCGGGCTGATGGCCGGATCGCTAGCCATCACTCGAACCGTCGAGGCGCCGATTCGGAACTGACATGCGCAAAGGGAAGGGTAGAAAAGGCAACGCGATCATCGAGTTCACCCTGGTGGCCATCCCGCTCATTTTTATTCAGATTTCGGTCGTCGAAATCTGTCGCGGGATGTGGGATTATCATAGCCTGGCGCAAGCCGTCAAAGCGGCGACACGGGCCGCGGCGACACGTGGCGCCGGATGTGCGGGAACGGCCTGCGCGATGACCGTGGGGCAGATCGCCACCACCATCTCGAACTACGCCATCGGAATGCCCGCGTCGGCTCTCAATGTGACCCTCACCTCCAACGCCGGGGACGTAACTTGCAACCCTCTAAGCACGTGTACCAGCAGCGGAACGGTGTGGCCGCCCGCGGGCGGCAATACGGCGGGATCGGATATCGTCATTTCCGGATCGTACAACTTCACTTCGATGCTGATGATGTTTGCTCCCGGCACCAATGGCATGCAGTTTTCCGGGGTGACGTTCACCGCGAAATCCCGGCAAGTACTCTTGTTTTGATATGCGGAAATCGACTGACTCGCGATGCGGACAAGCTGCCCTGATGATGACGCTCTCCGTGACTGTAATCTTAGGTATGCTGGGGCTGACTGTCGACTTAGGATGGGCCTATTACCGGCAACAAGCCGCGCAAGCGGCGGCGGACGCTGCCGCCATGGCGGCGGCGCGCGCGGCCCTAAGCTCAGCTCCGTCGGGTCCGGTGTGTGGCCAGAGCGGAGTCTGGTGTGGCGCAGCGGCCAACTGTCCGGCGGCGGCGCCGGGCAGCGCGTCCTCGAGCTTCGACAATGCTTGCATGCTGGCGGCCGCCAACGGGTTTACCACATCCGGCATCGATACCGTGAGCATACAAGCGAATACCACCAATCCGGTGCCCGGGGTCCCAGGGCCCACCGTCGCGTACTGGGCGACTGCCCGGGTTTCGGAGAGCCTGCCTGCGTTTTTTGGGAGAAGCGGCCTTTCTCCTGGGGCGATCTCGACCGCGGCCGCGTTTGTCACCAGTAGCCCGTGCTTACTGACGCTACAGTCCGGCTCCAGCCCCGGTATCACCGCTGCCGGTACGTCTATCACCACCCATAACTGCGACGTGGATGTCGATTCGAGCAACGCTACGGCAGCCATCACCATGGCGGGCGGCAGCATCAGCACCGGCACGGGGATGACGCGAGTGGTTGGTGGGGTTACGAGTGCAGGGACCACGTTCACACCAGCGCCTCTGACCGGGCAGCCTGTTTTGGCCGATCCATTCGCGTCAATGCAGCCTCCTACCGTCGGGGCATGCACCGATGGCGGCGGCGTTTCCTTTGCCGGCGGGGCCCATACGATCAGTCAAGGTGTGTATTGTCACGTGATCTCCGCTGCCGGCGGGAGCCTTACACTCAACCCCGGCCTGTATGTCTTAGAGGCGGGCATCAGCGTCGCAGGCACTACCATAGTTGGCAACGGCGTCACGCTATATATTCAAGGCGGCGGTATCAGCATGGCTGGTCCGACCGTGACTCTGTCGCCACCGGCCAGTGGCACTTGGGAGGGAGTGGCGATCTTTGAGGACCGAAGCGATTCCAGTCCGGTGAGTCTTGCGGGCGCCACCAACACAGTGAACGGCTTGATTTACACGCCGAAGGCGAGCCTCAGCGTGGCCGGCGGTAGCGGCGCTCAGGTGTCGCTCGTTTGCAGTTCCTTCATCGCCGCAGGTAATTTCAGCATCACGGGCGGGAGTGCGCAGACAAACAGCAGCGGATCGGTTTCGTTCGTGCAATAGGCGGTCTGGGTAGGGCTTCGAGCGGGCGTCTGTGCTCGCAAAGTGTGGCCTCCCGCGTAATTGCCGACAAGTCGCGTGCGGCGAACTGAGGTTCGCCGTGGCACGCCCTCCAGAACCCATACGGGAAGTGGTTGATTTCTCAGGGCATGAGTATTTCGCGAAAAAAAGAAGGCGAAACCTCCGCTCCAGGGCAGTTTCTCCGACGTTGTTGGTGACGGACCGCCCTGGTCCACTCGCGCTGAAGCGTGCGCCCCTGCCGCTTGCTAGAGCGCGGCTCCGAAACGTTGATTGTCAAGAGCTAGTGTGTGGCGTCCTAGTGATTGCTGACAATCGGGTGCGGCGAACTGAAGTTCTCCGCGGCACGCTCTCCGGAAACCCACGGCAGAAGTTGTTGCTCTGGCGGGGCCGCAGTCCGATTTGCGCGGTAGGCGAGCAAGGCTCGCCCGCGCCGGCAGGAGTGCCAGCGCGGCAGGCAGGAGTGCCTGCGCCACGCGGCGGTGCGAGGTTTTTGACATTGGTGACGGACAGCCCCGGTCCGCCCGCGCTGAAGCGTGCGCCACGACCGCTTGCCAACAGGCGCGGCTCCGAACCAGAATACCAGCCGGCCGGAGCCGGAGGGTCGGCTGCGGACCTGGGGTCCGCGCCACTGGGCGGTGTACAATAGCGCGATGACACCTGAAGCGGTCCAAGAAGTCCAAATTGCGTACCCACCCTTCACCGGGGAGCACGATCTGATCCGGCAGACCGTCAAGCGCTTTTGCCGGGAGGAGATCGCGCCGTTCGCACAGGAGTGGGACGAGGCCGGCATTTTCCCGCGCGAGATTTTCCGCAAGGCGGCGGAGCTGGGGTTGTTCGGCATACGCATTCCCACGGAACTGGGCGGCAGCGGCCTGGACTGGTGGGCCACGGCGGCGGCCATGGAATCGCTGGCGTGGGGCGACAGTCCGGGCGTGGGCATGGGTCTGATGGTGCAGGCGGAGCTGACGATACCGATCATCAACGAACTGGGCACTGCAGAGCACAAGCAGGTCTTCATGCAGCCGGCCATGGCGGGTGAGTGGATCGGCGCGCTGGGCATCAGCGAACCTGGCGGCGGCTCCGATGTGGCGGCGATGCGCACGTCCGCCCGCGCGGAAGGCGACGATCTCGTGATCTCAGGGCAGAAGCTGTGGATCACCAACGGCTCGCGCGCGGATTTCATTGTGCTGGCGCTGCGCACCGCGGAATCGGGGCATCGCGGTATCTCGCTGGTTCTGTTTCCGACCAGCACACCCGGCTTTTCGGTCGGCAAGAAACTCAAGAAGGTGGGGAATCTCTGCTCGGATACCGCGGAGCTGTTCTTCGACGACTGCCGCATTCCGGCGCGGTACATTCTGGGCGAGAAGAACCGCGGGTTCTACTACATCATGCACAACTTTCAGGGCGAGCGGCTGGCGTCGGCGATCATGATGGTGGCGTCGATGGATCGCTGTCTGGAGTATGCCATTCAATACGGCAAAGACCGCAACGCGTTTGGCAACCCGGTGGGCAGCTATCAGGTTTGGCGGCACAAATTCGCCGAGCATCGCACGGGCCTGGAGGCGGCCCGCTGGCTGGTGTATCGCGCGCTGGATCTGACGAACCGCGGGCAGAAGGCGGTGCGCGAGATTACCATGGCCAAGCTCTACACCTCCGAGCTGGCGCAGCGCCTGAGCTACGACTGCATGCAGATCTTCGGCGGGTTCGGTTACACCACGGAATATCCGATCAGCAGATACTGGCGGGATTTGCGGCTTTATACAATTGGCGCGGGGACTTCGGAGATCATGAAGGAGATTATCGCCAAGGAGGATGGGCTGTAGGCAGGTACACAATTCGGAATTACGGTTGCGGATTGGGGGACCGCTTGCTGACGCGCGCGGCTCTGACGGGAGCCCCGACCGTGCTTGCAGCCGGCGGCAGAAGTCACTGCGAGTCGCGGTTGGCAGGCGAAAGCGCCTGCCCCACCTTTGGCTTAGAAGAGTATCTTCAAAGCTAGCTGCGTATTGCGGGGAGCGCCGGGGCCGATGCCCGGCGCGCCAAACCATACATCGTATGTCGCGCCGACCTGTCCCAGGTTGCTGCCCTGGACGTTATTGCCCAGTGAGTTGGAATAGTTCACAAAATTGAAGATGTTGAAGATTTCAACCCGAAACTGAGCTTTAACATGCTCGGTGATCACGAAGTTCTTAAACACCGAAAAGTCGATCTGGTGAACGGGAGGGCCATAAAACTCGTTACGTCCCTCGTTCCCGTAAGTGCCTGGAGCGGGCGCCACGAAGGCTGCCGGATTGAACCAGAAATAGGTGCTGGCAGCGCGATTTGCGGCAGGCACATTCGAGAAGGGGTTGCCGATCACCTCTGCCCGGTCGGCGAACTCGGACGTGCCGCTGGAATCGTTGCCGGAATATACGGTAAACGGCGTGCCGGTGAAGAAAGAGAACAAGGTATTCAACTGCCAGCCGCCGAGAAGGTTTTGGTGTACGCTGGGCTGAGGGAGCGTATAAGTCAGGAACATGGAAAACGAATTACGGATGTCGAAATCCGAGTTGCCGTAATCGCACCTGAGGCAATAGCTGTTCTGAGGAATGATGCCGCGAGCGTAGGAGAGATCGTCGATGGAGTGCCCCAGAGTGTAGCTGAGCTTGGTGGTGAAGCCGTGGAAATTGGTGGTCCGCAGGGACGCCAGCAGGCCGTTGAAACGGCTGTTGCCGACGGACTCCACTTGATTGATGGCGGCGAGGTTGGAAAACTGGCTGTAGTAGGGCCGCGACGTGACCGCCTCGGGCGAACCGATGGGGATCTGATTGATGTCCAAGGTGTCCGGCAGGTGGCGCCCCAAGCTGCCCGCATAGCCGACCTCGACCACCGCATCCCTGGCAACTTGATACTGAACGTTGAGGTTGGTATTCATGCTGTAGCCGGTGACGAATTGCTGGCTCACGGAGAAGCCGCCGTAAGGGCCGGTCGCCGAAATCCCGCCAAAGATAGGAACGTTCGACGCAAGAGTAATGGGCGATTGATTCACGATGGTCAGAACCGGTGCGGTTCCGTCGATGTTTTCGTTAATTCCCGACGCGCCGCCGTTGGACGCGGAACTATTGCCGAAGTAGGCTATGTTGGGGACGGCATAGTACATGCCCCAGCCGCCGCGGATCACCAGCTTGCCGCCGGCTTTTGGTTGATAAGCGAATCCGAAGCGCGGGCCAAAATCGTGCAGATCGCGGGGCCACAGCGTGTTCAGGCCATGCGTGCCGACATAAGTGATGCCGCCGTCGGCGGGGATGAAGGTCGAAATAAGGTCCTTCGGATTGGAGATGGGGCTCTGATACACCCAGTTCAAGCCATAGTTCAGCGTCAATTTCGGAGTTAGCTTCCAAGTGTCCTGAGCGAAGGCGGAAGCTCCGTTGAGGTTGTAGATGCGCTGCTGGTTGCCGTAGGCGATGCTGGCGTGCCCGATCGCAATGCGACCGGAAAGGAAGTCCGCGAGCGCGTCGAGCGATCCGGCGATGGGGGAACTACCTACGCCCCAAGTGTCGGTCGGATTTGTAGCGGCAAGCGGCCCTTGCGTGCCATCGAAGATCAACGTACCGGGCGCATTCGCATCGTAAAACACGTCGAGGCGTGAATAGCGGTACTCCCCGCCGAAACGGAACTGGTGGGAGCCCACGGTGTAGGTGAAGGTCTGATCGATGTGGCCGGTGGTGTCGATGCGTCCGAGCGGCGGCGTCAAGCCCGTCGAATCGAATCCTGAAATCTGGATATTCGGGGAACCGAAGTCCGTAGGATTCGTTACGCCGGTATCCAGTCCGATGGAGGACATGTTGAAGCCATGGTTGGCGTCGTCGAAAACTTGTTTAAAGTAGTTCACCCCGAGGAGCGTTTGCGCCACCAAGCGCGGCGTAATCACCGCGTTGTATACCAGCGAGAAGTTGTGCATGCGGCTGGGGCAGGACTGGAAGTAGTCAGGTAGAGCCGAGCCAATATATTCCACCTGATTGCCGGTGCCCCCGAAGTAGCGGATGGCGAGGTTGTTCCTCGGGTTAAATTGATGATCCAGCTTGATCACTCCGTTATAACTGTTCGAGAGGTTAATACCGGCGCCCGCGTAATTGTGCACCAAGGCAGGCCCGGTCAGGCTGTTGGCCGGCCAGAGATAGTCGATCACGTTCGTCATGAGCGGGTTCACCGCGACGCCGTCCCTGGCCATTACGGCCTCGGCTGCCGAAACCCATGCGGCCGAAGGAGTGGTTCCGGGGGCAGACAGAGCCTGCCTATAGTTCTGCTGCTCGTAGTTCATGAAGAAGAAGGTATTGTTCTTGACGATGGGGCCACCCAGCGAGAAGCCCTCCTGGTTGTTGCGCAGTTCCGTGGTGGGTGAACCGGGGGGCGTGAACCAGTCGCTCGAGGCCAGGGCCTCGTTCCGGTTGAAGTAGTATGCGGAGCCGTGGAAGCTGTTGGTTCCCGATTTAATCACCACATTCAGCACGGCGCCCGAGTTGCGGCCTTCTTCGGCATTGCTGCTGCTCTGCAGGGAGAATTCGTCGATGGCGTCAATCGGAAGCACAACGCCGGCAATACCCGACACGCCGCCTTGATTGACGGAATTGATGTTGTGCCAAAGGTCGTTGTTGTCGGCGCCGTCGATCTTCCAGTCAATACCCCCGTAAACCCGGGACCCGTTGACGGAGCCGTTGGCGTTGGCGCCGGGGTTGAACTTCAGCAACTGGGTGAAATCGCGGCCATTCAAAGGAATGTCCAAGAGTTCCTTTGTGTCGATCAGACTGGTTTCCGCCGACGAATCCGTCTCGATCTCTACGGTGGTAGCCTCAACCTGGACGGTCGTCGCTTGTTTGGCCACTTGCAGCTTCAATTCGAGGGTGGCAATCTTGCCGGCGTCAACCACTACTCCGGACACGATAACCGTTTCAAAACCCGGCTGCGTAACGGTAACGTTGTATTTACCGAGCGGGAGATCCTGGAAAACAAAGTCGCCGGCCGAGGAAGTCACACCGTCGCGAGTGAGGCCCGTCTCCGGGCTCACGAGTCTCACGGGTGCATTGGCGACGGCGGCGCCCGTGGCGTCAGTAACGGCGCCCGCAACACCTCCACGAAACGTTTGCGCAATCAGCGGCACCGACGCGAGAAGCGCCAGAAACAATACGGCGGAAATCATTCTGCGGATCATAAAATCTCTCCATGTTCTTTGAGTTCTTGTCGCGAGGCTAATGGAAGCCTTCATATGCTCGCGAACGACGTCGCAAACTTGGCGTCGGAGCGGTCTTGGCTCAAACGCAACCGGAGGTCAGTCGAGTCTGCAGGACGAACCCCATCGGAACGGAGCGGACTCGATCAGGAAAGACTTTGGAAATCTTTAAGCAGAAGTTCCATTTTGACCCCTAGGTTTCAGCCAGTATACATCGAACCACTCAGATCGAGTCCGTTGATTAAGCATTTTTAATTTCTGCGCCGCACCGTCTTTAGGCGTAGGCTTGCTTGGATGGTCGACGAAAACAGAGCAAATTGCTGGTTAACCTCCAGGAACGGGGAAGTGAAGCTTGCTGTTGGCAGGCGAAAGCGCCTGCCCCACCGCCTGCCCACCCCACTCAAGACGGTGAACTGAAGTTCACCGCGGCACGCTAAAGCGTGCGCCACGGGCTATCAGGGCGTCGATGGAGAGGCGGCCGGGGCCGAAGATGAGGATGACGAGAAAGGGCATGAGGAAGGCGAAGGGCGCCGCGGTGGCGAATTTGTCCGGGTCGGAGAAGAACGCTAGAAACTTTTCGCGATCGCCGGCGATGTAGGCGACGATCATGTCTCCGGTGAGGAGCAGCGCGAACAGCCGGGAACCCAATCCGAGCATGAGCAGGAGGCCGCCGAGGCACTCGAGGCCCGCGATGAAGGGCGCGTTCAGTCCGGGGAACGGTACGCCGAGACTCGTGAAATATTCTGTGACTCTTCCCAGATTGTGCAGCTTGCCCCAACCGTTTTGCATAATCTGCCATCCCCAGTAAAGGCGCACTGCGAGCAGGAATGGAGATTGCAGGCTGGACGCGATCGCGATCAGCAGCGCGTAGAGTTTGGTAAGGAACCCCATTAACGGGACCTGCGCCACGGGCAAAGCCAGCCCATTTCCGCCCAGGCGGCGAACCAGGCTTCCACCTGTTTTGGGCTAATGTCCCCCGCGGCGTCGATGGCTTTGCCGACGGGCAGACCTTGGCGGAGCGCGGCGAGCAACGCGAACTCCGGGGCGGGGAGCCGGCGGTAATAGACCGTCAAATCGTGGCGATGCACGGCGAGGAAGATGTTCTCGGGATCCATCCGGCTGATGCGTTTGACGAGGCTTCCGGCTTTGCGCTTGAGCACCGTGTTGCTGGCGGCGCCGTGTTCTTCGGAGGCCGCGTTCGTCTTGACGCGCAAATCGTCGACCGGATAGCGCAGTTCGATCAGGCGGATATACGGCTGCAACTTCAGGCGCAGGCTGGGGCCGAGCTCCAGCAGATCCTCGGGGCCGAGCACCTTTTCGGCCTTCTCATCGAAGGCTTCAATATGCGCCCATTCGAGCCGGATCATATCCAGCGCCAGCGCCAGCCGGCCGCCGGCGTATGCGGGGTTGCGGCGCAGCCAATCTTCCAGACGCGATCCCAGGTTCCGCAGCGTGAACGATTGAGACGGGCAGTCGGTGAGATAGGCCTTGGATAAGCGCTGAAAGGCACGCTGGCCGAGAACCGCGCGCAGGCCGGGAAAATCCTCATAAAGCGAGTCGAACAGGCGATACCAATAGCTGCGGCTGTAGATCTCCAGCCGCTCGAGGGATGTGAGGCGATCGTTCGGCTTGATGTAGTCGACGGCGGTTTGGGGATCGATGCGATCTCCGGCGACCAGCGGGCGCATCAGGGCTGCGGCCATCTGCCTCTGGAGCGTGAGCAGGCTCACGGCGCTACCACCAGTGGGGCGGCGATGTATTTTTCGGCCTTGCGCGCTTCGGCGTGAACTTCGTCGAACGATGGAATGCGGTCGTCCCATTCGAGCAGGGTGGCGGTGGGCCCCACGCGGCGAATGGCATGCTCGTAGAGTTTCCAGACGGGATCGATCACGGGATGGTCGTGGGTATCCAAGATATACTTCGCGAATTTGGAATGGCCGGCAATGTGGATCTGGGCGACCCGCTCCGGCGGCACGCTATTCAGATAATCGTTGGGGTCGAAGCTGTGATTGCGGGACGAGACGTAGATGTTGTTCACGTCGAGGAGGATTCCGCAGTCGGCGCGCTCGACCACTTCATTGAGGAACTCCCATTCGGTCATTTCCGATACGTGAAACTCGGCATAGCTGCTGACGTTTTCGACTGCGATGGGCACTTCCAAGTAGGAGCGGGCCTCGCGGATATTGCGCGCGGTGAGCTTGGCGGCTTCGAACGTGTAGGGCATGGGAAGCAGATCGTGGGAGTAGGTGCCATCCACGCTTCCCCAGCAGAGGTGATCGGTGAGCCAGGGCGTCCGGGTGCGCTTGACCAGGGCTTTCAAACGCCGCAGATGTTCGCGATTGAGCGGCTCCGCGGAGCCGAAATACATGGAGACGCCATGCTGTACGATGCGATACTGTTCGAGGATTTGATCGAGCATGGCGAGGGGACGCCCGCCATCCACCATGTAATTTTCGGAAATGATTTCGAACCAGCCCACGACCGGCTTCTTTTCCAGGATGTGCTGGTAGTGGGGGATGCGCAGTCCCACACCGATGCCGTACTCGGTAAATCCGTTAAATCGATTGGCAGGCAATGCTGGCGCTCCGGAGAGTGGCGGCCCGGCAATGCCTGAGCTTGCCGAGCCGCGCGAATAGGCTAGCCTTCCTTCTTGGAGCCGTCGGTGGCGCAGCCGCCTTTGCCCTTGCAGGAATTCTTGCCCTTGCAGCCCTGATCGCTGGTCTTGCAGCCCCCCTTGCCTTTGCAGGAGTTCTGTCCCTTACAGGCGTGCTTTTCCTTCTTTGCCTGTAGGATGGTCCCGGAGGACTGTCCAACGAGCGCACTACCGGAAGAGAGCCTCTGTCCGGAGTTGCCGGACGAGACAGTGTTTGCGTTCAGGCGTGTCATCGTGCCACCCAGCAGGCCGGTGAACGCCGCGGTCAATACGAGCGAACCTTTCGAAACTTTCATGCTTTTAAATTCCCCTTCCTTTGTGGTTTATTCCCAACCCTCAAACTTTGGATGCCCGCCGCGACGTGAACAAGCGCGCCTGTGCGGGTTCTTTAGAGTATACGACAGTCGGACGAACTTCGGATGGGAATGTAACGAAAGCGGTGCGGGAGCGTCTTTTCAGGAAATGACGAGGATGAGCAGGCGGTCCGCGCTGCGGTCGCTGGGGGGCCTTGCTTGGGGATCCGCGCTTCCCCGAATCGTGCAGGCGGCCGGCGCTCCGGTGGTGGTGCAGTCGGATGGGGCGGCGATCGAAGTCGATTTCGAATCCGAACATTATGATGTGCCGCAGGCGGCGATGTTGGATTGGGTGAGCCGGGCGGCGCGGGCGGTGAGCGCCTATTTCGGAAAGTTCCCGGTGCCGCGTGCGCGCATACGGATCTACGCGGAAGGGCGGCGGGGCGTCTCGCACGGCACCAGCTACGGAGAGGACGGCGCGTGGTGCAGAATCTCGGTCGGCCGCGAAACGACGGTCTCCGATTTGGCGGACGACTGGATGCTTACGCACGAAATGGTTCACTTCGGATTCCCTTCGGTGCCGCGCAAGCACCACTGGATCGAAGAGGGCACCGCGGTCTACGTGGAGCCGATTGCGCGCGTCCAGGTTGGAGAACTGACGGCTGAGCGGGTGTGGCACGACATGCTTCGAGACATGCCGCAAGGCTTGCCCGAGGCCGGCGATGACGGATTGGATCACACGCACACGTGGGGCCGGACGTACTGGGGCGGGGCGCTTTTCTGCCTGCAGGCGGATATCGGAATCCGGAAGAACACGGGCAATGCAAAAGGGCTGCAGGACGCATTGCGGGCGATCAACCGGGCGGGCGGCAGCATCGAAGTAGATTGGCCGCTGGAGCGCGCATTGGAGATCGGCGACAAGGCCACGGGCGGGAAGATCTTGCAGCAGCTTTACGAGCAGAATCGCGCGCAGGGGGTGGTGGTGGATCTTGCCGATTTGTGGAAGCAATTGGGAGTACGGCGGGAGGGCGGCGGCGTGGTGTTTGACGATGGCGCGCCGCTCGCGAAGGTGCGGGCGGCGATCATGCGGGCGGAGCGGGCTTAGGCGCGCAGGCTAGAACACGGCTACTTCGGATATGCGACGCGGATTAGAATCCACGGCAACAGTCCTAAATGTGGCATGTCTCCCCAGCCAGGACCGCTTGGTCCACCTCCCCAGCCCAAAACAACGCCGGGTAAATTCCCCACAACCCCCCACGCTCCTTGCCAAGCGGGTCAACAGGGCGTCATTGTTCCCACGGGTTGAAAACCGGCACACGCGCCTTGTCGTACTGGCTCCGGTCGCGCGTGACGACGGTAAGCCCGTGGTGAATGGCGGTTGCGGCGATGATGAGATCAGGCTGAAAACGTGTGGCCGGTCTTGCGGCCTTCCTCCAACAGCAAGCGCCATTTGAGCATGATGTCTTCGGTGAGCGGGAGGACGCGCCCTTCAAAGGCCGGGCGCAATTTCAGCGTGAGCCAGCCGTTCAGTTCCGCGCGCGCCGTTGGGTTGTCCATAAGCTCGATGCCGAAGCGAATTTCCGCGAACGTTACGACGCTGACGTAAAGCTGGTCGAGGGGCTGCGTCTCATAAAAGGCGGTAACCTTGGGTTCGGGTCTTTGCCGGCGGCCTTCCGACAAAATCATGGTATCGAGCAACCACGCCATTAGAGCGCGACATCCCGCACGGGTAGGGGGTAGCGTTGAGGCGTGAGGTCAACATCCCGGTAAGGGGAAGCTTGTAGGACGGCAAGAAGTACCGCGCCGGTGGGGCCTGACGCGGGCGGACTGGTGGCGCGCTCGTTCATCAGCCGTTCGATCAGCGCGTCCACAGAAACGCCTTGGCGTTGCGCCTCTTCCGCCAGCCGCGCTTCGTTGCGTGGTGAAATGTGAAGGCTCATGGCCGGTGTTCCTCTCTTTCAGAATAACGCGGGCCAGCGTTGGCAGGCGAAAGCGCCTGCCCCACTTTGACTTTGTCAAACAGGGTAAAAGGGTTAGGGACTGGACGCTAGACGCTTACGACGGGGCAGGGGGATTGGCGGATTATCGCGTAGGCGGCGCTGGTGAGCCGTCCCATCACACCGGTAATGCCCTTGTCGGAGCCGCGGCCGATCACCAGCAGGTCCGCCTGCGTGTTGCGGGCCTCCTCGCAAATCATTTCCGCAGCCGGACCCATGGCCAGTAACACCTTGGCCTCGGTGCCGGCTTTTTTCTGGATCGCGGCGATTTCAGTCTCCGCGGTATCCACCAGGAATTTGCGCCACTCCGGCGAGAAGTGGTATCCCTCCAATCGCGGATCCAGTTCGACGACGGAATGCACCAGCGTGAGGCGCGCGGCGAACTCGGCGGCCAGCCGCGCGGACCACTCCAGGGCATGTGTGCTGCCCGCTTTCAAATCGACGGCGCACAAGATGTGTTTCAATGCGACCGGGCCGGTGGTGGGCACCTCCACATGCGCGGTGGTCCACACCGGGCAATCGGCATCGTGCAGGACTTTGGCGGTGACCGATCCGAGCAGCATGCGGCGGAAGGGGCCGTAGCCGTGGGTGGGCATTATGATCAGGCCGTCTTGTTCGCGCCGTGCGCACTCCACGATTTCGTGCGCCGGATCGCCTTCGAGCAACAGGCGCCGGACAGGAAGGTGGCGCAGCTCGGCGCTCAGGAACTCCTGGACCTGCTGCGCGGCGCTCCTGCGGCGTTCGACGATCAGGTCCCGCAGGATGGCGCTGCCGAGCTCCACTGAGCCGAATTCATAGTACGGGGGCAGCACGTGCAACAGCACGATCTCGGCATGGAAGTGTTCCGCGACGGGAACGGCAAAGCGAACGGCGTGGCTGGCGCGCTCGGAAAAATCGACGGGCAGGAGAATTTTCACGATAGGGAACATGGGCGTCTCCGTCACCCCCGATTTTACTGCGTTCGGACGGCTACGTCATCCGAGAATTTTTCCCCAGTCCATATCCGCCGCCATTTTCTGGCCGATTTCGACGAGTGTGGGAATCGCCGAGAGATCCGCCTCGTCGATGTCGCTCGGCAATTTCGGATTGAAGTTTTGCATGATTCCAGGCCACTGTAGATTTACGGCGTCGTCGACCCAATCCTCGGCGCTATCGACGAGTGTGCTGGTGGTCCAGCCGATGGTCTTCAACAGGCCGTGGGGAGGCTGGTTAGGCGCCGGGAAGAAACCCGTGCCGAGCGCGACGACACGAGAATCCGCCGCGGTGAAGTCATCGTATACGAAGGCTTCCACGCAGGTCTGGTAGGCGGGATTCGCAGTTCCGCCGACGCCGCCGTCGAAAAAGCAGATGGTTTGTCCCTGAATGCCATCGATGCACCAATGGTTGAAATATGTGGGCGCACAAGCGGAAGCCACGGCAGCGTCAACTAGCTTAACGGCGCCGGTGACCGCTTGGTTCTTGAGATTGTCCTTCACGAAGAACCAGTTGTGGCCGTCCATGGCGGTGGCCGAGATCATGATGCGGATGGGAGAGTTGTTGATGGTCCAGGATGCGGACGGGCCGAAAACGCTGACCAGGACATCATGCAGGTGTTGGGGATCGTACATGAAGCCTTCGGCGACGCGCTTGGCGTCGGCCACAATGCCGGTGGGCGTGAAAATCTCCTTGGAGCGTTCCGTGTAGACTTTCAATAGCTCGCTCGCCGGGATGCCCGCGGCGACGGCGGCGGTGAGCAGCGCGCCGGTGGAAGTTCCGGCGCAGAAGTCTACGTGATCGCGTGTCACGCCGCCCAGTTGCGTTTCTAATTTGATCAGGCAGCAGCACGGGATGATTCCGCGGATTCCGCCACCCCGGATCGATAGAATGTTACGCATGCTTCCCCCTTTCTGAAGCAAGCATAAGCCTTGGTGGACGGTGGTGTCCAGTGTGTGGGTCTGTTGGCAGGCGAAAGCGCCTGCCCTACATGCGCTACAATGTTCGGGACCCCTCAAAATGGAACGCGCCAGCAGGCTCATTGGCAAGCTCACGTCGGGCGGAAGTCCGCTCGATCCGGATGAGCTGGCGCGCGCGGCTTGGCCGCTGGCGGTGGGCAAGAAGGTGGCGGCGCGCACGCGGGCGGCGCGCATGGTGCGGACGCGGCTGATCGTGGAAGTGGAAGACGCCACCTGGCAGCGG
>Ga0187855_10000663_pt1 | contig 29446 bp, 20 predicted proteins | sample June2016WEW_8_10_2_FD_132969 | JGI IMG/M metagenome (GOLD analysis project Ga0187855, IMG submission 132969) | Peatland microbial communities from SPRUCE experiment site at the Marcell Experimental Forest, Minnesota, USA - June2016WEW_8_10 | ecosystem: Environmental > Terrestrial > Soil >...
CGGCGACATCGAGTTCTGGGAACCCAACCGCGGGCTGTTGATCACCCACGGCAACGGCAGTGCCATCCCCCCCGGCGTGTGGGCGTATGACGGCGTGGAATGGCGCGAGATCGCCGAAGTATGCGGCGCCACCGAAGGGAGCATCGCGTGGGCCGGCCCCGACGAATTCTGGACCGTCTCCGACGGGCGCCCGGGGCAGGTGAGCGAATCCTCCGGCACGCAGTTCGAACGGCAGGTGCCGCTCGAAGACAACACCTTGTGCCACTTCGCCGGTGGTGGCGTGGTCGGCTCCTACGCCCATCCCGCCGGCGAAGCCGACTCCTATCAGGCGATGCACGCGGCGGCCTGCATCCCGCCGCTGCCGCCCGCCGTGGACTCCAACGACTGCTGGTTCGGGGGCGACTCGCTGCCCGAACCGCAGCTCGGTGCCTTCCACCTGCACTGGAACGGGAGCAGCGTCGAAGCCGAACCGTATGTCGGGGAAGGGCACGCGGTGCAGAGCATGAGCGTGCTCGAAGGGGTGCTGTACGAGAGCGTGCGCGTACGCGCTGAAGATCCCGTCGCCAAGGAAGAGAGCCGCTACCCGGTGCTGCACACGATCGAACCGGAAGCCTCGCCGCCGATCGCTCCCGAAGCCGCCGAACCGCCGCTGTACGGCTCCTTCAGCGAGCTCTCCGACGGGCTCGAATTCCTGCACCTCTCATCGGCCGAAGGCGCGCTGTGGGGCGCTGCCGGGAAAAGCTCCAAGGCGGTCGAACCGGGCGAAGAACCGGGTCAGGTGACAGTCGTGCGCCGCGTGCAGGGCGTGTGGAGCCAGCCGTTCGGCCCCGGCTCTCCCACCTCCGGCATCACGGCGCACCCGCTCGGGCGTGTGCTGGGCAGCGAAGCTGAAGAACGGCGGCTGCTTGGCGGCGAAGCGAAGGATGCGGCGGTGAGCGGGATCGCGGCCGAACCTGGTGGCGAAGACGCGTGGCTGGCGCTGCGCCCGCCGACAGGCGCGGGGGAAGGGGTGAGCGCGGTGCTCGTGCACGTCTCCGCAGAAGGGAAGATGCTCGGCGAGCAGACCCTGCCCTCCAAGGAAGAAGTGCAAGCGGGCATCGGCCCGAAGGGGGCAGCCGCGCGGATCTCCTGTCCGGCGCTCGAAAACTGCTGGATGGCGAGCACCGAGGGGTGGCTGTTCCACCTCGCGCCCGAAGGCGAGAGGACGCTGCGGCCCAACGAGATCAGCGGCTTTCACAACGTGATCTCCTACCGCCCGCCCGACCAGGGTCTGCCGCAGGTGGTGGCCGACGCGCCGCCGCCCGACACCTCGGGCCTGAACGAAGAAGGGTTCGTCGTGCCGAAATTCTTGAAGGGCGAAGAATCGAAGCCCTCGAGCGAATCGAAGGTGCAGCTGCCGCTGCTCTCGCGGCTGCACAGCAAGCTGATCCACCACACCACGCTGCAGCTGAGCTTCCACCTCGCCGTTAAGGCGCGCGTGCGCCTGCTCGCCAAGCGCCACGGCCGCCTGGTCGCGTCCACGCGTACGCTCACCCTGAAGGCCGGCAGTCGCACGCTGAGCCTCGGCCTCAACCCGCGGAGCTGGCCCACCAAGCTGAGCCTGCAGACGCACGCGCTCGCGCCGCTGCCGCTCGTCTCCTCGGTGACCGGCGAAGGCGCCAACGTCAACACGGTGTCCACCGGTCTGGTCGTGCTCCCGCACGGTGGTTTGACGAGCGGGCCGTTCGCCTCGCCGCACGGCGGCTGGACGAGCGCTCTGGTCGCCTCACCACACGATTCTCTGACCGGCGGACCGGATCAGCTGCCTTGAGCGCCCGGAGGAATCCTCGCGTCCGGGTGGCGCACGGGCGGCTGGCGCTGCTTGCGGGCGCCCTCGCCACGGCGATCGCGCTGGTGTTATCGCTCGCCCTACCCGGTTCGCACCACGGCTCGCTCGCCGTCGCGCAGCCGGGCGCGCCCGAAGAAGCGCTGCCGCAGACAGACTCCTCGATGCCCGCCCGTGAGGTGACGATGATCGGCGCGACGCTCGAAGAACCCGGGGCGCCCGGCGCCGGGGAGACGTGGGGCATCGGGCACGAGGGCTCGGGCAGCAAAGCGACCACCGTGCTGGTCCGCTACTACGTGCATCCCGGGTCGGTGGAAGCGCAGGAAGGGACCTGGACGCTGGGGCCGGCGCTGCCCGAAGAACTGCCCAAGGCGTTCAAGCTCGCCGCGAGCCCGCTCGCCGGCCAGATGACGCCCAAGGGGTTCGGTGCGCTCGTCGGCGCGGAGAAAGGGGCCGCCGACAACGAACAGGTCGTGCTGGTGCGCAAGCCCGGCGGCGCCTTCGAAGCGACCGGCGCGGTGCCGGTCGAAGGCGAAGCGCAAGCGCTGCTCCTCAAGGGCCAGCGCCTGTATGGCAGCAAGCGCGCGCCGATGCTCGCGCCGCTGGAAGAAGCCGGCGGGGAAGCGGGGGCGCTGGTCGCACCGGTGAGCGAAGAAGGGCCGATCGAGAACGAGGTGCTGCACTGGGATGGGCACCGCTGGAGCGGCGAGCCGATCGAAGTTCCCGCCAACAGCTCGGAAAGCTTTCGCGTGCTGGCGATCGGGGCGAGCTCGCCCACCAACGCCTGGCTGCTCGCCGCGCTCTCCGCCAACTACCCGAGCGGCGCGGTCGCGCTGTTCCGCCGCGTCGAAGCCTCGCCGGGGCACTGGAGCTGGAAGCCTGTGGCGCTCACCGCCGGAGCGGGCGATGGCGAAGCGCATCCGCTGACGATCCCCGTTCAGAACCCCGCCCACCCTGGCGCTCCCCCCGAAGGCGAGCCACTGAACGTGCCGGGCGCCGGCAGCACGCCGGCGATCGAAGCCCAGCTGCTGACCGTCACGAGCGAAGGGGTCTGGGTGGACGGCGCACGCGGGGACCTGACGCTGCACGCTCCGGTCACGGCGACGCTGTTCTTCAAGCCGGAAGGCAGCGGCGGCGGCACGGTGGAGTCGAGCTGGTGCCAGATCCCCGCCGAAGCGCCCAGCGGTACCCCGCCGTGCGAGCACGAACTGCCCGAGCAGCTGCCGCTCGGCCCGTCCCGCAGCATCGCCTGGGCCAACGGGTCACGCTTTGGCGAGCGGGTGATCACCGGCCTGCCCGAAGGGGTGAGCCTGCGCCTGGAAGGGGAATCGTTCAAGCGCGTGCTGGCGCTCGGCAGCAGTGAAGACAGCAGCCCCGGCGGGAGCTTGGGCGCCGCCTTCTCGACGCCCACCGAAGGGTGGCTGGGCTACGCGATGCCGGTCCACCTCGCGCTCGCGCCGAAGCTGCAGCCCAGCCGCCTGCAGCCGTGGCCGGTGTCGTTCCGCCACCCGCTGGTGGCCGTCGCGCCGGAACCGGGCGCGCCCGTCGGCGCGCTCACCAGCGGCGCGCTAGCGGTCGGCGAAAACGGAGCGGTCGCGCGCTACAAGCCGGGCGAGGGCTGGTTGCCGGAAAGCCTGCTGGGGCCGGGGGGGCGCGATGAAACCAAAGTGCGGCTGCGCGCGGTCGCCTGGCCCACGCCGCACCGCGCCTATGCGGTGGGGGAAGAAGGGGAAATGTGGCTGTGGCGGGCGGAGACGGGCCTGTGGGAACGCGATCCAGCGACGCCGATCAACTTCCGCGCGAATCTCTACGGCATCGCCTTCGACCCCGCCAACCCGGCGCGCGGCTACGCCGTCGGGCGCGAGGCGGTCGGGCAGGGGGGGGTGCTGCTGCGCTACGGCAAGACCTGGACCGAAGAAACGGGGCTCCCGCCGCAGGTGCAGGGGGCGACCTTCAACTCGATCGCGTTCGCCGGCTCGGAGGCGATCGTCGCCTACAGCAAGCAGCCCAACCCCCAGGTAAACGCGTTCGTCGGCGGGCTGCTGGTCAATGAAGGCGCGGGCTGGCGGGTCGACCAGGAAGCGGAAACGGTGGCGGGGGCCGGTTCGGTTCCCCGGGCCGTCGCGGGGCTGCCCGACGGCGGCGCCGCGTTCGTGGTCAGCGGCGGCGAAGGGGGGCAGTACCTGTACGAGCGCGAAGCGGCGGGGGCCCCGTGGCGGGCGGCGCCGACGCCGCTGCCGGGCTCGCCGGCGGGGGCGCTGGCCCTATTCCGCGAAAACGGGGCGCTGCGCGCGGTCGTGACGGCCGGCGGCAACGGGCTCTCATCCGGCAGCAGCGCCACCACGCCGGGCTTCCCGCCCCCCCAGGCTCCGACAGGCGGGCTCTCCGCCGGGCCGGAAAGCGGCGGCGTGTTGCGCCAGACGGCAACCGGCTGGCGCGACGAGAGCCACGAACTCAATCCGGTGGGCGGGCAGGAAGGCTCGTTCGTCTCCCGCGACCTCCCCTACCGGCCCGACCCGATCTTCGCGGTGCTGGTCGGCCCGACCGGCACGCAGGGGTGGGCGGTCGGCGGGATCTCCAACTCCGAAGATGAAGCGGTCGAGACCGCCGACGTCGAGCGCTACCCGGCCGATGGCGTCACGCCGCTCGGCACGGGCGCCTCGCCGGTGGCCTCGCCCGGCCCGGCGACGTTTGCGTTCGGCGGCGAAGCGCTGTGCGCGGCGCCCTGCTCCGATCGCGCGGATGCGGGTGTGGGGCCGCAGGTGTGGCTGCGCTCGGCGCTGGCGCTCGCCAGCCGGGTGGGGGAATCGGGTGGGGGACACCTCGGCGCCTTCTTCGACACCGGCCCCACCGTGACGGCGGGCACATTCGTCGGCTCCAAATCCCCCCCGATCCCGTTCGCGGATGAGCTCGAGGACTCCGCCTCGATCATCTCCAGCTCCGCCGTCCCCGTCTACGACACGATGACCCCCGACGACCTCGACGCCCGCCCGGAGCAGGACGGCAGCGAGGCCTCCTGGGAAGCGGCGTTCGCCGCCTTCCCACGGCCGTTCGGCGGTGCGGGCGGCGCTGGCCCTGCCGAAGAACCGACCCGCTGCGGCGCCTCGCCCGGCTGCGAGTCTGCCTACTACGCGGTGGAAAAGGAAGGCGTGTGGGTGCTGGTGCTCGACGACTCCCAGCACGGCGACGTCAACCAGGCACAGCGCGAATGGGTGGAGCGGCGCCTGGGGGCGGCCGGCGCCGAAGCCAAGCCGGTGATCGTCGTCGCCAACGCCAACCTCGGCGCCCAGGTCGCCGCACACGACATCGAAGCGAGCAGGCTGCTCGCCGCGCTGGTGGGCGAAAACCCCGACGGGGCGGGCGACTCAGCGCACTACGTCGCCTCGGCCTACTTCTACGACTCCCCCGAAGCCAACGTCCAGGAACATCTCAACTACAACGGACGCCAGCTGGCCGCGTTCGGGTCGGGCACGCTCGGCTACGAGCTGCTCACCACCCAGGACGCGGGCAACTTCCACGGGGCGAAGGGGATCCTGCTCGGCCACGTCCACACGACCGAACGCAAAGCCAACGACGAAGCGCCGGTGTCGGTGCAGTTGATCCCCGTGATCGGCGAACTGGCGCTCGAAGCGAACGACGGGACGCTGCTGCGCCGCAGCAGCGTGTCGACGTTCGAAGGGCTCGCGCGCCGCCCGCGCGCGGGCTGCCGGGCGAGCGAATCCGGCGAGGCGCAATGCGAAGAAGGCCAGTACACGCCGATCCCCTCGCTGTGCGTGGTGGCGGGCTGCCAGACGGCTGTGCTGCCCGAATACGAACTCGAATCCTCGGACAAGGAAGTGGGCCGCTTCGTCGAGCGCAACACCGCCTCCAGCAACCCCCACGAAGTGCTGCAGAACGCCAAGGGCGAACCGATCTCCGACGAACGGGAAGCAGGCAAGCCGCCGGTGGTGCAGTCGGGGCTGTTCTGCGCCTTCAACCCCGGCACCACGACCGTCACGATCCGGGCAGGCGGCCTCTCCGCCTCGCTGCCCGTCACGGTCGAGGCGGGCAGCGTGCGCGAGCCGTGCGGCACCGTGCCGCTGAAGCCCCGTGCGCTCCCCGAAACGGCGGTCAGCCCTCCGCCGCCCCCGCCCCCGCCGACCACCTCGCCGAACGTGACACCGGCCTCCTCGACACCGCCGCCGGTGCCGTTGCCGCCGCCCCCGCCGCCCGTCCTCGCGCCGGTCCCGACGCGCCCGTTGGCGCTGCGCACGCCTGCGCCGCCGCCCTTCTTCGTGCCCCTGGCCTCCACGCTGCCGGCGGTCGTATTCGTGCCGCCGCCGCTCCCCCCGGCGGCCAACCCGACCCCCCCGAGCGGGACCTCTGCCGTCACCTCCCCCGTGGAGGCCGCGCAGAAGGAAGAGGAGGAGGAGGAAGCGACCGAATCGGTCTCCAACCAGGCGGTTGCATACCGCGCCCACGAACACGAGCCGGCCCCCGTCTATCTGATCGGCCTGCTCGTGCTGGCCGCCTTCGCCGGCGCCTCGACCGGCCGCCGCTCGCGTCGCCGCGGGACGAAGCTGCGGGTGGCGCCGGCCACGGTGTCGAGCACGCGTGCGCAGCGGCGCATGGCCGGCGGGTGGCGAGGCAGGCAGTGAGTTTCACCAAACATTCACCGCTTGGCAACACGATCGTTCACCGCTTGGCAACATGATGCGGAGCGTGAGCGGGCACTCTCTGAGTGACACGACGTGCCGCTCCCTACCGTCCTCTTGACCTCCGCTCGCAGATATCTGCCACTCGCGACGATGTGCGCGCTGTTGATGCTGTGCGTGCTCGCCGCCGCGGCTCATGCCGAATGGGGTGAGCTGGGGCACTTCCCCATCCCCGTAGGCAAAGGAGAAAAACAGGTCAACTTTGGCCAAAGCTCGACCCCGCTTGCATTCGCTACGGACTCAGCCGATTCCAGCTACTACATCGGCGACGAACCGAATGTCGGAGAATACCGGATTCAACGATTCGTCGGAGGCAAAGAGGAAGCATCTATCTCATTTACGCCTCCTGAACCCAAAAAAGCTCACGACGCTGAAGGCGAAACTGCGGTCGGGCTGCAGATCGTCGTCGATCCCGTCCACAACCGGGTCTATGCACTCGTCCTCTACAAACGACGGAGCGTAAGCGAAAAGGAAGAAGACGACCAGGTCAAAGAAGAAGAAAAACTCGGCAGTGCGTGCCACGAACCCACAACCTGCTGGGCACGGTTCCCGCTCGACTCCGAAGAACTGGCGGCCGGCGAGCTTTACGCCTTCGAACTCACCGAAAATGGCACAAAGCTTGTCTCGGCCAAAGAGGCCAGCGGAAAGCCGACGCCGATCATCGGCGAAACGACAGCTGAATCTTCCACCACCGCCTTTGCGGATCAGAGCGAACAGCCGAAGGAAGCGCTGCTCGATCCCCGCGGCCTGGCCGTCGATCCCTCAACCGGGGACGTCGCGATCTTGGGCATTGAGGACGAAGAGCCAGATGAAAAGGTCGAGAAGGCAGAAGCGGAAAAACAGTGCCGCGCGGCAGCGCAGTTCATCGTCCTCGAAACTGGCTCGGGCAAACTCACCGGACATCTCGGCCACCGTTACGTGGACAAGGCCGATGCGTTGGGCCCCGGCCTAACAGGGTGCGGAAAAGAACAACTGGAAGAAAAGTCGGACGTGCCGCTCTCGCCGGTGGTTACGCCCGGCGGCAACCTGCTCATCTATTCTGGCGCGCAGAGCGAAGGGCAGATTTGGGAAGTACCGACGCCAGGCAGCGAAAGCGGGGAAGGTGAACTCGAAACCAAACCAACGATGCTCTACTACGAACACCAGCTCGGCGCGCTGCTCAACATGGAACCGCCGGAAGAAGGCGCAGGTCCGATGATGTCGTTCGTCCCCGAAGGAGGGACCGAAGGCAGGATCTATCTCGCTGTCGAGGGCATCGCTCACGAACCGATTCCGCTCGCGCTGCACTACGCCGAATCCAGCGAAAAGTCATCGGAGGTGAGCGAGATCGGTTGGACCGCGGGAGGCGCTGGTGAAATGTGCGGTATACCGTCGCCCGACAACACCACGGCGGCGATGGGCGCGGGCGATGGAAGCGTGCTGGTCCTCGACTCGTATCTCGAAGAAAAGACGGGCGACCCGCGCGTGGAAAGCTTCGCGTTTGGCTCTGGCGGCAGCACGAACGGTTGCCCAAAAGCGACGCTCACTGCGCCCCACATGATTTCCGGGCTGGACCAGGAGTCCCATGAAGTTGCTACCGGCCAGCCTGTCGACCTCGCTTCGGAACTCAAAGGCGCCGATGCCAAGAACGTGAAATGGGAACTCAAGTACAAAAACTCAAAAACTCACGAAGAAGGCAAGGAAACGGTCGAACAGACAAGCGCCCAGCTCCACAACGCTGCTGGCGAATATGAATTCCTGCCACTGAAATACGAATTCAAGCACACTGGGAACTATGAAATCAGCGAGGTGGTGGAGGGCGACGATCTCGCCGGCGAAGCGGTCAACGCGGCAGAAGTCCTCGACATCGTCGTGACGCCCTCTCCGCCGGTCCTCAAGCCTGCATTGCCAAAAGCGGTTCGTGTCAACGAAGAAGAAGCGACGCTTTCGGCGACCGTTGAAGATGTAAACGCGAGCGAAACGCCCAAGCTGCATGTGAAGAAGGTCAAGTGGGAATTTGCGACCCACAGCGCTTCCGTCGAAGAAACGCCGGGCGAATTGCCGCAGCCTGCCCAACTGCAAGTCAAACACAAGTTCAGCTCGCGGTGCGGCACAGGCAAATGCAAGGTTACGCTGACCGTTGAAGTCGCTGAAGGGGCGCCGGCAGTGACGACCTTCGAAATCGCCGTCAACGAAAGCCTTGTCGAAATCGCGCAGCGCGAAGCCAAAGAAAAACAGGAAGCTAAAGAAAAGCAGGAAGCGCAGGAAGCGAAAGAACGGCAAGAAGCCAAAGAACGGCAGGAAGCCAAAGAAGCACAGGAAGCGAAAGAAAGACAGGCAGCGACCGAAAAAGCGGCCAAAGAAGCGCAGGAAGCGAAAGCTGCCAAAGAAGCCAAAGAAAAAGAAGAACAGAGAAAACGCGAAGAAGAAGCGAAGCACAAAGCCCCCACCCGTGCGGAAGAGTTCGCCAAAGCGCTCAAGACATGCAGGAAAGAGTCGAAGAGCAAGCGCGCCAAGTGCGAAGCGACGGCGCGCAAGAAGTACGGGCCCAAGGCCAAGAAGAAGCGCAAGAAGAAGTAGCAGCCCGGTGAAGGAGTGGTGAAGCCTCCTCGCCGCCGTGTAACCAGCCGGTTAAATTGGCTCAGGAGCACAGGATAGTAACCCTCTCCAGGGCCACGGCTGCAAGATTTTCATCTGCGGGGAAGCGCTTCCCGCTCGCGTGGATGACTTGGATCTGCGCTGGAATCGGATGACCAACCATGGAGGTAGTTACGTAATGACGTATCACTCCGCACGACGCATGCTCTCGGCGTGTATCGCCGCCGTGGCCCTGGTGGCCGCGCTGGCGATGGCGACGGCGGGCACCGCGAGTGCAACCAGCGACCTCACGAGCCAGTGCTCGGGGGCGAACATCAAAGGGCAGGGATCCACCTTCCAGGCTCCCGCGCAGGAACCGGTGTGGAACGTTGACTTCAACGCCAGCGCCGACACGAACGTGCTGGGCTGCGCCGGCAACGCAGGTCAGGGCGACCTCAAAAAACCGACCGTGACGTATGAATCGACCGGCAGCCACTCCGGCAGCGGCGCCTGCCTGAAGGGCTTCGGCGATGGCGAAGCTCCGAAATACGAGGAATACCCGTACTGTGGCACCGACGAAGCACCCAGCGCTACCGCCGAGGGGCTGATGGAAGCCAACAAAGCCTCGAGCGACACCGAAACAAAAACGATTGAGTCGATTCCGGTGCTGCAGGGCTCGGTGGCGGTGCTGATCCACCTCCCCGCTCACTGCGTGGCCTCGGATGAAGCCAAGGTCGGCGGGAAAGTGGTCAAAGAGGGCCGTATCGCACTCGACGACGCAACCGTCGCCAAGATCTACGAAGGTGAAATCCGCAACTGGAAAGAAGTTGAAGAAGCCCAGACGGATGCCAACGACAAGATCACGTGCACCGGTGGCGTCTCCGAAGAGGAAACACCGATCAACGTGGTCGTGCGCGATGACAAATCAGGTACGACGCACATCTTCAAGTCTTTCTTGGCGCAGGTCGAACCGTCGCACAAAGTCGAAATGGAAGAATTCAACGAAATTAGTGAAGAAGGCGTGCCCAAAAAAAATCCCTGCGGCAAAGTGCTTCCGCCTGAATCGAAGACCTGGGAAAACGTCCAGGAAGGGTGCGAAAACCAGCGCTGGCCGCTTGCTGCCAAAGTCGTCCGTCCCTTCACAAAGGGTAACCCGGGCGTCATTGGGGAAGTCAACGCAAAGGCAAGCAGCATCGGCTACGCTGACCTCGCGGTGGCCCGCAAAGAAGGGTTCTTCTCGAAGAAATGCGTGTCGCCCGCGAAACCGCCGGAATGCGGTGGCGAAAACAAAAAAGGCTCGTCGACCAAACTCGGCGAACAGAACACGCGTTTCTGGGCCCCGATCCAGAACAGCAAAGGTGCTGGCGAAGAATACGCCGACCCGGCGAACAACCAGGATCTCGAAAAAGTCGATGCCTCCAACTGTGCAGACACCGTGTACATCGGAAAAATCGGTGAAGTGATCCCGCCCGTCAACACGCGTGAACCGTGGTCGACCGTGAAAGCGCAACTGGTACAGAAAAAGTACCCGATCTGCGGGCTCACCTACGACCTCGCGCTGCGTGAATACAAGCCTTACATCCTGCCCCACGGTGGGACGCTGGCTGAAGAAGAAAAAGGCAAAGAAGTAGCTCAGACCACGAGGGACTACCTCCTGTGGCAGCTCAGCACCAAAGCACAGGGTGGCGGCTACGTCATCAAAGACCACGACTACGAAAAAGTGTCTGGCACGATTCAGAAAGAGGCCGAAGCAGGCGTCAAGGAAATCGGCTGGGCCGTCCCGTAGTCAGGCACACTACCCTCGCCGCCCGGTCGCCAAGGCGGTCGTGACGGTGGAGTAGCACGAGAAGCACCGATGCAGTGAAGCCGGGGCCGCCCCAGGGAGGGGCGGCCCCGGTTGTCGTTTTGGGAGGACGGTGATCGCTTGAGCGCGGTCACCAAATCTCGACATTTGTTCGATGCGCGTCCGAAAGGATGCGACCGTGGAGTCTGCGATCGAGTGCGAGGGCCTACCTGGAGTCGCTGGGGCGGGCGCACCGGCCGTCAAGCGCGCGCTCGACCTGCTCGGCGCGACGTTAGGTCTGCTCGCCCTGGCGCCACTGATCGCCGTAATCGCCGCGGCCATCAAGCTGGAAGGCGGCGGCGCCGTGTTCTACCGCCAGCTGCGCGTCGGTCACCGCGGAAAGCGCTTTGAGATGCTGAAGTTCCGCACGATGGTGCCGGGCGCCGACGCGATGAAGGAGGCGTTACGCGCACACAACGAGGCCCGCGATGGCCTCTTCAAGATCGCCGAGGACCCGCGCGTGACCCGCGTCGGGCGGTGGCTGCGCCGCACTGCGCTGGACGAGCTGCCCCAGCTGCTGAACATCCTCAAAGGCGAGATGAGCCTCGTCGGCCCGCGCCCGCTGGTGCTCGAGGAGGACCAGCACATAGCAGGCCGCCATCGCCGTCGCCTCGAGCTGAAGCCGGGCATGACCGGCCCGTGGCAGATCCTGGGGCCAACGCGGGCGTCGCTCAGCCAGATGGTCGCGATCGACTACCGCTACGTCGAGCACTGGTCGCTGTGGAAGGACCTGAAGATCCTGTTTCGCACGGTGCCGCACGTGCTCGGCCGCCGCGGGCTGTAGCGACAAGCCTGCTTGGCGGCTCGACCAAGCCGTACCTGGACAATTCCGTTTGTGACGTCGAGCGCGCGGTGAGTGCAACGGGCGCGTAACTGTGGCACGCAGAGATTGCGTACGCCGTCTTGGCCGGCTGAACGGATTACAAATCTTTCACCGGCCTGGGAAAACGCCGAAAGACGACAGCACGATGTGAACCTTTGGTGACTATTGGACGCGATTACAAATCCTTTACCTGGCTGGGTGCTGCAAGCAGGATTGTCAAGTAAGAGGGGCCGGCATGCCGGCCGGCCCCAACAATCCACCCTTCATGAGAGAGATGAGGAGATTGCATGGAGAACCCTAACGACTCGCGCGGACCGCTGTCGCGTCGCCTGGCCGCAGTAGCACTTGTACTGGCTACGGCCGGATGGAGCATCGAGCGACTGCCGATGTTCAACGAAGCCATCAGCGCAACCATGGCGAGCTACCGCCTGATTGGAAGCCTTGCATCAGTGCTTGGAAGTGTGGCTGGAACATGGATCGGATTCGGCCTCATGGTGACGGGAGGTGTCCTTATATCGAGGTGGTGCTGGAACCCAACGGACAGCACAACGAAGATGGTGATAGCCGCTGCGGTCCTCGTGATGGCAGCTGGCACAATCCTGGCGATCGACTCGACCACGGGCATGACAGCAGGTGGCACGGATCTACCGATTGCTCCCGACCGACGAGGCCTCTCTTCGTCGTGCCGATCGGGCAAGAAGGCACATGTCGTGACGCGGCACGCAGCCCAAGCGTCGCGGCCTCGCGACCCTGGGACGCCTGTCAACCACCTTGGCCATCGGCGCACGCCAGATCGCTATCGATCGTCGTCCCGTCACCGGTATCGTGGCATCTGCGATAAGCACGGCAGATGACATTGGTGGAGGCGTCCGCCATCGCGGAGAGGTAGGCGATCTCGATTTGGCTGGCCCGGCCGATGCGTACTTGGAAGAAGCTCTCGTCAAGCTCCAGTTGCACGACGTCGTGTGCTTGCGCGACGTCGGAGAGCGTGATCGTCGGTCCGGCCGCTCGTTCCAGACATGCTTGCCGTACTCCTGCAGGAAGTAGGGGTAGCCATCGGTGAGATCCAGAATCCGGTCTGTCGCTCGGCGCTGGTAGCCGTGGGTGTGAGCGCGGCCGACGAGCGCCGGAGTTAGGCACTCGTCGACCCAGAGCTTCACGCGCCCTGTGTGGCCCCGTTTTGGCGCACGGGAGGGCTCGCCACCGTGTCCCAGGGACGTGTGGGGCGGCCACGGCGCGGGTTGGCGTGCGCCCACAGCACCGCGAGGGCGTACGCCTCCTCTGGGATATGTGGGTAATCCTCGCGCAGTACCTCGGGCGTCTCGCCCATCTCGATCAGGCTGGCGAGCGTGCGCACGGGTACGCGCGTGCCTCTGATGACGGGCTCGCCGCCCATCACGGCCGGATTGTGCTCCACGTAGCGGTGGCGCAGACGGGCGTAGGATTCGGCGCGTTCGATCGTCTGTGCGACATCCTCGGTCATCGCTACGCGCAGCGCCTCAGACAGCGCGAGCTCGGACCCGACAGCCTGCGGCTGCATGTGCGCCAGCCACCTGCGCAGGCGTCCCTTCGCCTTGCTTGGGAGCGCCACGTCTATCTGGCGCAGCAGCACGAGCAGCGCGACTTCGTGCGCGGGAAGCAGCGGCTTGCCCTTGCTGCGTCTTGGCTTGACCACGCCCTGTTCGATCGCCTTGTCGATCGCGTTCAGCGGGACGCGTCCGATCTCGGCGGCCTCGCGGCGGGTCAGCAGTACGGACGTGGAAGCCATTTAAATCTGTCCCTAGACTAGCAGTACATTACCACGCAACGCGGCGTCTGAATCTCGACCAGACCGCCGCTGCGCTGCGGCGCTCACGCGGGGCGCTCGGTCGGCTTGCGTGCGCGCACGATCGCCGATGCGGCCTGCGGGTGAACGCGGTGGGTCTCGCGTATCTCGATGTCAGTGAGGCCGGCATCCGCGAGTGCGCTTGTGAACTCCCGGCGGGTAAGCGCTCCTGCGATGCAGCCGGTCCACTGCTGCATGTCGGCGCGGGTGGCGTCGTCCATGCTCTCGTCGGCGATCACGTCGGAGACCGCGAAGCGCCCGCCCGGCCGTAGAACCCTCGCGACCTCGCGCAGCACCCTGCGCTTGTCGCCCGAGAGGTTGATCACGCAGTTGGAGATCACCACGTCGACGCTCGCGTCGGGGAGCGGGATCTCCTCGATGTAGCCCTTGTGGAACTCGACGTTCTCGACGCCTGCCTTGCGGGCGTTCTCGCGGGCGAGGGCCAGCATCTCGTCGGTCATGTCCAGCCCGTGGGCCTTGCCCGTCGGGCCGACGCGCTTGGCGGAGAGCAGCACATCGATGCCGCCACCGGAGCCGAGGTCGAGGACCGTCTCACCATCGTGCATTTCGGCGACGGCCGTGGTGTTGCCGCAGCCAAGTGAGGCGAGCTTCGCGGTGTCGGGCAGTTGCTCGTGGTCGCTGAGTGCGTAGAGCGCGGCGCCGAATACCTCGCTGCCGCCATCGAAGGCATCGCTCGGCGCGCAGCAGCCAGGGCCGGGGTCGGTGCTGCTCGTGACATGTGTCGCCGCGGCTGCGTAGCGCTCGCGCACCTGCTCACGCAGGTCGTCCGCCGGGGTTGTGGTGGAGCCGGTCGTTGAGCCGGCGTCGCAGCCGCAGCCCTCGTCGTGACCACAGCAGTCGGCCTTGGCGCCTGGCTCGCAGCATGTGGCCTGCTGCTCGGGTGCGCAACAGCGATCGGTGGTTGTGTCGGCCACGGTCAGCTCAGCCATGAGGACAGCTCCTTCAGCGAGTCGGGGATGACGTAGTAGTAGGCCCACAGCCCCTGGCGCTCGGAGTCCACGATCCCGGCGTCGCGGAGCTTCTTCAGATGGTGGGAGAGGGTGGGCTGGGAGATATCGAACAGCGGCACCAGCTCGCAGACGCAGACCTTGCCGGCGTGTTTGCGCAGCACATCGACGAGTTGTAGGCGGACCGGATCGCCGAGAGCCTTCGCGACCTCGGCCATCCGCAGCGCGTGGTCGCGCGCTACATCGGGGTAGACGACCGGCTCGCAGCAGCGCTCGCCGGCGGCGCGCTTCTGCTTGGGCGCAAGCTCCAGATCGACGGGCATCTATACACGTATATCAATTCCACTCGCGCTTGTCGATGTAATACTATTTGCGCCGTGGTCCCTTGGCAGACGCGCGAACGCCTTCGCAAGGACGCTTGTGAGCCGCTCAGTGAGGAGGCTCGATGAGTGTCCGCGTGGGCATCAACGGCTTCGGCCGCATGGGGCGGCTGGCGCTCCGTGCCGCGTGGGACTGGCCGGAGCTGGCGTTTACGCACGTCAACGAGCTGTACGGCGACGCGAGCACGGCGGCGCACCTGCTGACGTTCGACTCGGTTCATGGGCGCTGGTCCGAAGACGTGCGCGGCGAGGGCGACATCCTCTCCGTCAACGGGAGCACGCTCGGCTACAGCGCCGCGGCCGAGCCCGGGGACGTGCCGTGGGGCGAGCTCGGCGTCGAGATCGTGCTGGAGTGTTCGGGCAGGTTCCGCACGGCGGAGGCGCTCGACGCGTACTTCGTGCAGGGCGTGCGCAAGGTGATCGTCGCCGCGCCGGTGAAGGAGCGGGCGCTGAACGTGGTCGTCGGCGTCAACGATCACCTGTACGACCCGCGGCGCCACGACCTGCTGACCGCGGCCTCGTGCACGACCAACTGCCTGGCGCCGCTGGTGAAGGTGGTGCACGAGGGCATCGGGATCGAGCATGGGCAGATCACGACGCTGCACGACATGACCAACACACAGACGCTCCTCGATGCGCCGCACAGGGATCTGCGCCGGGCGCGCGCCGCGAGCGTTTCGCTGATCCCGACCACGACGGGGTCGGCCACCGCGATCGGGCTGATCTTCCCTGAGCTCGAGGGCAGGCTGAACGGCCTCGCCGTGCGCGTGCCGCTGCTCAATGCGTCGCTGACGGACTGCGTATTCGAGGTCGCCCGCACCACGACGGTCGATGAGGTGAATGCCCTGCTCGAGGCGGCGGCCGCCGGGCCGCTCGAGGGCATCCTCGGCTGCGAGCGGCGGCCGCTCGTGTCGGTGGACTTCAAGGACGACCCGCGCTCGGCGATCGTCGACATTCCCTCGACGATGGTGACGGACGGCACCCAGGTGAAGATCCTCGCCTGGTACGACAACGAGTGGGGTTACGCCAACCGCCTCGTCGAGTTCGCGCGCACCGTTGCCGAAAGCCTGTTGGGCGAGGAGCGTGTGACGGCCTCCGGGACGGCCGCGAATGGCCAGTAGCACGGCAACGCCGGTCGCAGGCACCCCACAGCAGCGCCGCAACGACCTGTGCAACTACGCGCTGGGGACCGCGGCGTACTGGACCGAGACGCTCGTCGACGGGGCGACCCGCACGCTCGTGCTGTTCTACTTCGACCAGCTCGGCTACACCCCGCTGCAGGTCGCCTCGCTGTTCGTGCTGTACGAGGTCGCGGGCATCGTCACCAACCTCGTCGGCGGGTGGCTGGCGGCACGGCTGGGATTGAAGGTCACGCTCTTCATGGGCCTCGCGACGCAGGTGGTGGCGCTCTGCATGTTGGGCTTCGCGCCGCTGTCGCTGCTGGTTGTCGCCTACGTGATGGCCTCCCAGGCGCTCTCGGGCATCGCCAAGGACCTGACGAAGATGAGCTCCAAGAGCGCCGTCAAGCTGGTCGTGCCCGAAAACGACCAATCCTCGCTCTACCGCTGGGTCGCGATCCTCACCGGGTCCAAGAACGCGCTCAAGGGAGTCGGCTTCTTCCTTGGCGGCCTGCTGCTCACGCTGTTCGGCTTCCAGGCCGCGGCGCTAGCGATGGCGGCGCTCGTGCTGATCGTTCTGCTCGCCACCTCGAGCTTGATGCGCGGCTACCTCGATCGCCCGGACAAGACCGCGAAGTTCACGCAGATGTTCTCCAACAACCGCGCGGTCAACATCCTCGCCGCCGCGCGCATCTTCCTGTTCGCGGCCCGCGATGTGTGGTTTGTGGTCGCTTTGCCGTTTTACCTGTATTCAGTCCTGGGTTGGTCGTTCTGGCAGGTTGGGACGTTGCTCGCCGTGTGGGTGATCGGCTACGGCGCCGTCCAGGCGGCCGCGCCGCGCTTCGTCCGCCGCCGGGTCCGCGGCTCAGGCCCCGACGAGGAGCCCGACGGCCGAACGACGATGTGGCTGGCGTTCGGACTGGCGGTGTGCCCCGCCGCGATCGCGCTGGCCCTCTCAGCAGGCGTCGACCCCACGCTCGCGATCGTCGGCGGCCTGATCCCGTTCGGCGTGGCGTTTGCGATGAACTCGGCGGTTCACTCCTACCTGATTCTCGCCTACGCCGACAACGACAAGGTGGCGATGAGCGTCGGCTTCTACTACATGGCCAACGCCTGCGGGCGCCTCGCCGGAACGGTGCTCTCGGGGCTGATCTACCAGTGGCAGGGCCTCACCGCCTGCCTGTGGGCATCGGCGGGATTCGTCCTCATCGCCGGCCTGCTCTCGCTGCTGCTGCCGAGCGAGGCCGTACGGAGCGCGCAACCAGCGCGGCTTTCGCAGCCGGCATAGCGTCGTTGTGCCCGGCGTGCGCCCGCGTGAGTGGGTGCAAGGGTGCAGCCCGCCGGCGATCTCCCGATCGCAGGACGGATATTTTCCCCCCGGACGACTCGACAATCTCCCCGCCGAAATCCTGATAATATTCCCGTAGGAATCCTGATAAGTGCCCCGCTAGAATCCTGATAATCTTCCCGTTAGAGTTCTGATAAGCTTCCCGTTGGATGCCCGATACATACCAACCGAGGATCGTTGACGATGAGCTGTCCGCGCGGTTGAAGGCGACGGGCGCGGTGGCCATCGAAGGCCCGAAGGCATGTGGCAAGACTGCCACCGCGCGACAGCTCGCGGCGAGCGAGGTGCTGCTCGACGTCGACGCCAATGCGCGCGAAGCGGCTGCGGTGGACCCGGCGCTCGTGCTCGACGGCGCGACGCCGCGTCTGATCGACGAGTGGCAGCTGGAGCCGGCGATCTGGAACCACGTTCGCCGTGCGGTCGACGATCGCAGTGCTCCTGGTCAGTTCATCCTCGCCGGCTCGGCCGTTCCGCCTGACGACATCACGCGGCATACAGGGGCTGGCCGCATCACGCGACTGCGAATGCGGCCGATGAGCCTGTTCGAGTCCGGCGTGAGCAGCGGCGGGATCTCGCTCGCGCAGCTGCTCGAGGGGGAGCCGGCGCGGAGCCCCGACCCCGGCTTGGGGATCACGGACCTCGCGCGAGAGATCGCGATCGGCGGATGGCCGGGCTTCCGCGGGCTGGCGGTGGAGCAGGCTCTGCGCGCGGTGCGCGACTACCTCGAGGAGATCCGCCGCGTCGATGTCAGTCGCGTCGAAGAGAAGCGTCGCAACCCCGACAAGGTGGGAGTGCTGCTGCGCAGCCTCGCGCGCAACGTCGCCACCTACGCGGCCGCCACCACGCTTGCAGGCGACACCGAGGGAGCTGACGGTCCCCTGAAGAACGACACCGTTGGTGAATATCTGGAGGCGCTGAGGAGGCTAATGATCGTCGAGGACCAGCCCGCATGGGCGCCTCATCTACGATCGAAGCACGCTCTGCGCGGTGCGGTGAAGCGGCACTTTGTCGATCCCTCCCTGGCGGTGGCGGCACTGCGCGCCACGCCGGCACGCCTGCTGCGCGACATCAAGCTGCTCGGCTTCCTCTTCGAGTCGTTCGTGGTTCGCGATTTGCGCATCTACGCCCAGGCCACCGATGCCCGCGTGCTGCAGTACCGCGATAGTCGTGGCCTCGAGGTCGATGCGATCGTCGAGTGCGCGGATGGCCGCTGGGCAGCGTTCGAGGTAAAGCTCGGGTCGGGGCAGGTGGAGCAGGCTGCCGCCTCGCTTCACAAGTTGGTGGAGCAGATCGACACTCGGGTCTGCGGTGAGCCCGCCGCGCTTGGCGTGATCGTCGGGACGGGTTACGGCCACCGTCGCGAGGACGGGATCATGGTGATACCCGTGGGAGCGCTCAGACCGTGACGCACCGGTAAGCCCGCTTGTGGATATGGGTTCGCGCCGATATCCCCACCATCTGTCATAATTGCCGTAGATGACATCTAAGGCGGTAAATAACCCACAGACACTAGCCCCGTCGATTGGTGTCGCGGAGGCGAAGCGGCGGTTCTCGGAGCTGATTGACCGTGTCGATGCCGGCGAGCGCTTCGTGGTCACGAGGCGCGGCGACCCGGCCGTGGTGCTCGCGCCACCCACCCCCGACGCCGTGCGGGGCACGACCGCGAAGCCCATCGGTCTTGCGGCGGTGGCCGGGGCGCTCGCCGGCTGGGAGGATCTGGAGGAGACGGTGAAGGAGATCTATGCCAAGCGGCGCGCCAGCCGTGACCGTCCCTCGCCTGATCTGGGCTGATCGGTGATGTACTGCTTCGACACCGACACGCTGAGTGCTGTCATACGCCGCGACCCACCGCTGCATCTTGTTCGTCGTCTTGCGCAGGTTCCTCCGACGGAGCAGGCCACGACGACAATCAACCTCGGTGAGCTGCTCTATGGAGCCGCCAAGCGGGGCAGCGAGCGGTTGACGCGCCAGGTGCGGGAAGTGGTATCGACGGCCACGGCCATCCTTCCCTTCGACGAGCAGGCCGCGGAGGTCTATGGGCCTTTGCGCGCCCGCCTGGAGAGCGAAGGCAGGCGCTTGGACGAGCCCGATCTGCGCATCGCCTCGATCGCCCTCTCCCGCGGGCTCACGGTAGTCACCGGCAACGTCAAGCATTTTGCGCGTGTGCCTGACCTCGTGGTTGAGAACTGGTTGGTGGAGCCGGCCTGAGCGGATAATCTCCCCGCTGGAATCCCGATAATCTCCCCGTTGGCTGCCTGTCAGCGATCGTCTTGAGACCGCTCGGACCGTGACGCACCGGTAGGATCCCACCGTGCCAACGCTGGACCTCCAAGACCGGATCGCGGCGTTCCCCCGCTGGCATTACCGCTTCGAGTTCGAGGGCGGTGAGGCCACACCCGTGGTGGACCTCGGCAAAATCAACCGCCACGAGCAGCGCCGCCGGTACTTCTTCGACGCGCTGCTGCAGGTGACGGGCGGATCGCTTGAGGGCCGGCGCGTGCTCGACCTCGGGTGCAACGCCGGCTGGTGGTCGTTGCAGGCGATCGAGGCCGGGGCGGACTTCGTGCTTGGTGTGGACAACCGACATATGCACATCGACCAGGCCAACCTCGTGTTCGAGGCCAAGGGGATCGACTCGACTCGTTACCGTTTCGAGCAGGGTGACGTTTTCACCCACGATTTCGGCGACCCCTTCGATGTGGTTTTATGCCTGGGTTTGATGGAACACGTAGCCAGGCCGGTGGAGCTGCTCGAGTGCATCGCCGCCACCGGCGCCGAGCTGCTGGTGATCGACACCGCTCTCTCCGGCGCGCGCTCGAGCTCCTTCGAAGTCTCACACAGCGAGGAGCCCGACGCCCACGGCGAGCTGGTGCTGGTGCCGACCCGCGACGCGGTGATCGAGCTGGCGGCGCGATCGGGTTACAACGCGGTGGCGCTGGCGCGCAACATCATCGACTACACCGGCTTGGACGACTACCGCCGGCTGCGCCGGCTGGCGTTCATCTGCTCGCGTAGCGCGTCGCTCCAGATGCTGCCACGGGAGGCCGGCTCACCGCTGGCTGCGCGCTGGACGACGATGCTCGCCGCGGCGCGGCGCGGGTGATCGGAAACACACGCGCTTCATCGTGCGCGGGCGATGCGCCGCTGGGGTTCACGGCTCGATTCACCTGGTCGGCGAGACGACGCTGAAACGCGGCGACCGAGAACCGCTCGGCGTTCGCGCGCGCGTCAGCAGGGTCGAAATCGAGCTTGTCGATGCCGGCGATCGCCCGGGTGAAGGCGTCGACGTCGTCGACCTTCACCAGCGATCCGGTGTGCCCGTCGAGAACCGTCTCCAGCGCCCCGCCGGCGGCCGCTGCAATCACTGGCCGTCCGGCCGCCTGCGCCTCCACGACGGTGATGCCGAACTCCTCCACGCTCGGCACGATCACCGCGCGGGCGGTGGCGTACAGCTCGACCAGGTCCTCGTCACCGGCGCGCCCGAGGAACTCGGCCTCTGGGTAGGCGGCCTGTAGCGTGGCGTGGTCGGGCCCGCTGCCGACCACACGGATGGGGACCCGCGCGCGACGGGCCGCCTCGAGCGCTACGTGCACGCGCTTGTGGCGCACCAGCTCGGAGACGACCAGCAGCGAGTCGCCCGGAGTGCCCGGCAGGAAGCGGTGGGTCTCCACCGGCGGGTGCACGATCGCCGCGTCGCGTCCGTAGCAACGCTTGATTCGCTCCCGTCCGAGCTGGGAGATCGCGATGTAGGCGTCGACTCGGCGGCTGGCGGCGAGGTCCCATCGGCGGATGCGACGCAGTTGATGGCGCAGCAGCGGGCGCAGCGCCGGCGAGACCTCGCCGAGGGCGAACTCCTGCTCGTCCCAGGCGTAACGAAAAGGGGTGTAGCAGTAACAGATATGCACCGAGCCCTCGGGCGCCCGCAGACCGTGTGCGAAGGCGCTGCTGCTACTGATCACGACATCCGACGCCGACGGTCGCAAACGCCCCACCGCGGTCGGGTAGAGCGGTAGCAGCCGCCTGAAGTTGGATTGGCCGGCGCCGAGGCGTTGCAGTGGCGAGGTGGTGATCTCGCGGCCCGCAAAGCGCCCGTCGGTGCCCTGCTCGTCGTAGAGCAGGGTGAAGATCGGCGCCCGCGAGTAGAGCTCTGCCATCGCCGCGAACGTGCGCTCCGCGCCGCGCATCACCAGCAGGTAGTCGTGCGCGAGGCTGACCCGCTCCGTCGCGAGGCCGACTCGCTCCGCTGGTGGTGAAAAAGTGGTGAAGCGTGTTGCCGGGGGTGTGTGGGAGGGACGGATCTGGCCGACCAGCGGTGAGAGGCTGCTCGCCGCTCCAGGGGGTGGCGAGGTGCTGGGTATGTGACTCATCGCGGGTTCACAGTTGGTCCACAGACCGATCGCACACCGAGGTCTTCCCGGGTCGAAAAGCAAGCTATCTGCCGGGGGGCAGTGGAGATGTGAAAATGTTGCGGGCGGCGGTCACGATTGCGCCTGTTTCGCAACAACAGCGCCGAGTTGGGGTACTCTCAAGCCGTGCGCGAGAGGCCTTCAGGGCACGCAGGGGGCCACCGGGGGACCATGCCTTGCGCATCCTGATCGCGATGCCGTGGGGGCACCGCCTCGGCGGTGCCGAGGCGATGTTGCAGACAGTACTCGATGGCGCGCAAGCAAGCGGCCACGAGCTGGAGCCGGTGTTCTTCGGAGCAGGGCCGTGGCCGGAGGAGCTGCGCGAAGCGGGCTTTCGCGTCGAGGTGCTCGAGGCAGGGCGCCTGCGCGACCTCCACCGCTGGGGTGTCAGCGTTGGGCGGCTCGCGCGGATCCTCCGTCGCCGCCGGCCCGACCTGATCCTCAACTGGTCGGCCAAGACGCAGCTGTACGGCGCGCCGGCTGCTGTGCTGGCGGGGATGGCCGATCGTGTGGTGTGGTGGCAGCACGCGATCCAGGCACGCCACTGGGTCGACCGCTGCGCGACCGCGCTGCCGGCGATCGCGATCGGCTGCTCCTCGGAGACCGTCGCCCGCGCGCAGCGACAGCTCTCGCCGTCGCGGCCGACGTTCGTCGTCGCGCCTGGTACACGCCCGCCAGGCGGTGGCTCACGCGCTGACAAAGGCGCATTGGCGCCCAACGATGGAGCACCTGCTTCCCACCCAGACGCATGCCGTCCAGGCAGTGCCTTGGTCCCGCTCGACCTACCGACCGACGTGCCGATCGTCGGCCTCGTCGGACGCATGGAGCCGTGGAAGGGCCAGGATCGAATGCTCGCCGCCCAGGTGCTGCTGCGCGAGCGGGGCCACCGCATCCACACAGTGATGGTGGGCGGCGATGCCTATGACATCTCCCCCGAGTATGCCCGCTCGCTGCCAGGGCTCGTCGACCGATTGGGGCTCACCAAGGACGTGACGATGACCGGTCAGGTGCCAGACGCAGGGCCCTACATCGAGCGCATGGACGTCCTCGTCAATGCCTCCGACCGCGAGCCGTTCGGGATCGTCCTGCTGGAGGCGATGGCGCGCGGGGTTGCGGTGGTGGCGGTCGATGCCGGGGGGCCGGCTGAGATCATCGAGGACGGCCGCACCGGCGTGCTCGCGAGTTCGGGCGAGCCGGATGCGCTGGCGGATGCGCTGGAGCCGCTGCTGGTCTCGCCCGCCCTGCGCCAGACCCTTGGCGCGGCAGGCCGCGAACGCTTCGCCGAAGAGTTCACCGACGCGGCGATGCGCGAGCGGTTCTTTCAGCAGATCGACGCCCTGGTAGGCGCTGACCGTCTGTCCCGTCGCGGCGCACCTGTGACCGCCGGGGAGCTGGTCAGGTGAGCTCGTCAGCGGTGCTGCCATCGAGCGAGGTGGAGTCCGCGGCCCAAGTTGCCCCCGCGCCCTGCCCGGTGACGATCGTGGCTCACGACATCGGCCCGGTCGGCGGCATGGAGCGCCAACTCGCCGAGCTGGCGGTGGGGCTGCGGCGCGCCGGCCACGAGGTGCAGGTGGTCGCGCGCACCTGCGAGCTGCCGGCGGACGCGGGCGTCGTCTTTCACCGGGTGCGCGGGCCGAGCCGCCCGTTCGTGGTGGCCTACCCGTGGTTTGCACTGGCGGGCTCGCTGCTGGTGTGGCGCCACCGCCGGGGCGTGGTGCAGGCGACCGGTGCGATCGTGCTCAACCGCGTCGATGCGATCTCCGTGCACTGCTGCCATCAGGTCCACCGTGCGAGCCCCAACCGGCCGCTGCCGCTGCTGCGCTGGTATGTGCGCGCGGTGGGGCTCATCCAGCGCGTGTGCGAGCGGCTGTGCTTCCACGCCAATCGCGGGGCGACGTTCGTGTGTGTTTCGGACGGGGTCGCCACCGAGATGCGCGAGCACTTCCCCGCGCTCGCCGATCGTGTGATGGCGATCCACAACGGCGTCGACACCAAGGCGTTCTCACCCGGGACGCGGGCGGTCGAGGCGCGTGCGTTGCGCGAGCGGCTGGGACTGGAGTCCGCGCCGCCGGTGGGGGGGCTGGAGAATGTGGCGGCCATGCCTGCTCGGCTGGTGGGGGAGCGCGAGAGCATGGCGGCGAGCGCTCGCTTGACGCTGGCCTTCGTTGGCGGCGACTGGGGCCACAAGGGCCTACGCACCGTGATCGAGGCGCTCGCCCGCGCGCCCGAATGGGACCTGGTCGTCGCCGGACGCGGGCACGCGGCGCCCTACCAGCAGCTGGCCGACTCGCTAGGGGTGGGGGAGGCGGTGCACTGGTTGGGGGTGGTGCGGGACATGCCCGTGGTGTACGAGCTCGCCGATGCGTTCGTGCTGGCGTCGGGCTATGAGACCTTCTCGCTGGTGACCTTCGAGGCGGCCGCCAGCGGCCTGCCGATCGTGGCTACACCGGTCAACGGCGTGCGCGAGCTGATCGAGGACGGGCGCAACGGCTTCCTGGTTGCACCCGACCCCGGCGCGATCGCGGAGCGCCTGCGCCAGCTGGCGGCCGACCCCGCGCTGCGCGAGCGTCTCGGCGCCGCCGCCCGCCGCTCAGCGCTTGCCTTCTCCTGGGGGGAGATGGTGGTCAAGCACGAGTCGCTGTACGAGCGGTTGGCAGGGTAACGGCGGTCGGTAGCGCGGATGACGGTCGGCCGGCGTTTGCGAGTCGGTGTCCACAGATGCGTCGAGGGCGGGACCGGCCGCCGCAGCGATCCTGTCCCGCCCTCGCGTGAGACTGTGGTGAGCCCGAGGCCTATTCGAAGCCGAGGTTGCCCGCGGCGATTTCCTCTTCGAAAGAGCCCTTGAACAGGCCGGTCTTGCCCGCTTCCTGTTTGGCTCCTTCTTCGAATCCGCCTTCGCCTAGGCACTGACCTTCTTCGAAGCTCCATTCCATGCCTTTGAATTCATTCCTGATCAGGAGCTTTGTCTGGAGCAGCGAGGGGAATTTCCTGATCTCTTTTTCTTCGACCGGCAGCTGCTCGCTGGTGTAGGAGGCTGCCGAGTAGGGTTCTTCGGGTTTGACTGCCGCCTTGGCCGGCACGGTCTGGCGCGGCCAGTCGATCTTGCAGATTTTCCCGGCGATCGTAAACGACGCGTCGCCCGAGCCGACTTCCACTTCGGATTCGGTTTCACCGGCGCCGAGCTGCACGAAGCCGTTGACGTGATATACGAACTTCACCGGTTCTGATTTTTTCGTTTCGGGGTTGACGTTGAACGTCGTTTTGGTGCCCGCGATGAAGCCGTTGAAGTCGGTGCGGGTGAGGCATTTTTCAAATTTGACCTCCGTCGAGAAGGTCAGCGACGTGGCCCACGACACCGCGCCTTCGTCGATCGTCTTGCCCGAGGTCTTGGCGGCGCAGACGATGTAGAACACGCCGAACTTCAATTCCTGGCTGCGTTCTTCGCCGCCGAGTGCGGTCGAGCCGACGCCGTGGCCTCTGGTCTTGCCGGGTTCGGCTTCCGAAAGTGGCTTTGGGAGCCGGCTGGCGGTGAATTGAGTGGTTGCCAGCGCGGGCGCCGCACAGGCGGCCAGCGCCCCGATCGTGGCGACCATGCCGGCCGCGCTCTTCAAACGTCTCATTCCTGTCTCCGTTCGCGTCGAGGGAAGGTTTTTCACCTTTACTTCACACAACTTTCACACCATGGAAGCATCCCTGTCCATGGCTGAGGATCGCGCGGCGCAGCATATCCGATTCGAGTACGGAAAACCGTTGTAAAGAAAATGATCACACCTTTTGGCGGTCAGCTCTTTGGACTGAACGCGCGCCTTCACCGGGTGGTTGGATCCAGTTCCGGAGAGACCAGGCGGGCGGGACGGTCTAGCTTTTGGGCTGAAGCGCACCCACCAGCAGGCGCTCGAAGGCGTCACTTGCCGCGGGCACCGAGAACAGCCTTTCGACGGCCGCCCGTCCACTGCTCGTCAACCGCCGGCGCAGCTCGGGCGACGCGCGCAGCTCGTTCAATCGCGCGGCCAGTTGCGTGGAGTCGCCCTCAGGAAAGGTCAGCCCGCCGCCGGTCAGCCCGATCAGCCAGGGGATCTCGCCCGAGTCGGAGCCAACCACTGGTACGCCGCACCACAGCGCCTCGACCACCACTCGCCCGAACTGCTCCTTCCACGTGGGCGTGGTGCGCGAGGGTAGCGCCAGCAGGTCGAGCCGCGCGTATGCGGCCGCCATGCCGTCGTGGGTGAAGCCGTCGAGCACGCGCACGTGCGAGCCGGGGATCGGCTGTCCCTCCAGTTGCGCGCGCAACTCGCCGTCGCCGATCAGCAGCAGCTCGACCGGGGCCTGCAGCATGCGCACGGCGGCGAGCAGGTCGGTCAGTCCCTTGCTCTCGACCAGGCGTCCCGCGTAGCCGATCGTGAAGGGGCGCCCCGCCCCGCGGTCGGTCGTGGCGGGCGCCCATTCAGGCACGGCGTGCGGCGCGAGCGCGACCTCCCCGCGCGCTCCCCAGGCGCGTGCCAGCCGCGCGGCACTGTCGGACCGTGCGGCCACGAACGCCGCACGGCGGAGCACTCGCGCGCGCAGTCCGCGTACCGGCAGGGGCAGCGCCCGGTCGATATTCTCGGCGCACTGCACACCGAACGGGATGCCGTTGCGCGCGAATATCTCACCCCACTGCGTCGCGGAGATCGAGTAGGGCTCGGCCTCGACAAACGCCACATCGGGCCGTGCGCTAGCGCTAAGCGCGCGGCAGCGGGTGAGGTAGAAATGCCGCTGCGGGCGTCCAGCGAGCGCGACCGGCGTCGGACGCAGCGCATGCTCCAATCCCGCAAGTGGCTGCGGGGTCATCGTGCGCTGTGAGTACTCGCTGCGCCAGCGGCTCGGTAGGACGATCGTGACCCCCCAGCCCCGCCGCTGCAGCTCGCGGTAGACCTCCTGGTTGACGTTCACCATCGCCGGGTGGCTGATCGCCAACAGCCGCCGTCGGCGCTGTGTCGCGGGCGCCGATTGGTCGCGGCTCATGCTGCGCGGATCGTGAGTGTGTGATCCACGCACGATGTTTAGTTTTTGTGAAGCCCTGTCGCTCGACTGTGCCTGGCCGTCCTGGTGGAGCCGGATTTGTGCCCCTTGCGGTCTTGCGGGCGATGTGTACTTTTTGTGAAGAGCTTTGCTCCGGCCCCGCGATCCTGTCAATCTGAGCCCCCGCGACGTTGAACCGGTCGCCATCCACCGCCTCGTCAGGGGGCCAAAGCAATGAACGAGACGACCGAGGCCACACCGATCTTCGCGCCAATCTGGAGGCGCAGGTGGCTGATTCTGGTTGTAGGGGTGATCGTCGCCGCGGCGACCTACCTCTACTACAAGCATCAGCCCACGGTCTACACCGCCAGCACGCAAATCTACCTGGGCGGGGGGACCGAAGAACAGGGGCTGCTCAACAGCACCCAGAGCAAAGTGACGCTCAACAGCCGCGACGTCACCGACCAGGCGACGCTGATCAACTCCAGTTCGCTCGGCGAACCGGTGCATCATCGGCTGCGCACCGAACACCACCTCGCGGCGGCCCGGGGCAAGGCTCACGCGAGCGCCGCCGGCAGCAGCGACTTCATCACGATCACCACCGAAGCGCGCACCGCCAAGGGCGCCGAGCAGCTCGCCGACGCCTACGCCGCCGCGTACGTCAAGCGCCAGCACACTCACTACCGGCGCGAGGTGAGCGCGGCGATCGCCGCCACCCACCGCCAACTGGGTCGCATCGAAGCCGGCCTTGCCGCCGCCGCCAAGGCCAAAGCGAAGGGGAAGGGCGGCGCCGCGAGCGGTGCCGCCAGTGGCGCCGCCACCGTGCAGGCCGCCAACCTCGCGAGCAAGATCAACCAACTCGAAGGCGACCTCGAGGTCGCGGGGGTGCAGGAGATCAGCTCTGGCAAAACCAAGGCGACGCTCCTGTCGCCGACGCCCAAACGCAACGCGATCTTCGGCTTCGTAGTCGGCCTCCTGCTGGCGGCGGCCGCCGCGGTCCTGCTCGGCCGCTTCGATCGGCGGCTGCGCTCGCTTGCGAGTATCGAAGCGGCCTTTGGGACGCCGGTGCTGAGCGCGATGCCCGCGGTTCGCCAACCCGTGGTGCGCACCGGCGGCGAGCCGGCGCCGGCCGACGGGCTGCTGGAGCCACTGCGGCGGCTGCACACCACGCTGCAGCTCGGCGACATGCTCGAGCGCGACCGTCAGCGCCCGCCGCGCCTGATCCTGTTTCTCAGCGCCGACTCCGGCGACGGCAAGTCGACGCTGCTGGCCGACCTTGCGCTCGTGCAGCGCGATGCCGGCGCGCGCGTGGCGGTGATCGAGGCCGACATGCGCCGGCCGGTGCTGGGAGGGCTGCTCGGCGTCAACGCCCCCTACGGGCTGAGCGACGTGCTCGCCGGCGCGCTGTCGCTCGGCGAGGCGTGGCAGAGCGCGATGCACCTGCAGACCGGCGCCGCGGCGGCCACCGAGGCGCACGGCGTCACCACCGCGATCGACTCGCGCGCGGCCTCGGTGTCGGTGCTGCTCAGCGGCGGCCACACCGCCAACCCGCCGGCGCTGCTTGCGAGCGAGCGGATGCGTGGCGTGCTGCGCACCGCCGCGGAGGAGTTTGACTACGTGCTGATCGACGCGCCGCCGCCGCTGCAGGTGAGCGACGCGCTGCCGCTGCTGGGGCAGGTCGACGGGATCGTGCTGGTTGCACGTGCCGGACACACGCACGAGGCGGCGGCGCAGCGGCTGATGCAGTTGCTTTCGCGAGTCTCCTCCGCGCCGGTGCTCGGGGTGCTCGCCAACTGCGTCTCGCGCGCCGAAGTGCAGGAGTACGGCTTCGGCGCCCCCTACGGGCAGCGGCGCGGATTACGCGATCTGATTGCGCGATGACTCCTGCTCCCCGCGTCGATGAGTCTGGGGCCGATCGTCCGATGAGTCCCAAGCCAATCCCGCGATGAGCGCCTCCCAGCCGCGCGTGGCCGCTCCGAGTATGGGCGCCCATCCGGCTGTCGTGAGCCGGCGGATCGCCGAGCTGGCGCTGCTCGGCGGCGCCGGGGCGATCGCGCTCGGGGTGGCGCTCGGCATCGCGCTGGCGGTGCCCGATCCCAACTTCCCGTTGGTGCTCGCGCTGGCGCTCGGCGCGGTGGGGGTGCTGGCGCTCGCGGTCAACACCCGGCTTGAGGTGTCGGTCGCGGTGCTGGCGATCTACCTGGGGACGCTCGACGGCCCGGTGAAGCTGCTGAGCGCCAGCCAGGCGGCGTCGGCCGTCCGCGACGTGCTGATCGCGGCGGTTGCGCTGGGGGCGATCGTGCGCCTGCTGGCCCGCCGCGAGCGCGTGGCGCTACCGGCGATGTCGGGTTGGGTGATCGCGTTCGTCGCGCTGGTGGTGGCCAACGCCTTCAACCCCAACACGCTGGGGACGCTGAAGATCCTCGGCGGCTTGCGCCAGGAGCTGGAGTGGGTGCCGTTCTTCTTCTTCGGCTACGTGCTGATGCGCTCGCGCGCGCGCTTTCGCCAGCTGTTCGTGATCCTCGGCGTGATCGCGCTCGCCAACGGCGCGGTCAGCCTCTACCAGACACGTCTCACGCCGGCGCAGCTTGCCAGCTGGGGGCCTGGCTACTCCGAACTGGAGTACGGCAACGAAACGCTCTCGGCGCGCAAGTACCTC
>Ga0187855_10000664_pt1 | contig 29426 bp, 24 predicted proteins | sample June2016WEW_8_10_2_FD_132969 | JGI IMG/M metagenome (GOLD analysis project Ga0187855, IMG submission 132969) | Peatland microbial communities from SPRUCE experiment site at the Marcell Experimental Forest, Minnesota, USA - June2016WEW_8_10 | ecosystem: Environmental > Terrestrial > Soil >...
CGGTGTGAATCCCGAGCGTGGCCTGGAAATGATCGTTATGATCGCCATGCATGGTGCGGATGATGCACAGGTCGTCCACTGAATCTCCGATATGCGGAAAAAGGTCGGTCACTTCGATGCCGGATTTCCCGCGCGGTTTCGAAGCCCACTGCGAGGGCAGGAATTTCTTGCCGTTCTCACCGTCCGAAGCTGGCTTGGTCTTGGGATCGAACGAATCGATATGCGACATGCCGCCGCTCAGGTAAATGAATATGACGCGCTTGGCCGTGCCAGGGAAATGCGGAGCTTTCGGCGCCAGCGGATTGTCGGAGCCCGGCGCAGCGTCCTTCGCCAGCAACTCGCTCAGCAGCGCGGGGAACAGGCTGGACCCTAGAAACAAGGATCGTATGCTCTGCCGCCGCGTGATGGGAGAAAAATCCATAGGCATTTTATTAATCCAAAGTTAGAAATTCATTGCTACTCAGCAGAACCCCCATCAGGCTGGCCCATGCTTCACGATACATCCGGTCCTCCAACAAAGAAGTTCCGGCGAGCGATTCCCTCGCGTGAATCAAAAATTGGCTGGCGTCGCGGATTTCGTCCGGCGCCGGTGCCCTTCCGTAGACCAGCTTGTATGCATAGCGCAGCCGCTCCAGATCGGAGCTGTATCGCATGGCAACGCGCACCGCTAAAGCATCCGCTTGCTCGTGAAAAAACGGGTCGTTCATCGTATACAGCGCCTGCAATGCCGTGGTTGTTTCAGGACGCCGCCCCGTTACCGCGTTCGGATCGGCGCCATCGAAAAGATCCAGGAACGGCTGCCGCCGGATACGCTGCTGCATCAGATACACTGAGCGCTTGTTGGTGGGATAGCTTGCAATAAACGCTTCGTGCTGCGTGTATTTCCACTGCATCTCCGGCGGAAAGGGCTGTTCCGCGCCTGGCGCCATATCCAGATTCCCACTGATCTCGAGCAGCGAATCGCGGATCTCTTCGGCATCCAGCCTGCGTGGATTGAACCTCCAAAGAAACTTGTTCGCTGCGTCTTTCGAGGCGTTCGCTGTGTTGTCGGCCGAGGCCAACTGGTACGTGCGCGACAGCACCATCAGCTTGTGCAGCTTTTTGATGGACCAACCGCCCGCGATGAATCGGCTGGTCAGATAATCCAACAGCGCGGGATGCGATGGCGCTTCACCGCGCGTTCCAAAATCGTCCGGCGTGGCCACCAGACCTTGGCCGAAATGCCATTGCCACACCCGGTTCACAATCACTCGCGCCGTCAAGGGATTCTTTGGATCGGCGATCCATTGCGCCAGTTCCAGCCGCCCGCTACCCGGTTCATCAGCCGGCACTTCTTGACCACCCAAAATCTTGGGGAATCCGCGCGGCACTTCCGGACCCAATGTCGCCGGCTCGCCCTTGATGAACACGTGCGCGTTGACCGGCGTGCCTTCCGTCATCGCGTAAGCTTTGTCGAAGTAAGGATAAAGCGCCACCAGTTTGCTCAGCTTGTCCCTGGTCTCTTTCTCGGCGGCCTTCTTTTCGGCATCACTCGCGAATTTCTCCTTGCCATTCTGGATATCGTGGAGCCGGCGGTCAATCCCCGACAGGTCTTCTTCGAACTGCTTCAACGTGGACGCCAGTTCCGGCTTCAGCGCCACGAATCCATGCGTGTGCGGGAAAGTTTCCGTCCCCGGATGCGGATAGTTGGTGCTTTGGAAGATGCCGTACAGGGCGTAATAGTCGGCATTCGGGATGGGGTCGAACTTATGATCGTGGCAGCGCGCGCAACCGACGCTCAGCCCCAAAATCCCACGGCCCAGGTTGTCGATGGTGTCGTCGATGGTGAGGTGAAACTCGCCCACCGAAGAGCCAAAACGCCGCGAGTTGGCCAAATAGCCGGTTGCAATGATTTCCTGCTGCCATTTCTCTTTGTTTCGGGAAACTAAGTTATCCTTCGACGCCAGAATGTCACCGGCAATCTGTTCGCGCACGAACTGGTCGTATGGCTCGTCCTTATTGAACGCCGCGATCACCCAATTCCGGTAGCGATACATGGCAGGCACCGGAAAATCCGCGTTGTCGCCGGCGGTGTCGGCGTAGCGCACCACATCCAGCCAATGCCGGCCCCAGCGCTCGCCATATTGCTGGGATGCGAGCAGGCGATCCACTGTTTTTTCGAATGCCCGCGGCGAGGTGTCTTTCAGGAACGCATCCACTTCGCCGGGCGTGGGCGGCAGCCCTGTAAGGTCATAGGTCACCCGCCGAATGAGAGCAAGTTTGCTCGCCCGTGGCTCGGGCACCAGCCCCTTCGCGTCCAACTTGGTTTTGATGAATTGGTCAACCGGCGATTGCCGCCATTCGGCCGCAGCCACTTGAGGAGGCTTCGAATCGCGAACCGGACGGAACGCCCAGTGGCGGCGCGCTTTATCCCAGTCGTAAGCGGGCGTTGGAAGCGAGGCGACGGGAGCCGCTTCCGTGCGAGGATCGGGCGCACCCATCTTGATCCACTCCGTCAGATTGTCGATCTCAGCCGCTTCCAGCGCTTTCCCGGGCGGCATTTGGAGATCCTTGTTCACCCGGCGGACTGCGGCAATGAGCAAGCTTTCTTCCGGCTTCCCGGCGACGATGACCGGGATTCCCGTCTTGCCGCCGCGCAGCATCCCGGCTTGGGAATCCAGCAGCAAGCCACTCATAGGTGCCTTGATCATGATGCTGTGGCAACCGTAGCAGCGCTCCGCCAACAGCGGCCTAATGTTCTTTTCGAAGAACGCGATCCCGTCGGTATTGGTTGTTACAGGAGCGATCGAGTGTGTCTGCGCGAGCGCCAACGCTCCGAGAAGGAATAGACCGGCAACGCGATTAATGGAGCCGCCCGGCATGCGCTTGTCTTCTTTAGAATAACAAGCCGGATCGTGGGGCAGGATGTCATCCTGCAGCGGGTTGTTAACCCGCTCCGGGGTTTACTCAGTGCGTTAGTGCGGGCCCAGATACATCACGTGAACGTACGTACCCAGCCGGACGTTGTAGGCCAGATACCAACCGGGATGGTCGGGGTCGTCATAGATTACAATCTGGTCGGTATCCCACAGCCAGCCATTGACGAAGCCGACATCGAAGGGGGCGACGCTGAAACCGAAACCGCCAAACCAAAACCCGCCCGGTCCGCCACCACCGAGATGCCACACGTGGCCCTTGCCTATGCCACCCGTAAAATGTCCATGCTCCCAGGGATGGTCCAAATGATAATTGGCATCGCCGCGCCCAGTATCATGGCCTACCCACTGACCATTGGTGTGGACGTGGGGTGCCTCCGGATGTCCCTCTTTGTCGTTGAATTTGCGGTTCTCCGCCGGGGCTGGTTGCGCGTGCGGCGAAGCCTTGGCGGGAGCGGGGCCCTTTTTGGGAATGTACCCTCCACCTACTTCCGGCTTACTACCATGTTGTTGGCCTTCCCGTGCACGCTCCTGCGCGATACCAGTTAGGCTTACCATCAAAAACATCGTCCCAAGTCCAATGAGTTTTTTCATAGCCACTTTCGAGGATACCCTATCCCGGACGCTTGAGGCGCTTCCGTTCTTCGTTTTGCGCGACTCGTGCCTTCACCATCTTTTTGACAAGCGCGGCCGGCAGGGGCTTATCCAGCGGAAAGTGGATAGTGCCCTTGGATGTGGGAAAGCCCTTCAGCTCATTCTTGAACTCCGCGATCACGGCCATGCTCATGGGGAACAAGCTGCAATGATTCTTGAATGCGCCGAAAGCCATGAGCGCGCCTTTGTACTTGAATGTCGGCATCCGATAGCTGATGGCCTCAGTGGCTTCTCGAGGAACAGCGGATCGAATGGCCGCGCGAATCTTGCTCAATGTAGTGCGGGCGGGTTCCGGAACGCCGGCCAGGTATTCGTCGATGTCAGCGGGAACTTTCGAACTCGACATGCTCATGCGTGAAATCTTATCACCCGCGGCGGGTGAACAAAATTAAACAGTGTGTTAAGCGCGGGTTAATGACACCCCACGTCGAAGAAGGTGAGGGCGATTGAATCGCACTTAGGAAAGGGAACGAAAATGAAAACTCTGACTAGCTTAATTATGGGGATGGCGCTTTTGATCGGACCGGCGCTGGCTGCTCAAACCAGTACCGCCGCAAAGCCTGCCGCAACCACCAAGAGCACCGCAACCAAGAAGGCCGGTGTGAAGAAAGTTGCGCATGCCAAGAAGACACACAGCACCGCCACCAAGAAAACTGTCGCAAAAAAGAGCGCTACGCCGGTCACCCCAGTCGCTGCAAAGAAGTAGGTTTGGTTGCGAATAACGCGGCTCGGTACGGCACGATGTAACTTTCCGAGCCGCGGGCGTTAGAATCGGCGAAAAATGCGGTCCGCGCGTTGAGCCGACTCGGTCGGGAAAGGCGTCATTGGCACCCCCCGCCGCTGAACTCGATCTTTGCGTTTCCTTCTGAATTGCGCATTGTGAGTTGGCCTGCTGCTGTGTTTTCACTGCAGAGAACACTCGGTCGGTTTTGGGTAAAACCGTCAGCAGAGCATGGGAATGTGAGCACTCGACATCCCGACGGTTCGGCGAAGGTTACAATAAGCCTGAAGAACTAGGGTCAGAGGACCGATGAGATTACTACTCACCTTGACGCTGGTTGTTGCTTCCGCGATCGGCCAAAGTCCGGTGGTGCAACTCACGAACGTGACCCGCCGCTCTGCCAACAATTTTCAAGTCGGCGATCGGTTTGAGATCGTCATAACTGGCGTTGCCAGCCAACCTATCAGCGTCAGAACGACAATGCACAGACGAACCGATTGGGGGCCCATCATCGGTTGGACCGACGGTAACGGTCGTTGGTTGACAACAGGGCAGTTTGAGAAGAACGACTTTGGTGATTGGAGCGAGGTCTGGACCGTCGGGGGCAAGCTGGCTAATCCCGCCGTTCATTTTTCTGTGGGCGCGCCGTGTCTGAAGGGCGGAAACGGTTTTGCGCAATCCACGGGCTGTTGCATGGTGCTGAGTTGCGAGACCGCTGCGGGACCCCAGACGTTTGCAACTCCATCCGACCCTGACCCGTTCCGGACGCCGGATGGCAGATTAATCCACGGACGCGTGCGATCGAGCATGACAGCAGAGCAATACAACGCGGAGACGATGCAATATCTCATCACGAGCCGCCCAAAACATACGGTCGCCCATCAGTTTGGGGATGAAGCCGGTGCTCTGATTACGAAGATAATCGGTGTTAACGCATTAAGCGAAGACGAGGTGCGAAATGTACTCTCCATCATCCGGACCGCCTTCGAAAAGCCGGACCGCATCCCGCAGGAGGCTAAGGCTCCATCGCAAACCCTGCTCCTGCTGCGAAAGCTTGTAGATTCTACGGACCAGGAGGACCTCAAGCGCGAGATCGCCGAGACTATCGCGTTCGTTCAGGCCCAGCAGTGACGAGATGACATCAGAATGGCAGGATCTCTTCCCGCTGCGGATCGAAATCGATGCGGCGTTTCTCAAGATACGCGATATTTCCCAAATGCGACGCCTGCGCCGAGCGATGCCCGATCAAAACATCGGCATCCGGCCGCTGCCGGGTCCGCACGCATTCCAGGAAATTGCTGACGTGCGCAAACGTCATGTCCGGATCCTCGGCCTTCACCACCACCGCCTCCGCGTTCTTGCCAATAGGATGAAATTCGTAGTGTTGCCGATCGATCAGCAAACGTCCCTCGGTTCCGCACAACTCCACGCCCTCACCCTTGATTCCGGGAACTAGAGTGGCTTCAAACGTCGCGGTGAACTCGGCGGGATACTCCAATAGCACATTGATCGTGTCGGGAGCCGTGCGGCCATCCTTATAAGCAAACACGCCGCCCGCTGCGGATCCCGACTTCGGGACATCCGATCCCAAGAACATATGGACTACGTCGATCCAATGCGTGAACAGATCGGTGACCTGCCCGCCGCCGAAATCCAGATATGCGCGCCAGTTGTAATATTGCTGCGGATCCCAGTCGCGCCATTTCACGGGACCAAGGAATCGTGACCAATCCAGATTGGAAGGCAGAGTCTGCAACGATGCCGGCGCTTTGCGCAGGTGATAGCCGTTTCCGTGCCACCAGGTTCTGGCCAGCGTCACCTTGCCGAGTTTGCCCGAATCCACATACAGCCGTTTGGCTTCGATGTAATGTTTGCCGGAGCGCTGCTGCATGCCCACCTGGCAGACCCGGTCATTCACGCGTGCTGCCTTCACGATGCGCGGGCCTTCTTCGATCCTGCGCGTCAACGGTTTTTCCACGTAGACGTCGCGCCCGGAATTCAGCGCGTCGATGGCGCAGGCGGCATGCCAGTGGTCCGGCGTGGCGATCAATATGGCGTCCAGCCCCTTCTCTTCCAGCAGCTTGCGATGGTCGCTGAAGCTCTTGGCGTCGGGCGCCTTTTGCTTGGCGCGATCGATGTGTTCGCTATAGATATCGCACAGAGCGGCCACGTGGACGCTGGGATTTTGTTGGAAACGGGACATCACGTAGGTGCCGCGGTCGCCTGGGCCGATCACGCCAAGCTGAATCGTGTCATTTGCCCCCAGGACACGGGAGTAGGAAGCGGCAGTCAGAGCGGCTGCACCGCCGCGCAGGAAGCCACGCCGGTCAATCTGGTCAGGATTCATGTGCGAATTATAGCGCTGAATCGCACTTAACCGGTATGAAGAGATTTTTCGCACTGTTTTCCCTATTGTTGTGGTCTTGGGCGGCCTTCGCCGGGAACCTCACCAAGTCGCATAGTCAAGGCAAGTTCAGCGATGCGGAGATTGAAGCCACTATAAAAGCTAAACTCGCCAACTCGAAAATCGGCAAGGATGGCTTCCAGGTACACGTCAAGAATCAAATTGCCACCTGGACCGGCTCCACCAGCGTTATGCAGCACAAGGGCGCGGCTACGCGGATGGCCAAGGCGGCCGGCGCTATTCAGGTGGTGAATAACATCAAGATCTCCGATCAAGCTAAGGCCAAGGCCGCCGGAAATCTGACCGGCACTCCACGTCGGGCATTAGTAAAGACCGATTGACGTCGTGGGGCAGGTTGCCAACCTGCGGCGGGTTGTCAACCCGCCTGAGTGAGCGCCGATTGCCAATCAAACGCGCAGGATTCCATCCAACTCCAAACCTGTCCCCTGGTAAAATACATTCTTGGTGCGCACCAAGCCATTGGTCTTCGCAGCCGTCTGCTTCGCCGCCGCCGCGCTGGCCCAGGACATCCGAATCACTTCGGGTCCGCTAGACAATCAAGTCATCCAGCGAAATGGTGACCAGACCGCGGATATCAAACTGGCCGGCACTGCGGCCGCGAAGAAAGCCAACGGCAAGGAGATCGAAGCTCGGCTTGTTGCCACGGATAGCAGCACGGTGCCCGGCTTCGATTGGACCGCGCTAGGAAAAATCCAAAAACTCAAGTGGAGCGGTGAATTGATGCACGTCCCCTCCGGCGGACCGTACCGGCTGGAAGTACGAATGCAGAATGCGGAAGCATCCGTCTCCATCGCGAACATCCTGGTGGGCGACCTCTGGGTGCTGGCTGGACAGTCGAACATGCAGGGCCACGGCGACCTCATCGAAGTGCAGCAGCCCTCGCCGATGGTCCACAGTTTCGACATGGCCGATCGCTGGGGCGTGGCCGAGGAACCGCTGCACACTCTGGTTAACGCGGCGGACCCCGTCCACTGGCCGTTGAATGCACAGAACCAACCTGAGCGGTTAACGGGCGAGCGCCTGGAGACCTACGTCGTCAACCGGAAGAAAGGCGCAGGACTGGGCTTGCCGTTTGCAGTGGAAATGGTGAAGCGCACCGGCGTTCCGGTGGGCTTGATTCCCTGTGCTCACACCGGCACTACGATGGAGCAGTGGAGCCCGGCCTTGAAGGATCGCGAGGGCGAGTCGCTGTATGGCTCGATGTATCGCCGCGTTCAAGCCGCGGGTGGGCAGGTGAAGGGCGTCCTTTGGTTTCAGGGCGAATCGGATGCGAATCCGACGGCGGCTCCGCTGTTTCTCGCGAAGTTTGAAGCACTGGTCAAAGCCATGCGCGCGGATTTCAACCAGCCAGACCTGCCGTTCTACTACGTGCAAATCGGCCGCCACATCGACAAGACCAATTCTGCGGAATGGAACAAGGTGCAGTTGGCACAACTGCGCGCGGAAACCGAGATTCCGCATGTGAGCATGGCCGCGGCCGTGGATCTGCAACTGGATGACCAAATCCACCTCGGCACCCAGGATTTGAAGCGGCTGGCGAATCGCCTGGCGGACTTGGCGTGCCATGATATCTTTCCGCGCATCAAGAACTACGGCGAATTGAAGCGCGGCCCAAGGCCGGTCGCCGCGGTATACCAGGACGGCGTGGTCAAGGTGACCTTTTCCGGAGTGAACGGCCGACTGCAATCGGAGGGGCGCATGGCGGGGTTCTCCATTCACGAAACTAGTGGCGGCGAAACGCCCATGATCTACCGATCTCGCGTGGACCCTGCCGAGGCCAGCACAGTCCTGCTGTATGTCCAGGGAAAGCTGCCACAGAATGCCACTCTGTGGTATGGCTTCGGGAAAGATCCTTATTGCAACGTCCGCGATGCGGACGATATGGCCGTTCCCGTTTTCGACCTGAAGATTACCACCGCCGTTGCCGGAACCCGCTGAGTGGGGCAGGCTGCCAGCCTGCGCGGCGGTTGCCTACCGCCGCTGTCCGGTAAACCGTGGGCATTCGGGCCGATTGACAATCGGCCGCAGCTTACCATACCAAGCTGCCCCACCAGCGCACAGCGGTTTGTTGCATCCCTCCCCCATATTCATGTCGCGCACCCGATGGGTGTAAGCCGGACGCCCTTTTCCCATGTTAGACTTATGGTTTCCGCGTCAAGGAAACATTCAATGAAATATTTGGCAACAACCCTTCTGTTTTCTGCATTTCTGTGTGGCCAAACGCCAACACCGCCTGTGGCCCCTGGCACGCCGGCTCCTCCCGTTCAAGCCCCGCCGCCGGAAGCACCGCCACCGGCGCCCATAACTCCGGAAACCGTCGTAGCGGAGTTGCCGGACGGCAGAAAGCTGACCGCCGCGGAAGTTGACCAGCTTCTCGCGAGTTTGCCGCCTCAATACCAACAGACCGCCCGGGTGCAGCCGGCTAACACTCTGATGCAGCTTCTCTTGTACAAGTACTTGGCCGCGGAAGCTGAGAAGGCGAACCTCGATAAGCGGTCTCCCTGGAAGGACGCGCTCGAGTTTCAACGCATGCTCATTCTCCAGCAGGCCGAGCTGTCCGACTTCAAAGACAAGATCCAGATTACGGCGGAGGAACAGGAGAAGTCCTACAAAGAGAATCCCGATCGTTTCAAACAGGTGAAGGTGAAAGTGATTCACCTCTCTTTCAGCGCAACGCCCGACAAGCCTGGTCCCGACGGCAAGAAAATGTTGAGCGACGCGGAGGCGAAGGCCAAGGTCGACGAATTGCGCAAGCAGATTCTGGCCGGCGAGGATTTCGGTAAGCTAGCTCGCGAGAATTCCGATGACAAAAGCTCCGCGGCCAAGGACGGCGATTTCGGCACCATCAGCCACAACAGCCCCTATCCGGAACCGGTCAAGAAGGCGGTGTTTGCGCTTAAGGAGGGTGAGGTGAGCGAGCCGGTAAAGCAAGCCAACGGATTCTATCTCATCCGTGCAGACTCCGTGGTCACCCAGCCGTTCAATGAAGTTCGCCCGCAAGTTATCGAAGAGCTGAGGCAGGCGCGCTTCAATGATTGGATGAAGAGTAATCAGGCTCGTTTCGCGGTGAAAGTTGACAACCCAGCTTACTTTGCACCAAAGCGTCCCCCTGCCCTCCAGACGGTGCGTTGAGGCACTCCGGAAGCGGCTGCCGGATTTGGAGGGGCGCGCTATTCGAATCCGTTTCCTGCCGGCGTTGAGCGCGGCCCGCCGCCAACTCTACTCGAAGCGGACCTTCGGCCAGCCCGTCTACGCCGGCACATTCATTCGCAAACGGCGGATCGTGCTGGATCTCGATCTGGCTGCGAACCCGCAAGAGCTGGCCCGGATTCTCACGCATGAGTTGTTCCATTTCGCCTGGGTGCGCATGGGAAACCAAGCGCGCCAGTCCTATCAAGATCTGTTACAACGCGAATGGAAACAACGCGCGCGCGGCGAGCTTGGATGGTCGGCAGAGTTACGAAAATCGAAACTGTCCCACCACCCGAGTTGGCGCGACTACGCGTGCGAAAGCTTCTGCGATACGGCAGCCTGGCTATATTCCGGCGTCACGCGGCATCCGGAGTTCACATTGGCCGAGAGGCACCGGAATCGTCGCGCGCAATGGTTTCACGCCACCTTTCAAGGTCGAGGAATACCGATATAATCGAAGTAAGGAGATGGTCTTGCTCAAGCTAATCCGAGCAGCAGCTGCAGCTAGTGTCGTTCTGGGAGGTTGCCTGGTATGGACGGCCTGCTCAAACATCCCCGAAGCAGGCTTTGAGCCCCGCTCAGTCCACGCCGCGGTTAAGCCGGAGAACGACCGTAAGACCGCCCCCGAATTTACTCTGAAAGATTCCAACGGCCAAACCGTTCACCTGGCCGACTACAAGGGCAAGGTTGTGTTGCTGGATTTCTGGGCCACCTGGTGCGGACCCTGCAAGATTGAGATCCCCTGGTTCATCGAATTCGAGCAGCAGTTCAAGGATCGCGGCTTCGCCGTGCTGGGCGTCTCGATGGATGAAGACGGCTGGGATGCCGTGAAGCCGTATATGGAAGATCTCAAAATCAACTATCGGATACTGCTGGGGAATGAGCAAGTCAGCGATATTTACGGCGGCGTGGAATCGCTTCCAACTACGCTCTTGATTGATCGCCAGGGAAAGATCGCTTCCGTCCACATCGGTCTATCCAGGGGAAAAGAGGAATTCAGGGATGACATCGATCGCTTGCTGGGCTCGTCGAGCGCTTCTTCTAGCCGCGCTCTCACTTCCCTTGCTGCCGCAAAATAAGGGCGTCCTGACCGTGGGACCCGTGGACAAGCTGACCATCCAGCGCGGAGCCTCGGGCGAAGTGAAGGTCACTGCGCAATTGCAGCCAGGCTTTCACGTGAATAGCAATACGCCGTCGGAAGAGTATCTCATCCCGCTGAAGTTAACCTGGGCGAAGGAACCACTGCAAGCGGAGCAAGTCACCTATCCAAAACCGCAATCGGAGAAATACGATTTCTCTCCCACGCCGCTATCGGTATTCAGCGGAAATTTCGAGATCGTCACGCGCTTCAAGGCTCCCGCCGATGCGCGCAACGGCCCGGCCATCATGAACGGCAAACTCCGCTACCAAGCCTGCAACAACAAGGAATGCCTGCCGCCGCGAACGATTGAGATCCCAGTGACGCTAGACATTCAATAAAATCCGTGTTTATCCGTGTGCATCCGTGGCTAAGAAGTTTTTTACCCAGGCCTCTGCATAAACGACGCCAGCGCGAGCCCAAGAATCTCCTGCAACTGACTCAGATCGAAGTGGGCCGGAAATCCCAACCGGTCCGCCAAAAAACGATCCCGCAGCATCCCTTCCAGCATTCCCATCAGCGCCGAGCGAACCGCCTGTGGATTCAGGTTCGCGCGCAACATATGACCATCGGTCATCTGCTGCAGCACGCTATCCAGCAGTTTCACGAAGCTCATGAAGCCTTCCGTGAGCGCCACCATCTGTCCCTCTTTGCGGATTCTGCGGCCTTCGAGCAAGAGCAAGAGCTTCAACTCGGGATCGCGCTCCAGCCGTTCCAGCACGCAGCGCGTAATGGCCTGCAGCCGGTCCATGGGTGCGGGCACCCCTTCAATAGCGTTGCGAGCTTCTTCGGTGATCTCGGTCCAGCCTTCGATGAAGATCGCTTCCAGCAGCCCGGCTTTGCTTCCGAAATGCTTCATCAACTGCGACTCGCTGGTGCCGGCCTGGCGGGCGATCGCGGATGTGCTGGTATGTTCGTAACCGCGATTGGCAAACAGGGTTTTGGCTACGCGCAGAATGCGCTCGTGGGTGGAAAACCCCGGTGCTTTGGCGGGTTCCAGAGATGTTCGCGGGACCACTTGGTGATTATACACCCAGTAGCACAACCACTACTTAGGAACTGATATCGGCTCCGCATTTCGCATCAACTCCGCCTGCTGCTCAGCCCGCGTGTCGTTCAGAAACGTACCACATCCGCTCTCAATGGAGGCCAGATACTTCAGCTTGGTAGGGCTGCGCTGGATCGGCAGGAAATCGATGTGGAAGTGAAAATAACCATGTGTCCCTTGGGCGGGCGGTTGCCGCAGCAGCATCATCAGAGGCATCGGAAATCCGTACAGGTTATCGTACTTCTGGCGAACGATTTTGAGAAGCGATGCTAGTTCCCTCCGCTCCCGATCATCCAGATCGGCGAGGCTCTGAAAATGGCGCCGCGAATAAATCTGCATCTCGGTCGGGAAGCGTCCGAAAAATGGCAGGAAAGCCACGAAGGAATCGTTGGATGCTACCAGGCGCCGTCCATCCTGGATCTCGCCTTCGAGAATACGGCAATACAAGCAAGCGCCGCGTTCCTCGGAATACGCCGATGCCGAATCCAGCTCCGTCTGAACCAGCGGTGGAATAAAAGGGAACGCATAGATTTGGCCGTGCGGATGGGCCATGGTTACCCCAATCGCGATCCCGGTGTTCTCGAAAACGCAAACGTACCGCACATCGTCTTGATGAAAGAGTTCGATAGTACGCCCGCTCCACAGCTCGATTACCTTTTCCCATTGATCCACGGTCAACTCAGACGGAAGCCGGCGATGATCGGATGAATACAGCACTACGTCGCAAGCGCCGCGCGCGCCCGTTGATACAAAAAGCTCGCCGCCATCCGAAAACGGTGGATTCTCGAAACTCAACGCCGGAAAATCGTTCGGATAAAGATGGACATCGTAATGTTCCGGTACATGTCCCGAGCCCGGGCAGAACGGGCACCAGTCTTCGGGAAGTTGCGGGCGGCCCTGGCGCTGGGCGGCCACTCCCACCCACTGCCGTAGCAACGGATGCCAACGCAGCTCAGACAACGCTTGAGAATCATCCATCACAGCCAGAATACAATGAGTTCAAATGAACATTCGCAAAGAGGATGTGCTGGAGTACCACGCGTCTGCTCCAGCTGGGAAGATATCGGTCACGCCGACCAAACCCTGCGCCACGCAGCGCGATCTGAGCCTTGCCTATACGCCCGGCGTCGCGATTCCTTGTCTTGAAATCGAGAAGCAACCGAATCTGGCGTACCGCTACACCGCCAAGGGAAATCTGGTCGCGGTGGTGACCAACGGTACCGCCGTGCTGGGACTCGGCAACATCGGCCCTCTGGCCGGTAAGCCGGTGATGGAAGGCAAAGGCGTGCTCTTCAAACGCTTCGCCGATATTGACGTCTTCGATCTCGAACTGGCCGCCAGCGATCCCCAGGATGTGATTCGCGCCTGTCAGATGTTAGAGCCAACCTTCGGCGGCATCAATCTGGAGGACATCAAAGCTCCGGATTGTTTCGTGATTGAGGAAGAATTGCGGCGCACCATGCGCATTCCGGTCTTTCATGACGATCAGCACGGTACCGCGATTATTTCCGGCGCCGCCTTGATCAACGCCCTAATCCTGGTGAAGAAAAACATAGGCGATGTAATAGCCGTGTTCAATGGGGCCGGCGCGAGCGCACTGGCCTGCGCAGAGCATGCCATTCAGCTCGGCATGCGGCGCGAGAACATTCTCATGTGCGATTTGCACGGAGTGATCTATGAAGGCCGCACCGAAGGAATGAATCCCTATAAAGCGCGCTTTATCTTAAAAACCGAAAAGCGAACTTTGTACGACGCAATGTCCGGCGCCGACGTCTTTTTCGGATTGTCCGTAGCCAACTGCGTGACCCCTGACATGCTGCTCGCCATGGCCGACCACCCCATCGTGTTCGCGCTCGCCAATCCGGATCCCGAGATTCCTTACGAAGTCGCGGTGAAGACCCGGCCGGATGCCATTGTCGCCACCGGGCGCTCGGACTATCCCAACCAAGTGAACAATGTGCTGGGATTTCCCTTCATTTTTCGCGGCGCGCTGGACGTACGGGCCACCACTATCAACGACGCGATGAAGCTGGCTGCCACTTACGCACTAGCCGAGCTGGCGCGCGAGGAGGTTCCGGATTTCGTGAGCCGCACTTACGGCGTGGATCGTCTGGAATTCGGGCCGGAATACATCATCCCCAAGCCGTTTGACCCGCGAGTTCTGCTACGCGAGTCGGCTGCGGTGGCCAAGGCTGCCATGGACTCGGGCGTAGCGCAGGAACCCGTGGATCTTCTCGAATATCGCGAACAATTGGAACGGCGCCTGGGCAAAGTGCAAGGCGTGATGCGCATCATGATCCACAAAGCGCAGCGGGCGCCCAAGCGAGTTGTGTTTCCAGAAGGCGAGGAGCACAAAATATTGCGCGCCGCGCAGATTTTGATTGACGAGAAAATCGCAACACCTATCCTCCTAGGCAAGGAAGCAGCCATTCACCAAGGGTTGGCGCATCTGCATCTCTCATTGGATTCAATAGTGATCGTGGACCCTGCAAAATCGCCGGATCTGACGCGCTACGCCGAAGAGTTATACCGTCTGCGCCAGCGCAAAGGTGTGACGCGCACCGCGGCTGATGAATTGATCCGGAATCGCAATTATTTCGCTTCGATGATGCTCGCCATGGGCGATGCCGACGCGCTGGTGGGAGGGCTGACGCAGCATTATCCCGATACAATTCGTCCGGGTCTCGAAGTCATCCCGGTACGCGACGGACTCCGCCGCGTTTGTGGAATTTACCTGATGATCACCCAGCGTGGCATCTACTTTTTTGCCGACGCCACGGTGAACATTGAGCCATCCGCTGAGGACTTGGCGGAGATCGCTATTTCCGCCGCCGAAACAGCCGAGCGATTCAACGTGAAGCCTCGCGTGGCCCTGCTGTCATTTTCCAATTTCGGAAGCACTCGCCATCCGTTGGCCGATAAGGTCCGCAGGGCCGTGGAGCTAGTGAAAAAGCGCGCGCCGGAATTAATGGTGGATGGCGAAATGCAGGCCGACACTGCCGTTACGCCAGAAATCATCGAGCGCGATTATGCGTTCAGTCCGCTCCGTGGCGGAGCTAATGTTTTGATCTTCCCGAATCTCGAAGCCGGCAACATAGCATATAAACTGCTTTCAAGATTGGGAGGCGCCGAAGCCATCGGCCCCATCCTCACCGGACTCTCCAAACCCGTTCACGTGCTGCAGCGCGGCGCGGAAGTAAACGAAATCGTCAACGTAGCGGCCATCGCCGTGGTAGACGCCCAAGAAGCCCGCTAACCGTGGCGCAGACACTCGTGTCTGCCGCGTCGAGACTCATCTCGACGGCTCAGGATGCTTCCGCCGCATGGCCGTGGGCCTTTTTCCGCAGAGGAATGTCCCGCAGCAGTAAATTTGCTCCCACCGCCACCACCATCAGAATCGCTCCCGCGAGAAAAATGTCGTGCAGCCCATCCAATAGCGCGACGCGAACATTATCGAGTAACTTGTGCAACAGATCGCGGCCATGCGGCTGCAAGCTATACACCGCTTCGAGTTGCGATCGAATCTGCATCAGCATCAACGGCTCTTTAAACGGTTTCAGCGCGATCGTCGGAGTGCCTGGCGGGATGCTGCTCTCAAAACGCTCGTGATATCGGGTCAACATAATCGATCCGAAAACTGCCACGCCAACCGTAGCGCCGATGGAGCGGAAGAACTGCGTGGATGCAGTCGCGGCGCCCATGTGGGCCGGAGGCGCGACATTCTGCACCACCAGCGTGTAAATCGGCTGCATGAATCCGATCCCCAAACCGGCGATTACCATGTTGCGCACCACTTCCATATGCGTGGTACTGGCGTTCATCGAGGCCATCAGAAACATCCCTACCGTTGCGAGCGCCGAGCCGCACAGTGCCAGCGTCCGGTATCGGCCGGTACGCGCGATGATGTTTCCCGACGCGACCGCAGCCACCACTGCGCCGACCAATAACGGCGTCAGTAGCGATCCGGAACGCGTGGCCGAGATCCCGAGCACGCCCTGCATGAAGAGTGGCACATACAGAATCACTCCGAACATTCCAATCCCCAGCAGAAACACCACGACGGAGGAGACCGCGATGGTTCGATCGCGAAAAAGCCACAGCGGCAGCAGCGGTTCGGCCGCGCGATGCTCGGCGGTCAGGAATGCCGCGAGCATGATCGCTGACGCAATCAGCAATCCTATAACGCGCTGGGACGCCCACCCGTAATTCGTCACCCAGGTGAGCGCGAGCAGCAGCGGAACCAAACACGACGTCAGCGTGAAAACGCCCCACCAATCAATCTGCCGCCGGACGCCGTGCGGCCGGAAATACGGAAACTCCACCAGGATCGCGGCCGCGGCCAGCGCTCCCACCGGAAGGTTCACCCAGAATGTCCAGCGCCAGGAAAACTCATCTGTAATCCATCCGCCGAGCGTGGGGCCGAAAATGGACGCAAGCCCCCACACGGCTGCGAACAATCCCTGGAACTTGGCACGCTCAGCCGGAGCGAAAATGTCGCCGATGATGGTGTACAGCAATCCGATGATCATGCCGGCGCCCAGCCCCTGCACGCCGCGAAAGACGATCAGTTGCGTCATGCCGTCGCCGGGAACCCAAGTGAATTGGCCGGCTCCACCACAAAAACCTGACGCAATCACGAACAGTAGCGTCCCGGAGAGGAAAAACCATTTTCGTCCGTAGATGTCGGATAGCTTGGCGAAGATGGGAACCGCAATCGTGGAAGTGAGCAGGTACGCAGTGGTCACCCACGGATAGCGGTCGAACCCATTCAACTGCGCGATGATGCGCGGCATCGCGGTTCCGACAATGGTCTGATCCAGCGCCGCCAGCAGGAGTGTCAGCAGCAGACCGGTGAGCGTCCCGGCCAACTGGCGGCGCGTTAGATTATGCAGGCCCGGACGGCTGACTTCCGGCGTATTCGTGGTCACTTATCAATTGTAAGGCTTAGGCCGCGAATGAACGCGAATGAACGCGTATAAATGCTACATTGGAACGCGTCATGAAGCACGTTCCGGCCATCCTGATCCTGCTGGCCCTGCTTTTGTTCGTGATGGCGCGCAACGTTGCGCCGGATCCATATGTCTACGACGAAGCAGACTACATGTACGCGGCCTCACTCGGATTTGCCGCTAACTACACCGATACTCCGACGCTCCCAATCGCGGATTTTGTCCGAACCGGTTTAACGCGCGGAAGGGATTCGAGTCGACAGCAGGCCCTTTCCGAACAAATTCGCGCAAGCGACGATGTGGTTTTCTATCGCCACTGGCACGGTCCACTTTATCTGTACCTCTTGATTCCCGTTTCGCGGCTGGGATTGAGCGAGCGGCAGGTGCGAACGGCGATGCTCGCAATTCCCGCCCTGACGCTGGTAGCGATTTACTGCGGATGCCTATGGCTAATCCCGGGGCGCGCCGGAACATTCGCGGCACTCGGAAGCAGTCTTCTCTTTCTTTCGAGCAACAGCGTCATCGGCTCCACGGAGTTAGCCCCGCATCATCTCTTCGCACTCTTTTCTGTCGGCTGCCTTTTTCTCTTTACGAAGTCCATCGCCAGCGGCCAACCCCTGCATTGGTATTTGGCCGTGGTCGCCGCGGCCCTCGCGTTCTGCACGCTCGAAATCGCGTTCGTTCTGGTCGTGACGCTGGTTATCGGCAGTCTTCTAGCGCGCCGAAAAATCGGGCTGGAGTCACCGGCATTATTCATCGCAACCGTGCTTGTGGTGTGGCCGGCAGCCATCTACAAACTATCCTTCGTGAAGGGCTATTTGTTCATGGCGTACCTGGCTCTGTTTCGAAAATCCCCCTGGGGAACCGAAGGGTTCTTCGAAGTCTGGCGAACCCGCCTGCTGGATTCACCGCTAGAGTGGGCCGCGATTCTTGCCGGCGTGATTTTCTACTTTCGAAGAGTTGGCGAAACGCATCGAACGCATCCCTTTCTCCTTTATGCCGCCCTAATGCTGGCCGCTACAGCGCGCGTGGTCTCGAGCTCACCTCGATACTCGCTCCTATTCATGCCGGCGCTGGATATTTTCGCCGCGTTGACTCTGGTGCCATTCTTGATGGAAGCTCCCCGGCGCGTGGCATATGCCGCGCTGGCACTGTTCTGCGGCTTCTTGGGGATCGACGAATACCGGCTGTTCACTCGCAACCGCACTCAGGACCCTCATCCGCCCGCCGTCTTGAATTACATTAGAGAAAATCACTTCGAAGATAAAACGCTGTTGGTCCCACAGGCTGACCTTCCCATGATCCACTACTATTTTCCGCGGACGCATCTCATCGGCAATTACGATAAGAGCCCGAGTTATCCGGTGCGCGTCGATCCCCCGCGCTAGGGCTTGAGCCCGATCGGACTGGGCGAGAATTCGCCAACCAAATCCACATTACTCGCCGGCGAAATGTGTTTTTCCATTCCCATGGCCCAATAGCACGCGTTCACCATCAATCTCCGGAAGCCCTCGTTCTTGAAATCCATGACATGACCCATGGTGGTCATGAACACCCGCGCACCAGCGTACGTTTTGATCCAGGCCACCGGCATCATTTTCTTGCCGGGATCGGGCGTCGAGGACGGGTCCATGCCCAGTAGCACCTGCCCCATCACGAGCGGCTGGCTGTCTCCGGAGAGCGAAGTGATTTCATACACGTCCGACCAGCCCCAGATATCCCGCACGCCCCTCAGAATGGAATGATCCTGCATTTCCGCGACAATCACACCGCGCGTGCTCTCCTTCTGATGCGCTCCATAATGCGCGATCCACGTTTCACCCAGCACCTGCCGCCCAAAGCCGCCATCCTTACTTTGAGCGCCATATTTCGCATACGGGCTATCCGGGTGCTTAACGTAATTGAACGCGTGCGTGGAAGTTCGCAACCCGACGATGGGCCGGCCGGAATTTGTGTAGTCGATGATCTCCTTCATCTGTTCGTCCGGCAACTCCAAAAAGCGCGTGAAAATGATCATTAAATCCGCTTTGCGCAACGCATCGAGCCCCGGAATGTTATCCGTCGTGGAAGGATCAATCGCGCCGGTTTGTCGATTGATGGAATACAACACTGTACAGTTGAAGCCGTGCCTGGTTTCAAGAATCCTAGCCAGCGCCGGAATGGATTCTTCCGACCGGTATTCCTGATCGCCCGCGACTAAGACGATGTTCTTCCCCTCGCACCCAATGCCGATCAGCGCTGCAATCAAGATGGCCCTGTACAATAGCATGAGATCACGCGATGACAACAGATCCTTATCTTAACGCGGCCATTGAGCAAGCCAAGAAGAGTCTTTCCGAAGGCGGCATCCCGATCGGCTCTGTGCTGGTGCACGAAGGCAAGATCATCGGCCAAGGTCACAACTGCCGCGTCCAAACGGGCAGCGCGATCGATCATGGCGAAATGAATTGCCTCCGCAACGCCGGCCGCTTGCCAGCGGAAGTCTACCAAAGCTGCACCATCTACTCCACGCTCTCGCCATGCCCCATGTGCAGCGGCGCCATCGTGCTGTACAAAATTCCACGCGTAGTGGTGGGCGAGAACCAGACGTTTCTCGGAGCCGAGGATTACATGCGCAGCCAGGGCATCCAGGTGGATGTGATGCAAGACGCGGAATGCATCCAGCTCATGCAGGATTTCATCCAGGCGAATCCGCAACTGTGGAACGAGGACATTGGCGTTTAGCACAAACCTTGTAAACGCCTCGAACCCCATTCCGAACCGCGACCGGCAGGAAGCGCCACCACAACCGCGAGCCCACTATCGACACGCTCCGTTCCCGTCGCGGCTCAGTTTTGGTCGCATAAACCGACTTCGGGAATGCGTATCTCGTCACCCGATTTCCGCCGTCGGACGAAATCCCGGACGCCGGCGCGCCTTAGTGGCTTGCTCGAAGCTATAGGCTAGCTTCAACAACACCGGCTCGCTGTAGGCCGTGCCGAAAAATGAAATGCCCACTGGCAGACCGCGCACCAAACCGGCTGGAACCGTGATGTGCGGATAACCTGCCACGGCTGCCGGTGTGGTGCAGGCCGGCAGATTTGGATCGCCCAACACGAAATCGTTCAACGGCGCGGGCGCGCAAGTGGGCGCCACAATCGCTTGCACCTTATACTTCGCGATTACCGCGTCGATGCCTTCGGCGCGTGAGAGGCGCACGCATTTCGCGCGGGCGTCGATGTAGGCTTTCTCGGTCAGCGGCCCCTTCTTTTCCGCGCGCTCCATAATTTCCTGCTCGAAATAGGGCATCTCCTCATGCGCGTGTTCGCGATTGAACTTGATGACATCGGCGAGCGAATGCACGCGCGCTGCGGAATGTAGCGCGCCCAGGTACTTGTTCAGATCGGCCTTGAATTCGTACAGTAGCACTTCCATTTCCTCGTCGTCATATTTGCCGTGCGAGGGCAGATTTGCCGGATCCACCAGCACTGCGCCCTGCCGCTTCATCTCTGCCAGGCACTCCTCCATCAGACGATCCATCTCGGCGTTGGCGCCGAAGAATTTTCGCTCGACACCCAGGCGCGCGCCCTTCAATCCGTTCGGATCTAGAAACTTGACGTAGTCCCCGTCAAGCTTGCCCGGCTCAGCCATTGCTGCCAGCAGAATTGACGCGTCCCGTACCGTGCGCGCAAGCGGTCCCGCCGTGTCCTGACTATGCGAGATAGGAATGATGCCCGAGCGTCCAACTAATCCGGCGGTTGGCTTAATACCAACCACGCCATTCACGGAACCCGGCGCGGTGACCGATCCATCGGTCTCCGTCCCCACCGCGAGCGCGCAAAAACTGGCGGATACGGCCGCACCGGACCCGGAACTAGATCCGCTGGGATTGCGATCCAATGCGTAAGGATTCAGCGTCTGCCGCCCGCGTCCGCTCCAGCCACTGACGGAATGCGCGGACCGGAAATTGGCCCATTCGCTCAGGTTGGTTTTTCCCAAAATCACCGCACCGGCAGCGCGCAACCGTTCCGCGACGGCCGAGTCGCGAGCCGCAATGGAACCCTCCAGTGCCAGCGAACCGGCGGTAGTAGTCATACGGTCGGCCGTGTCGATATTGTCTTTGATCAGCACCGGCACGCCATGCAAGGGACCGCGCGCCCCTTTGGCGCTCCGCTCGCGATCGAGTGCGTCGGCAATCGAAAGCGCGTCCGGATTGAGCTCGATCACCGAATTCACCTTCGGCCCCTTTTTATCCAGCAAGTCGATTCGCGCCAGGTACCATTCCGCTACCGCGCGCGCCGTGAAACGACCGGAGGCGAATCCGGTTCCCAAATCGGCCAGCGTCGCCTCCTCAAGATCGAAAGATTGCGCGGAGGCGGCGCGCGCTGCAGGCAGAAGCAAAAGCGATTTATATAGAAAGTCACGGCGGTCCATGAGAGAGATTATCGCGCGCCGCGTCCGCGAACGCACAGAATTTCCCATCAGCGGACATAAGATTACAGGCAGCAATTAGCCTGCAACACTCGCCGTGGCAACCGGATTGCTCAGATTCAAGCATGCTCCGCGATTTCCGGTTCGCTTTTCGTGTCCTCGCTTCCCGCCCAGGCTTTACGCTGGTGGCAGCGCTTTCGCTGGCTTTGGGAATTGGGGCAAATTCCGCTATCTTCGGCCTCATCGACGGGTTATGGTTCCGGCCACTCTCGGTTCCGAAGCCCAGCGAGATCGTTCGCATTTTCTCAGTTACGGACCAGGATCGTCAGGGCCGGCTCTCCTATCCGGAATACCTCGATTTCCAAAAACAAGCCACCGATCTCCGCGAAGTGGTTGCGATCGGCGGCCGGGGAGCGACGCTGGTCCAAGGCAACAACCACCAGCTTCTCAATCTGAATCTGGTCTCATCGAACTTCTTCACGGCCCTCGGAGTGAAGCCGCTCTATGGGCGTCTCTTTACACCCCAGGACGAAGCCGATTCCAGCCGGCCGCTCAGCGTCGTGCTCGGCAATTCCTGCTGGCAACGCTATTTTGGCGCAGACCCGAACATAGTCGGCAGACAGATCCGCATTCAAAGAGCGAATGATGTACTGGTCACGGTGATGGGCGTATTGCCGGCTAGTTTTCGAGGCGTCGAGAATGGTGGCGATCGCGACCTGTGGTTCTCGCGCCAGGCTTGGGCCGTTCTTGGTCAAACCACCGAATTGCAAACCCGCGGCAACCGATGGTTCTTTGTAATGGGACGGCTGGCTCCGGGCGCCACCGAGAAATCGGCGAACATACAAATTGAAACGATTGCCCGGCGGATGGCAGACGCCTTTCCCGCCACGAACAAAAATCGCCGTGCCGCCCTAATCTCCGATTTCCACTTCCGCGTGGAACAGGGTGGAACCAACGGATTGACGCTTCTCGCCATCGTGCTCTTGGTTGTTATGATTTCGTCCGTGAACGTAGCCAATTTGCTGCTGTCGCGTGCGGGAGTGCGTGGCAAGGAGATGGCTGTACGGCTGGCTCTGGGCGCAGGCCGCTGGCGCCTCATGCAACAATTGATGGCGGAAAATATTCTGCTCGGTATTTTGGGGCTCGTGGGAGGAATCGCCATCGGCGCCTGGCTCATTGAGATCCTGCCGGCCTTGATGGTGCAGCCACCCGGCTTCCATGACACCCTCGACGTTCAATTCGACTCGCGAGTGCTGCTGTTTAGCCTGGCAGTCTCGCTGCTCACGATCGTTCTTTTTGGTCTCGCGCCCGCCTGGAAATCAGCGCGGCCCGATCTGCTTCCCGCTTTGAAAGGAGATGCCGCGTTCGGTGTTTCCACCCGGCGGCGTTGGCCCTTGCGTAACTGGCTGGTAGCGGCTGAGGTTGGTATTGCGATGACACTGCTGATATGCGCCGGCGTCTTGGTGCGCAGCTTCGCGAATACTCGATCGAGCGATTTGGGTTTTGCGCGAAAACAGCTGCTGCTGGTGTGGCTGGACGCCGACGACGCAAAGCCACCGTTGTATCGCAACGTGATCACGCATTTTGAAGCTATGCCGGGAGTTCGCAGCGTGGCCGCCGCGGTGCGTGCTCCTCTCAGCCTATCGAGCGGCGGCATGTTTCAGTACGTTACCTTTCCTGGCCGTACGGAACTCGCGAGCGCGCCCCCATTCGAGATCAAATACAACTCCGTGACCAGGAATTTTCTCAACACCATGGGCACGCCCGTGCTTCGTGGCCGGGGCTTCGAGCAGCGCGATGAAATTCCGGGCGCAACTTCGGTGCTCATCAACGAGACGATGGCCCAGCGGTTCTGGCCTGGCCAGGATCCGATTGGCAACACCGTCAGCGTGGGTTCAAAGACTCCCCGGCTACACACTGTGATCGGTGTGGTGAAGAACGCTCCAATTAACCAAGTCGACGACAAACCCGAACCATATCTGTATCTGGCATACTGGCCGAACTTCGAGGAAGAAGTAACATTCCTGATCGAAACCCAGGGCGACGCAGCGGCTCTGGCTCAAACGGCGCGCCGCGTCTTGAAATCGGTGGACTCTCGCTTGGATCCATTCACCATCACTACCGAAAATGAACTGATCCGCTACTCCGCTCAAAACTATCAGATGACCGCAGAGTTAGTCGGAACTCTCGGTCTGCTGGGCCTCATCCTGACAGCTGTTGGACTGTACGGCGTAGTTTCCTACGGAGTCAGCCAGCGCACTCGTGAGCTTGGCATCCGGATGGCACTGGGCGCCGGAAAGAACGAAACTCTCGGATTGGTCCTGCGCGAAGTAGCCTTGCTGGGATTAATCGGCATGGCTGCCGGGCTGCCTCTAGCGATGTATGCCACCCGGTATTTTTCGTCGCTCCTGTTCGGTGTGCCGGCTTGGGACGCGCCGACATTTGTGGGTGCGGCAATCCTATTGGCCGCGGTTTTGATGTTGGCGGGATTTATGCCGGCTCGGCGAGCGACGAACATCGAGCCAATGTCAGCGCTACGAAGCTCGTAGTGTAAACGTGGGGCAGACGCTTTCGTCTGCCAACCCCGACCCGCGTATAGTTTGCCGACGCGCCCGATCCGCCCAGCGTGGCCGGATTGCAGCGGATTGGCCGGTCGCGCAGATTCTGACTTGCCGGAACAAGTTTGGGCGGCGAGAATGTTCCAGTGCGCTGCCTTCTGCCTTCTGCCTTCTGCTTTCTGCCTTCTGCAGCCTGCCTTCTGCCTCCTGCCTACTGCCGCCTTCTGCTCTCCGCCTTCTTCCGTCAGAAACCCCTTCTCATCCAAGAGATTTCGAGCGATAATAATTCCAACGAATCAAGGGCAGGGAGTTGCGTGTGATATCAGACAAGCTAGCGATACGTCTGCGAAGTGATCCGGCCGGCGTGGTGGAAGTACCCGCCCGCGCAAGTACCACCATCGCAATCCATGTCGGGCGGTCCGTTTTCGTGGATTGCTCGAGAGGCGGGCTCAGTCATCGGGGACTATGCGTTCATGGTTATTCCGACATTATTCCCGCCGGCACTCCTAGCCGATGGGAAATGAAGGAAAGCGATACGGTCCTTCTCTTGAACGTCGCGCAGAGCCTATTGAGAAGCGTGGCGGAAGAAGCCGGGCACGATTCGCGCCGCATTGAAATTCTCAACCGTTTCCAGACGCGCGACACCAAGATCGAGCACATCGGGTGGGCGCTGAAAGCGGAGATGGAGACCGGCTATCCCAATGGTCGCCTGTACGTGGAGAGCCTGGCGCAGGCGCTCGCCATTCACCTGCTAAACCGGCATTCCTCCCAATCCCACGAAGTGTCAGCTCCCAAAGGCGGCATCCCCGGGCGCCGGCTGAAGCAGGTGCTGTCCTATATTGAGGACAACCTCAGCCAGGATTTGTCCCTCCAGAACATCGCGGAAATCTCCGGTTTGAGCGCCTCGTATTTCAAGACTGCGTTCCGCACCTCGGTCGGACACCCGGTCCATCAGTATGTGATTCAGCGCCGTGTGGAGCGCGCGCGATCGCTTCTCGCCGAGGGAGAGCTACCCATCAGCCAGGTTGCCCTCGAAACTGGTTTTTCGCACCAAAGCCATCTCGCCTACCATATGCGCCGGCAACTGGGCGTTACGCCCAAGACCATCCTATGCAAAGATCGAAAGTAGGACGCAAAGCGATCTGCGACGACGTAACTTTCTTTTCCGGTTCTGCCAAGCTCTCGCTTTCCCTTTCGTCCGCCGGCTAGGCGCTCAAAACACTGCGCGGGCTCAGACTCCCCTCGACATTCTGATCCGCAAAACTGACGCAAATCTGGACGATTTCGTCAGCGAAAAACATCACGCGCCAGTTGCAGCAATTCTCGCAGAATGGTCCTCCAAGCTAGTCGGTTCGCCTGCGGAAATGCAAGCCATCGAGAAGGTTCTTGCCCCCGGATTCCTGGGCTTCTCTGTGCAGCCGTTGGAAACACGGCTAATTCGTCCCGGCCGAGCTCTTGAAGTTCAGCAGATTGCGTTCTCGGCTGAAGCCACCCTCCCGCGCGACACTTTTCTCGCCGGATTGCGATCAACCTTGACTGGCTTTTCGAAGATCCTAATCGCTGAATTCCAAATCACCAGAATTCGTTCCACAAATTCCGGCGCGCTACAGACCCGCGTCCGCTATGAGCTGGTAGGCGCCGGCCCGGATTTCCATCGCGAGCAGCGCGTCGGATTCTGGGACCTGGAGTGGACCCCCGAATACCGCCTCCAGAGTTGGCGCGCGAGTAGCGAGACCCGCAGCCGATCCGCCCAGCCCTGGTATGCGGACATCGCGCCACAAGCGCTGGGCCACAACGAGTCGTATTCAGAGCAGCTACTTCACGGCGTGGATTATTGGCGTGCCTGCATAGACGGCGCAAGCGGCATCGACATTTACGGACACAGCGGCGTAGCCGTGGGCGACATCGATAACGACGGATTTGACGATCTCTACGTTTGCCAACCGGCCGGTCTTCCCAATCGGCTCTATCGCAACCGTGGCGACGGAACATTCGACGACATCACGGAAACTTCGGGCGTCGGAATCCTCGAAAATACGGCATGTGCGCTCTTTGCAGATTTTGACAATGACGGGCGCCAGGATCTCCTCGTATTTCGCGCCAACGGTCCGCTGCTGTTTCTGAACCAGGGCGATGGAAAATTCCGTCTAAAGCCGGACGCGTTTCAGTTCGCGAACCCTCCGCAAGGCACTTTCACCGGCGCAGCCGCCGCCGACTACGATCGCGATGGCTGGCTGGACGTCTATTTTTGCCTCTACGCTTACTATCAGGGCGCCGATCAATACAAATACCCAACGCCCTACTACGCCGCCGAGAACGGCCCTCCTAATTTCATGCTGCGCAACAATCGGGATGGAACTTTTCGAGATGTCACCAGCCAGACCGGTCTCGACCAAAACAACACCCGCTACAGTTTTTGCTGCGGCTGGGGCGATTTCAACAACGATGGATGGCCGGATTTATATGTCGTGAACGACTTCGGCCGCAAGAATCTCTACCGCAACAACGGCGACGGAACCTTCACCGATATTGCCGCTCAAGCCGGAGTGGAAGATGTCGGCGCGGGCATGAGCGTTTCCTGGCTCGACTATGACAACGGCGGCGTCCCAGATCTTTATATTGCCGATATGTGGACCGCTGCCGGCGAGCGCATCTCTACCCAGGAAAGTTTCAAGAAAGATTCGCCGCCGGAAATCCGCGCGCTGTATCAGAAACACGCCATGGGCAACTCGCTGTTCCGGAATCGCGGCAACGGCGCTTTCGAAGATGCAACCACCACTGCACAGATCGGAAACGGCCGATGGTCCTGGTCAAGCGATTCCTGGGATTTCGATCACGACGGATTCCCGGATGTCTACGTCGCAAACGGCATGATCTCCGGCGAAATCCGCGAGGACTTGAACAGCTTTTTCTGGCGCCAGGTGGTCGCCAAGTCACCCGACGATGCCAAGCCATCTGAAGACTACGAGCAAGGCTGGAATGCGGTGAACGAACTGATTCGCTCCGATTACAGCTGGAGCGGATTCGAGCGCAACATATTCTACGCGAACAACCGCAACGGAATATTTTCCGATGTTTCAGGCGCTGTGGATCTCGATTTTGTGGAGGACGGCCGAGCCTTCGCTTTAACCGACTTCGATCACGATGGCCGCCAGGAAGTGTTCCTGAAAAATCGCAACGGTCCGCAGTTGAGGCTACTCAAGAACATTCTTCCGGACCTCCCGCCGTCCATCGCTTTCCGCCTGCGCGGCGTCAAAAGCAATCGGGACGCCATTGGCGCAGCCGTCACCATCGAAACCGAAGCAGGCCGCCAGACGCGCTGGCTGCAAGCCGGTTCCGGATTCCTTTCTCAGCACAGCAAGGACGTATTCTTCGGTCTCGGCTCAGCGAGCCGCGTGAAAGCAACAATCAAATGGCCAAGCGGCCAGGTGCAACAACTACCCGATCTCCCCATCAATCACAAAATCTGGGTAGACGAAGGCACCACACCCTCGCGCTTCGATCCATTTCACCCCACCCCCAACCACACCGCCTCCAACCACACCGCGACCAACCGAACCGCGACCGGGAGGGAGCGCCCCGACACCTGGCTGCTTGCACCCATCCCCGCCCCCAACATCCCCAACGCGAACCTGACAGGCAAGCCACTACTTCTCACCTTCGGACCTTCCTCTTCACTAGCCGGCATCCAATCGATCAACCCGCACGAATCCGACGACATCGCCGCAATCTACAACATCCTCTATCGCCACCTCTTCGACCGCCATCGCGACCTCACACTTCCAACCTCCTTCCTGATCGACGCAAAGGGCAACATCGTCAAGATCTACCAGGGACCAGTGAACCAAGCCCAAATCACACAGGACGTCCAACAAATCCCTCAAACCCCGACCGAGCGCCTGGCCAAAGCGCTCCCCTTCCCCGGCAATGCCGCGACCTATGAATTCGGCCGCAACAACCTCTCGCTCGGCTCTGCATTTTTCCAGCGCGGCTACTTCGATCCAGCCGAAGCCTCCTTCCGCCAGGCCCTCCGCGACGATCCATCCAGCGCCGAAGCCCAGTACGGATTGGGCAGCGTCTATCTGAAACGTGAGAAGTCGCTCGAAGCGCGATCAAGTTTCGAGCAGGCCCTGAAACTTCGCTCTACCTATCCCGACACGCTCCCCAATGCCTGGAACAATCTCGGTCTCCTGGCCACGCGCGAAGGACGCACGAACGATGCCATCCGCAATTTCGAGGAAGCGCTGCGCCTGAATCCCAACCACTGGACCGCGCTCGAAAACCTCGGCAACGCCTATCGCCAGCAAAAGCGTTGGCCGGAAGCACTAGAGACCCTGCAACGGTCAGTCGCAGCCCGCCCTCAGGACCCGGAAGCAAACTACAGCCTCGCGATGGTCTACGCGCAAATGGACGACCCGAGTCACGCCTACCAATATCTGGAGCGTGCGCTACAGCTTCGTCCCGCATATCCCGAAGCTCTGAACAATCGTGGAGTGCTGTATCTTCGGACCCGCCGCCGCGACGAAGCAGTGCGAAGCTTCGAGGAGTGCATCCGCGTTGCGCCCGCGTTCGACCAAGCTTACTTAAATCTGGCCCGTGTCTACGCGATCGAAGGCGACAAGGAAAAAGCGCGCGCGGTTCTACTCGAATTGCTCAAGCAACACCCCGGCCACGCGCAGGCCCAGCAGGCCCTCGATCAATTGCGTTGAGCAGCCTCTTCGCCCGGCTCCGAACGGCGGCACCGCCGTTCTCAATGGCATCTAGAAGAATCGGCAAAATTCGCCCGCGCAATCTGGCATCGGTCTGGGACATATCGAACAGCGCCTGCATACTGCACGTCTTTACTATCTGGCTTGAATCGTCAAGATAGCGCAACAACAAGGCGACCGCTCTTCGCTTCTCGCCGGGCGACAATTCCAGACGCGGAAGCATCTGAGCCATATGCCAGCGCATCTCTTTCTCTTGAACTGTATTCGCTGCCGACAACACAGCTTCCTTGTGCCGCTGCAGCCACTCCGGATGAACCGCGGATACCTTTTCGGCAACATCGGCCGAGCGCATTCGTATCACCGGATCATCATGACTAAATCCCCGAACCACATCGCCGAGCAGCGCCGGGGTTTTCAAAACCTGCTCCACCACCCGATCAGCTTTTCCAATCGAGCGGCGATCCCCGCCCGACAGTGTTCTCAAAACGTCCATCCGGTTTCGAGCATATCAATTTCAGCTACAATGGCCTCAACCTTGCTTCGAGTTGCCGCGTGTGCATTAGCTTCGATCGCGCTTTGGGGCCAGGAAAACCGCGCGACCCTGCGAGGCACGGTTCGCGATGCGCACGAACGGCCCCTGGCCGCAGTGACTGTACAACTCAAAACCGGCAATCAAACACTCAGCGCGAAGACGGATTCCTCCGGAA